>Ga0074195_1003387_pt1 | contig 15187 bp, 13 predicted proteins | sample EPASupsiteHSE623_FD_64525 | JGI IMG/M metagenome (GOLD analysis project Ga0074195, IMG submission 64525) | Bioremediated contaminated groundwater from EPA Superfund site, New Mexico - Sample HSE6-23 | ecosystem: Environmental > Aquatic > Deep subsurface > Groundwater > Contaminated ...
TTGAACTAATGGCTAACTTTAAAAAAGTCCATGTGATGAAGCTGCCTTCAAGCTACATAGATAAGCTTGATCAAGATTATTGGTTAGCAGAGGTTGAAAAACTGAAAGATTTGTTAGAAAAGGAGTTTGCCGTAGAGATTACCGAGGCCAAGTTGCAGGAGGCCATAAAGATTCTAAATAAAGAACGTCTGCTTCTTCAGCGTTTGGCAGCTGTTATGAAAGCTGACCCTGCGCCGATTACCGGACAAGATTTGCTCAAACTGCTGTGGGGCCGGAATTTCATCTTCGACCGTATAGAATTTGCTGAGCAGCTCAAAGGTATAGTAGGTATGCTTGAAAAGGATGTAGTTGAGGGTAAAGGAGCATTTCCAAAGGGAACTAAACGAGTTATAGTTACAGGCGTCCCGACAGGAGTAGGAGCTGAGAAGGTAATTAAGATCATTGAAGAGTGCGGAGCGGCTGTAATCTATCTCGATAACTGTTCTGGCATGAAAGCATATGTCGATTTAGTCGATGAAAATAAACCTCCATTAGAAGCCATAGCAGAGAAATACTTGAACACACCATGCTCATGTATGAGTCCTAATCCCAAGAGAATGGAGCTGCTGGCAAAACTAATAGAGGAATACAACGCCGATGGCGTAGTAGATATTACCTGGCAGGGTTGTCATACCTACAATGTCGAAAGCCGGGTGCTTAAAGACTACCTTAAGCAGAGTAATGATGTACCATTCTTACAGATAGAAACAGATTATTCGCAAGGTGATTCCGAACAAATTAAGACAAGGGTACAGGCATTTTTGGAAATGATGGGTTGATACTAACAATGGAGTAAAAAAGAGGTTTCTGCTACGGGCAGGAACCTCTTTTTGCGCTGAACGGAAAATATAAAAGCAGTTTGGCTGTTTTAATTATATGTGAATTTATAAGCCTTAAGCCCTTAGAATAATATTTAATCCATTACTGAGCTTTAAAACATCAGCCTTTAGTGCCTTAGCGATTTCTATGGTAAGCTGATTTTGTTCATCAAGATCACGAGCCTCTAAGACAAATGCGTTACCTGATCCTGATATTTTGTGGTGAGACAAGGCAACAGCAGCGAAGATACCTGTAGCTTTATTACTCTCACTAGACATCTGATTCCCCCATTATTTCAATTCATAACCGCAGGGCTTTTCTTTACGGATTCAAGCAAAGGGGTATTTTTTACTACTGCCAAGAGTCTATCTACATCGTTAATTATCGGGACAAAGCAAATTACAACTTTTCCTGTTGAAAAGTCTCTTCTTGTGAAGTGATATCTTTTTATACCAAATGTACGGGTAGCTTCAAAGAGTATTGCTTGGCGTTGTCCGTAGTTTTCCAGAGCAATTCTCAAGTCGTTATCAGTAGGTTCAATAATTACAGCGATACCTTCTTCTGAAATTAATTTCTGTGCATTTTCAGTACCTAACAAATTGCTAATAAAAATGTTTTCGACATATAGTTCGGTATTACGGACTTCTATCTTAGCTTCCCTAATTGAAGAGATATCACCAACTGTTTTTCCTTTAGAATAGTGACTGATAAAATAGAAGGCGGCATACCCTAATACCACCCCTAAAATGGTCTTGGGGAATAACCCTAAATATTTTGCTGATTCCATGGTGGTAGCTGTAACTAGGGATACAATAAGAGCAAAATAATTTCTAGATTCAAAAGTTTTAGCTATGCCGTCAATATAGGCGTTACCACGAGGGGTAAACTCAGTAGTTTCTAAATCTTTAAGGCTCTCTCTTTCAGACTTTCGAACATCGCGAAAGTTCTGAATTGCCAATGCTAAGAAGGTCACAGCAGTAAAATTATTCGACTTTATTGCTGGAATGGCAACAGCTCCGATTGCAGCTGCTATGAAACCAACAACTAGATGTATCATACGGCCGTTAGGATGAGAAGGATACTGTCTATAATCAAGTCTTAGTGTCATGTAGCGTGCAAGTGTGCCCATAAGTGTAGCTACGATAATAATAAGAAGATCATCAGTTGAGATGACGGGTGGTGATTTTTCGCCCACAATTTGGTCTCCTTCAGATGGCTATTTATCTTAAGGTTTATTAGTAAATCTTCCTGCTGCTTAGTGTTGCCAAAAAACTTTATTGTAAACGTTTCTATAGACGATTTTAGAGCAATAGCTATTGTGGTTAGCAATCTGCATGGAATTCTTTATCATTTAGATCAGAATAATTACTACGGATATTCTCTAAGCAGCTGCATTGTCAGGCAGCGAAGACTTCCTCCGCCGGCAAGCAGCGCTTCAGGGTGAAATTCGATTACATCTACGCCATGACCGGATAAGACTTTAATCGTTTTAGCTGATAAGGAGATATCATAATGGAAAATAACATTCGGCTTAAGTGGAACAAATGAACAGCCCCATCTTTTTTGCTCGTCGTCAGATATACTAATTATTTCAATGCCGCGGTTCTGCATGAAGCTTTTAAATTCAATTTCTTGCCTAATGAAACGGGTAATATGGTAGGTTTTTAAAAATGCAGGCAAGTAAACAAGTGATAAGCTTTCGCTAATACGGTTGTATATCATATCAGGGTGCATAAACCGCCTGGCTTTCGGAATATCGGTATAGATAATTTCGTCAAAAATATTAAGGGCATGAGGAATAAACCGTTCAATTGATTCCGGGCGATGACGTTCAGTGCAGGCAATCAAAAGTGTCTTAGGGGAAAGCGCAAGGCAGCCTTCAAAATGGTCGTCCGGCTGGAATTGATGATAAATGGGGATACCTAGGTTGGTTAAAGCCTCATGTACTACCTTGTCTTCGCCAGTTCGTCCCCACCCCATCTTGGAAAGAATAGCGCCGTGTTTGGTAATAACGGCTATATCATGCAAATATGGCAGACTGGGGAGGGTATTCATCAGAGCAGTGGTCTGAGTCACGTAGTCGCTCAGTTCAAGAACATCTACATCAAACGACTGCAGCAACGTCTTATACTGATCGTGCTCTTCAAGGTATTTGTCGACATCGGGAATTCTATCAAACAGATAGTAACCAGCAGTAACAAAGTTCATATTACTTAAGGAATGCACAGGCTTATGAAGCATAACTTTTGTGAGCTGGCCGAATTGCTCAATTCCGTAGTTAGTCAATTTAGAATACATAGCTTCACCGTCCTTATAGCATTAGTATGGGCGGCTTTAGATAATCGAATGTACGAGACGTAGAAACGATAAAAAAAGAAAGGTCTGGCTAATTTAGCCAGACCTAATTATATGTCGAAACTTACTTTTTCAGTTGAAGCTCCTAAATGGATATGTGTTTCGCGTGGTTGTGTTTCAGCGATAATAACTCCGTTTCGTATTGACCAACGTACATTAACCTGGCGGCGGATAGCGTCATAGGCATCAGTTGCCGGGAGAATTATCATATTAGCTGGTTTTCCAATCTCAACGCCATATTTTTCGGTAATATTTAGCGTCTTGGCGCTGTTTGAAGTAATCAGGTCAATTGACTTACCGATCTGACTATAACCCATCAATTGACATACATGTAGGCCCATGTGAAGTACTTGGAGCATATTGGCTGTGCCTAAGGGATACCACGGATCGAGGATATCGTCATGGCCAAAACAGACGTTTATTCCGGCATCTAGTAATTCTTTAACCCGAGTTACGCCTCGCCGCTTAGGGTAGGTATCAAAACGGCCCTGGAGATGGATGTTTACGAGCGGATTGGCGACAAAATTGATATTGGACATCTTCAAGAGACGGAAAAGCTTATAAGTATAGGCATTATTATAAGAGTGCATTGCTGTAGTATGGCTAGCAGTAACTAAGTGTCCTATATCTCGGCTGTAGGCCTCGGCAGCGACTACTTCGATGAAGCGCGATTGCTCGTCATCAATCTCATCACAATGAATATCAATTAGTTTATTGTACTTTGCAGCTAAGTCAAAAACTTTGCTTATAGAGTCGACGCCGTATTCACGGGTGAATTCAAAGTGCGGTATGCCGCCAACAACATCAGCGCCTAAACGCAGAGATTCTTCTAGCAGCTCCAAACCGTTGGGGTAAGAATTTATACCTTCCTGTGGAAAGGCCACTATCTGTAAATCAACCCATGGGGCTATCTCCTGTTTTACCGCTAGCATTGCTTTAAGGGCGGTAAGTTCAGGGTCGGTTACATCTACATGGGTGCGGACAAATTGGATGCCCTGGGCGATTTGCCATTTCAAGGCCGTCATTGCGCGAGTCCGTACGTCCTCTAAAGAAAGTGTTTGTTTACGCTCAGACCACCTTTCGATGCCTTCAAAGAGGGTGCCGCTTTCATTCCAACGTGGCTGTCCGGCTGTCATTGTAGTATCAAGATGAACGTGAGGTTCAATAAAAGGCGGCAGCACTAGGCCGCCTTCTACATCAAGCACACTTTGAAAAGAGATATCATTCTGCTGAGTAATGTTTTCTACTTTACCATCTTTGACAACTATTTGCCACAAGCCATCTCTGCCTAAAAGGTGAGCGTTTTTAATTAACATTGGCGCTCTCCTGTTTTTCATTAACTGAATGGGGGGCTGGTGAGACTGCAAACTGTGAAGCAGCATAGTAAACTATTCCGCTTAAGATTATGGTAGGATAGGTGGCGCCAATTGAATTTGCAAATTCGGGCAGGTTCCGGATTAATAAGAAGGTTACTACGCCAACCACCCAAGTTGCGAGCGCCGCCCAATTGAAGCCGTTTTTGTACCAGTATTGACCGCCGACCTTATCAAGTGCGGAAGGATTATAGCTGCGCTTGCGGACCAGATAGTAGTCAACGATGATGATTGCAAAGATGGGGCCAAAGACCATACCGATATACTCGAGGAAGAGGATGAAAGAGTGCAGGAAGCTATCGAGGTAAAGTGGTACAACGGTTAGGGCAGCAGCTATTATTGTTACAATCCATAGAGACGCAATCGGATTGAGTTTTTTATTAATGTTTGTCAGTGAAATACCAGCCGCCATAAGGTTGACAGCATTAGCTGTGGTGCTTGTTAAGATGATTACCAGGAGGGCTACCACGCCAAGGCCGAGCTTGCTGACAATGGTGCTTGGGTCAGAGTTATTCGGGTCATATATGCCTGTACTTATTGCCATGCCAATTGTGCCGATTATGCCCACAAAGGCAAACCAGAAGAGTGCTAGGTTTGCACCAATCATTGGAGCGACAGTAGCTGTAGCGCGGTTCTTGCCGTAGCGGGTAAACTCAGCAATTGCCGGTACCCACCCTAAGCTAAAAGCAGCCATAACATCCATTGCTGATCCAATCGGCATAACTTTATCGGCGGGCGGCTGCCAGGCCATAATTGCATCAAGGGAGACACTTTGGAGTACGGCAATTGTTTCCCATACACCTAGGATAAGGATGAGGACAACGCCGATGCGTTCAACAAGCTTAACAGAATGATGACCTGTAGCGATAGACAAAAGATGTAATATACTCATTATACCAATACCGAACAGCATGGTCGTGTTTCCGCCCGGTTCACCAAGTGCGGGCCATCCTAGCCAATCTTTACAGATGAAGCTTATTGAGATTGCTGCGATAAAGGTATTTACTGCTGTCCAGCCGATAAACTGCGTAGTATTGAGGATTGAAGGCAAAAAACTGCCGCGGATGCCGAAGGAGGCGCGGGTGATAGCCATAGTCGAGGTTCCTACTTTAAAACCGATAAAGCCGATTAGAGCCATTATGATATAGGCAATGGGGTTTGCAACTAGAGTTACATATACCGAACCGGCAAAGGCGGCGCCTGCTACTACTCCGCCAACGTACCACGAACCATTGTTAGCATTGGCTCCTATCCATGTTGCGACCATATCCCAGAAGCCTAGGCTTCTGTCTGCAAATGGTACTGATTCGACTGCGTTAAATTCTTTTTCATTTGCCATGTTAAATCCCCCTTTGTTTTTGCATCACTGGTACCGACAAACAAAAGAGGCTTCTTGTCTCACTGACAAGAAGCCTTGATGGCAATTAATGTGGGCTGTTAAATAGCCCGAAAAACGGTTGCCGTATGACCTTGCCAGCCTCGCAGGACTGAATTAAAGGTACCAGTATGTTGTTAGGTATATTATTCCATTCATCAGGAATAATGTCAACCCTTTTACAAAGACTTTTATATGGGAGAGATATAATGTTGGTACACGGATACATAGCCACCGACTTTATTGCATGGTACTATTTTACAAGAATACAGTCTAAATATCAGGAAAATACTACAATAGGAACTGGAGGGTGAAAGAAAATATGAGGAAGTTAAAGGGGATTTGAAAAGTGCTTCAAGGTCAAGCTGTATCTTTCGAGGAACTAGCTGCACCATGGTCGAAAGGCAAGGTGCTTATACTGGTAGAGATGCTCGATGTACATTTTTGCGACCAAATGGATAATGCACTGGCGATAATAAAAGGACTAGAACTAAGGTCAGACGGACAAAACAATTTGTTTGACCAATTCTTGCAGCAAGGTTATCTAGTGATGAGAGAAGAAATATCTCAGGAAAATAAAAGTAGGGCTATCCAAATCGTAGACTACTTCCGGCAAAAAAGCTTACAAGCGGCGGCTAAAGCCTATTTATTTATTGATGAGGAATTAATCGAATACTCAGCAGACAATATGGCTTCAAGTTTGGATATATTAAAAGGTATCGACTTGAATTCCATCGACAGTGTTGCAATTTAAAGGAATGTATATGAAATAAATAGGGATCCAGGCTACTTGTTGAAAAGCAGCCTGGATCCTTTCTTTCTATCCGCTAGTCATCTCTTTAGCGATGCTTGGGTATTAAGAAATAGACAATTCCGATTAGCAGAAGCAATATACCTCCTGAGTATAAACCGGGAACCTGGTCAGGATAAAAGGGGGCAGATAAGAGGGATAGCAAGACCGTAAAGAAGCAAATCCACGACAGATATGGATAAAAGGGAGCTTTATAGGTAAGCTTCTCTGGGGACTCGGCTAGGATTTTTTTGCGGTAGAAGTAATGGGTTGCGGCGACACTCATCCAATTCACCAGGGCTAATACGCCGCTAGCGCTGATGGTATAGATATACACCGTTTGTGGGATGACGTAAGAGAGCATGGCGGTTGCTAAAAGTACAATACCACTCATCCAGACAGCAGTAGTAGGAACACCTTTCTTGTTCTGAGAGGCAGCGAATAGAGGCGCTTGTTTGCTTTTTGCCATCGAAAAAAGCATCCGCGAGGCTGAAAAGACCTGTGAGTTTAGTGAGGAAAGAGCTGCCGTAAGCAAAATGAAGTTTAGGAGAGCACCAGCGTAAGGTATCTTGAAGATATTCAAGATAGATACAAACGGGCTAATATTTGCATCAATTGATTCAGTCGGCAAAAGGGCGATAATAAGAAATGCTGAGATTGTATATAAAAATACTACTGTTCTAGTAACTATTTTTGTAGCTGACGGGACAACTTTGGCAGCGTCATGTGTCTCAACCGCGGCTAGCCCAATTATGCCTGTCCCGGTATAAGCGTACAAAATAATCAGCATTGACCCTAAAAGACCTGTTATACCCTCCCAGGGGACAGTCAACGCAGTTTGAAATTCCGTCAGGTTGGGCTCCGCTCCGCCGATTGGTACACCAAACAAGACAAATGCTCCAATGATTATAAATACAACCAAGGCGGCCAGTTTGGTAACAGCCAATCCTACCTCAGCTTTGCTTAGACCTTTTAAGTCATTGAGATTGATTAATGTTATAAGAATGGCATAAAACAGACTGAGTGTCCAAACTGGCATACTGGGCAGCCACAGCCGGGTAAATAGCGCGCAGGCTGTTATTTCGCTGGACATACCAAGTACGGCGCTTGTCCAAAACATCCAGCCATTTACGAATCCCCACCAAGGGCCGAATACCTCTTGAGCGTGGGCTTTGAAGGAGCCCGGCACTGGATGGGCAATGGACATCTCAATTATAAAGGCTACTTCCATCATCATAATTAGTCCGCCAAAAAGGTATGCAACTGGTGTCCAAGCCCCAGCAACACCTATGACGGTACTGCTGGCAAGGAAAATGCCTGATCCAATGATATTACCTAATGCCATTACTATAAATTCGGTTTTGTTAAATTTATGAGCGGACAAATACCTTCACCTGCTTTAACCAATAGTCCTTTTAGCTTTCACCTCATCATGTTAGGATATTCAAATATAGTAAAGTCCCCTATTTAAAGGATTAGGGAAAACTTCAATACTTAGTAATTTTTAGCAGTGGCAGGACAAACTTAAAAACGCTCGCTGGTACTTATACTGGATAGGTATATTTGAGTTGGTTGACAGTCTCCTGAGAATTATATAAATAATATTTTTTCTAAATAGACAAAATATTACAGGAATTATTATTATAATGTAGAAAATATTAACAAATAGGCTTGGAGGGGAAACTTATGGATAAAAATATAAGCAGTGTTCCGCCTTCTGATATATTCTTCGGCGAAGTATTGGATATGACGCATGATTGCCTGTTGCTAATTGATCTTAATTCTAATTTAATAGTATATGCAAATAGAGCTTGCGAAGCTTGTTACGGTTATAATCAGGAAGAATTTATGGGGATACCTATTACACAACTGAATATCAATGAACCTAATAAGGTTTTTAGACAGATTCAGAAGGTAATAAAGAAAGCCCCTGAATCTCACCGGTTTCTGACAATACACGCAAGCAAAGATGGACGTAAGTTTCCCGTAGAAGTTATATCAAAACTAGCTGTAATCAGTGGAAGGAGATATCTTCTTTCGCATGTTACTGATATTACTAGAAATACCAAAATTCAAGCAAGAATTAATAATTTAATTAGGCATCTCAGTAACCAGGCATATCGTGATTATCTAACTGGTGCTTATAATAGAGCATATCTATATGAGGTTTATTTACCACGCTTGATAGGTCGTCAAGTTGGTATATTAGTACTTGATATTGATCGGTTTAAAGTCATCAATGAAATATATGGACATGAAGGCGGCGACCTTGTTTTAAAAATGATTGTAAAATTGGCCGATTCGTGTTTAAGAAAAAGAGATAAGATTTTTCGCTACGGTGGCGATGAGTTTGTCATTGTTATCCACGATACCGAGTCTTCTGAGTTAGCTTCTATAGCAGATAGGATAAAAGACGTAATAGCAGGAACGCCGATAATATCTCCTCAAGGTAAGGTATGCTGCTCAGTTACTATTGGAAAGACAAAGGGTTATATTGTCGAGAGTAAGGATTTAGAGAGTTTGATCATCACAGCTGATGGTGAATTAATGAAAATAAAAAGCCTACGACCGAAGAAGTAAGGTATTGATGTTGAAAGTTTCAGCTACTTTGGCATTAAAAAAAAAAGAATACCATGTAATAGAAAACGCTTCCTGACGGTTGGTCAGGAAGCGTTTTCCGTAAGTAAGGAGGATATGTTTAGTTTTAGGGAAACTTAGTAATTTTAGTTAGGCATAAATTTGCTGATTTACACAAGTTTGCGGTCTGTCGCCTTTCAACACAGATATGATGTTCTTAGCTGCGATTTCCGCCATTGCGTCACGTGTCTCAACAGTAGCATTACCAAGGTGCGGACACAGGACAACATTATCTAATTTTTCTAGGCCAGAAGTAATCTCCGGCTCAAATTCGTAAACGTCCATAGCAGCGCCGGCAATAGTTTTATCTTGGAGCGCTTTTAAGAGTGCAGCCTCATCTACCATTTGCCCGCGTGCAGCGCTGACGAGAAAGGCCGATGGTTTCATCATTGCCAGCTCTTTAGCGCCAATCATATGCTTGAGCTCAGGGCTGTAATTTGTGTGGAGTGTTAGGAAGTCTGCATTTTTAATAACTTCTTCTTGGCTCATAAATTCTAAGCCTAATTCTTTTTCTACTTCTGGGCTTTGGCGGAACTTGTCGTAGTAGACGATGCGCATTTCAAAACCTTTAGCTCGTTTTGCCACGGCGCGGCCAATATTACCCATACCGACTACGCCTAGTGTCTTGCCGCTTACCTCAGTGCCAAGATAGTAGAGCGGAGCCCAACCAGTGAAATTTCCGGAACGGGTAACTTTGTCTCCCTCAACGATTCTTCGTGCGACAGCTAGCATAATACCCCAAGTTAATTCTGCAGTCGCATTAGTTGACACTGCAGGAGTATTTGTAACAGGGATTTTACGGGCAGTGGCAGCAGCTAGATCAATATTGTTGAAACCGGCGCCATAGTTGGCTACAATCTTGAGGTTAGGCGCAGCATTAATTATATCAGAATCGATATTATCTGATAGCAGGCTAAGAAGAGCATCCTTGTCCTTAACACCTTCAAGTATTTCTTCTTTAGTCAGAAGTCGTAAATCGTTATGCATTGTAACGTCGAATTCTTTAGAGAGCATCTCATAAGCTATGTTAGGAATAATTCCGGAGATAAACACCTTTTTTTTCATTGTTGTACACTCCCTTAATGCCTCGCCTTGCTAAGGTGAGTCACTAAATTATTTTTTGCTACAGCTATATTGTATATCGTGATATGATATAGGTAAAATACATGTTTCGAATCATCAATATTCATTTCGTCTATATGGAGGGTGTAAATATGGATATTCGTCATTTGGAGTACTTTACTGAGGTGGCCAGGCACAAAAGCTTTACTAAGGCAGCGCAGGTACTGCATATTACTCAGCCTACTATCAGCAAGATGGTTAAAACGCTAGAAGATGAACTAGGCGTCACGCTTATCTGCCGCTCAGCCAAGCAGATAGAATTGACAGATGCCGGTCAGGCGGTATTCAGTCAGGCTCAACAGGTATTGGCCTCTTTTCAGAATCTTACATCCAAGCTTGCTGATGTTATGAATATAAAAAGAGGCCGGATTCGCATTGGTTTGCCGCCAATTGCCAGCTCTAGTCTTTTTCCCCGTGTTATCGGCGAGTTCAACAAAGCATATCCTGAAATAAATCTGCAGCTAATAGAAGTAGGCTCAAAAATGGTGAAAAAGGGAGTCACGGAAGGAACATTGGATATTGGAGTGGTATGCTCTTTGCCTACTGAGCAAGATAATTTCGAAGTACTCTCCTTTATTGAAGATCCGCTGATGCTTATCGTTAATCCTGAACACCGCTTAGCAGAGAGGGAAAAGGTCGACTTTGCTGATTTAAAAGAGGAGTCATTTGTACTCTATCGTGAAGACTTCAGTCTGCATGATCGGATTGTCGAACGTTGTATTCAAAGCGGTTTTCATCCTAAAATACTTTGCGAAAGTTCACAGCGTGATTTTATGACCGAGGCGGTAGCGGCTAATCTTGGTATAGCGCTTTTGCCGAAGAAGATTTGTGGTGAGCTTGATACGGCTCGTATTAAGGCAGTAGAAGTCGGTAATCCGCCGCTTTACCTCCAGCTTGGAGTGATATGGAATAAGGACAAGTATTTATCTTTTGCCGCTCGAGAATGGCTTAGCTTTACAAGCCATCTGCTTGGTGTAGACTTGCCTAAAGATATGGCGAAATATAAACAAACCCTAAAGCCGCTAATGCCGAATAATTATTAGCGGCGTGTAAAACAATCGGCGTCCAGAGTGACCGTGAACGGCAAAATACGTAGCCAAGCAGGCAGCTAAAGATAAAAATGTAGGCTGCGTTACTATAAATCTCCCATCCTGTAAGCCCATCAGCAAGCCAAGTAGGTAGATGGACGGCAGTAAACATCAGACTTGTAAGGATATTTGCCTGTAAAAAAGGTAGTAAGCCAAGAAAGTTTTGCAGCAAAAACCCACGAAAGAGAATTTCTTCAGTCAGACTTGCTCCTAGCACGATACTAGCCAAGTCTTCCCAGGGCCACATTAGATATAGACTGCCGGAGTTTGTTAAAGCAGCCCTTAGGGCAGTTGTTCCGACTATCACAGTTCCAAAAAGTAAGCCTAAGGCAAAGCCGGTGAAGGAAAATTGTCCGCTTAGCAGTAAATAACTGAGCGGCTTTTTCTTGTCTGCATATTTAAGGTAAATAAGGATAGGCAGAATAACACCTGCGAGAACCATGCCTCTATATGAATAATAAACACTTACTCCAATCACTAAGAATGACCAGCTATATACGAGCAGGCAAAGGAAAAATTTATTGTTTTTCAAGCCGTATACCCCATTATGATGCAATTAAGGCTTTCTGCTATTGCAGTAGTCTTGGCGTTTAGTTTCACCGTTTATGGGACGACTTAGCCGCTGCCCAAAAACTTTTGTCAGCAGTAGCATTTTCATATCGCCTTCATATCATATAGGGAAAATACCGTGTTGGTTGAGGAGGCTGCTTAATGAAAACAGGTAAGGTTAAACACGTTTTTCCCGGAGGCAATACCCCCCAAGGTTTCTTCTCGTATTATGACTACATAATTTCACCAAACGCTACCAGGATATTTGTCCTTAAAGGCGGACCTGGCACCGGTAAATCAACTTTTATGAAAAAAATAGCGGCTGCATTGGTAAATAAGGGGTACGATGTCGAGCATCATCACTGTTCAAGCGATAATAACTCACTCGACGGCATAATGGTTCCTGCTCTGCAAATAGCCTTTATGGATGGAACTTCACCCCATGTAGTTGATCCTAAAAATCCCGGCTGTGTTGATGAAATCATCCACTTGGGGGATTTTTGGTGCGAAGAGAAGATGATTCCCAATAAGCAGAAGGTTATTGCTTGTAATGCCGAGATAGGAAAGAACTTTAAACGAGCTTACCGCGTTCTTAAGGCTGCTAAATCACTTTATGATGATTGGGAAGCTGCTAATTACGAGGCTATGGACTTTGGGCTGGCAAACAAAAAAGCTCATGATGTTATAAAGCAGATTTTTAGCGGCATTGAAATAGTTGGCTGCGGAAAGGTTCGTAAGCTGTTTGCCTCAGCGATTACGCCTGAGGGGCCGGTAAATTACCTTACTTCTATTGTCAGTGATATGCCGCGGAAATTTGTAATTACCGGTGAGCCGGGAACCGGCAAAGCAACGCTGGTGCAAAAGATAATGGATACGGCTATAATAAAGGGGCTGGATGTTGAAGCCTATTATTGCCCGCTTGATCCCAATAAGGTTGAGCATCTTGTAATCCCAGGCATGCATGTTGCAGTAACTACCTCGGTAAAACCACATATAACGGTACTTGAGGGAGTAGAGATGACAGTCAATATGAATGACTGCTTAAAACCTGAAATAGCGGCGAAATATGCTGACGTTGCAGACTTTAACAGAGAAATGTTCTGGTCGCTATTTAATAAGGCTATCTCTTATATCAGTCAATCAAAGAAACTGCATGATGAACTTGAGACTTACTATGTACCGAATATGAATTTCACCGGCATTCAAGAACTGTGGCAAAAGACTCTTAATCGCGTATTAGCTTACGCTGAGCAAAAGGCATAATAAAAAGGCTAGAAGCTGCATACGCAGCTTCTAGCCTTTAAAAATAATATGTACACCCCGAGGTACCGTTTCCCACGTATGTTCAAACCCGCCTTCCAGCAGGTGGGCATCTTAGTCAGGTTTTTGTCGTCCACTCTAAGGAGGCTTGACATCTGCATGACATTTGATTCCCCAAGTAAATGAGTCGGTTGAACATATGTGAGGGTGACGAGCACCGCAGGAATGACGTTCGATCTATTAGTATCTTAACATGAAGAACGTCTAAACTCAAGGTTGATATTATTGTAAAAAGGGCTATTCTTTTATTCAAATTACGGGTATGAACACGTATGCTTAGTTAAGCTCGCTTAAGCTGTTATATGATAATTTAGCTATACGGTTGTATTCATAGGGGGCGCTGACGACATCTGCTTCATACCTCACCTCTCCTCCATACTACCTAATCCTACAAAGGACAATGCCCCTTTTCAACAAAGATACATGACTTGATTTTGTCAGCAGGATGTTAGTCCACCATCTACTGTCCAGGCCGCTCCGGTTACAAAGGACGCGGCATCAGATGCCAAAAAACAAATGACATGGGCCGCTTCTTCAGCTCGACCGATGCGTCCAAGGGGGTAAATGCTGGCCATTTCTTTTAATGCATCAGAAGGATTTGAGGTTCCAGCTAATTGCATATCAAGCATTGGCGTAGCAATATCGCCGGGACAAACACAGTTGACGCGGATATTATAGGGAGCTAATTCGAGTGCCAGCGCTTTAGTAAATGTAGTGACGGCGCCTTTGGCGGCACAGTAGGCGGTACATAGGATATTGCCATTCAAACCAGCATCGGAAGATACATTAACGATTGCACTGCCGGCTTCTTTTTTTAAATAAGGTATAGCATATTTGGCAATAAAGTAAGAGCCTTTTACATTAATGTCCATGATGGTCTCATACTCCTCCACAGACATATCCGTGATAGCCTTTTCGAGATAGACGCCGGCTGAGTTTACGACAATATCAAGCTGGCCATACAGGGATATTGTTTGACTGATAATCTTTTCACAGTCTGAAACGCGGCTTACATCTCCGGCTATGAAACTTACGCGGCTGGAGTATTTAGATAAGCTTTCAAGTGCCTTAGCACCTTTAACTGGGCAACGTCCTGCCAGAATAACTTTAGCGCCACTTTCGAGAAAAATATCTGCTGCTGCAAGGCCAATACCGGAAGTGCCGCCTGTAATTAAAACCGTCTTTTGTTCAAAGTTATATTTCATTATCGTCACCTTTTAATTAGTTTTGCTTTGGATTCTGACCAAGCCACCGTCTAAATAATGGAGGAATAATCAGCAGGATGAAAAGTAAGCGGAATAGTTGATAAGCAGTTATTACTGAAATATCGGCATGTACGGCAATAGCCGTTATGCCCATCTCCGACATACCACCGGGTGCTGTACTCAAAAATGCTGTAATTAAATCTATCTGATGCCAGTAATTCAAGACATAGCCTATCGCTAATGAAAACAGTACGATAGCGACACCATTAGCAAGAGCATAGGGCAGCAGTTGTTTCCAGTTGCTTAAGTTAGCAGGCTTAATGGTCACTCCAAGATATGCCCCGACAAATAGCTGTGCGGCCATGACAATCGAGCCCGGTACAGGAGGAGGCTTCATCCCGGCTAAGGTTAATCCTGCTATGACAATAATGGGGCCAAGCAGGTAAGGTGTTGGCATGTTTAGTCGGGATGCGGCTAAAGCGCTTATAGTAGCAGCAATAATGAAGGTGCCTAAA
>Ga0074195_1003388_pt1 | contig 15184 bp, 11 predicted proteins | sample EPASupsiteHSE623_FD_64525 | JGI IMG/M metagenome (GOLD analysis project Ga0074195, IMG submission 64525) | Bioremediated contaminated groundwater from EPA Superfund site, New Mexico - Sample HSE6-23 | ecosystem: Environmental > Aquatic > Deep subsurface > Groundwater > Contaminated ...
CAGTTCGGATTGTAGTCTGCAACTCGACTACATGAAGTCGGAATCGCTAGTAATCGCAGGTCAGCATACTGCGGTGAATACGTTCCCGGGCCTTGTACACACCGCCCGTCACACCACGAAAGCCTGCAACACCCGAAGCCGGTGAGCTAACCGTAAGGAGGCAGCCGTCGAAGGTGGGGCCGGTGATTGGGGTGAAGTCGTAACAAGGTAGCCGTATCGGAAGGTGCGGCTGGATCACCTCCTTTCTAAGGAGACCTGGTGGACCTGAAACGGTACACCAAACATCCTAGGTCGATCAATCATCTCTCCTAACACACTGTTTAGTTTTGAGGGACCGTAAGGTCTTTCAACAAAATATAAGGCAAAGACTAAAGCAACAGCTGACGCAAGAGATGCAGCCAAGACACAGCAGATGACATGCAAAAGTTGAAGCAAAGTCTTAAGCACAAACCGCCGGGGCAACCCGGCGTATACATAGCGGCAGCTATGTAGTAAGTGGATAGTGAGTAGTGTGAAGTGAAAAAATCGGAAGGTTTGCGAAACAAACCAACCGAAAACACTGGCCACTGGTCACTGGCCGCTGGCCACTGATAAGGGCTTATAGCTCAGCTGGTTAGAGCGCACGCCTGATAAGCGTGAGGTCGGTGGTTCAAGTCCACCTAGGCCCACCAAAAAAACAATTGACAATTGACAATTGAAAATTGACAATTGTCAATTGAAAAGTGGGGGTGTAGCTCAGCTGGGAGAGCACCTGCCTTGCAAGCAGGGGGTCAGCGGTTCGATCCCGCTCATCTCCACCAAATATACTCTAAAAGCAAACCTCTGGGGGTCAGTGAGGAGACCGGAGTTAGGAGTTAGGAGTGTTCAAGAAATTAATCTTGAATACTCCCAACTCCCAACTCAGAACTCCCAACTGACAGGATGAGGAATGCAGAATGAGTAGCCTGTTCCTTGAAAACTTTATAGAGAGAAAAGTAGTAAGAAGCCGAGCGCGCCTTCTTGGAGCGAGAGCGAAGAGAAAGGCAAAGCTAGGATAGGCTTTTAAATATGTAAGGCATCCGAAAGACCCGAATAGGGTTTTTAGATGCGAGCATAGCAAGGAAGCCGGGCCGGCCAAACCGGAGGCGTACCTGTAAGGTACGTTGAGGATTTGGACGGACCGGCTGACGCCGCTAGGCGAAGCATATAAAAAGCCGTAAAACTACTACCTGAGGTCAAGTTAATAAGAGCGTACGGTGGATGCCTAGGCGCTAGGAGCCGAGGAAGGACGTAGAAAGCTGCGAAAAGCTACGGTGAGCCGCAAGCAGGCGTAGACCCGTAGATATCCGAATGGGGCAACCCGGCGGGAGTAATATCCCGTCACCCTATGCTGAATTCATAGGCATAGCGGAGGCAACCCGGGGAACTGAAACATCTAAGTACCCGGAGGAAAAGAAAACAAGAGTGATTCCGTAAGTAGCGGCGAGCGAACGCGGAACAGCCCAAACCAATATGCTTCGGTGTATTGGGGTAGCGGGACTCTCATCACGTAAAATCGGCTTTAGTCGAAGCGGACTGGAAAGTCCGGGCACAGAAGGTAACACCCCTGTAGACGAAAGAGCTGATGAGCAGAGAGTATCCCAAGTACCGCGGGACACGTGAAACCCCGTGGGAATCCGGGAGGACCACCTCCTAAGGCTAAATACTCCCTAGCGACCGATAGTGAACCAGTACCGTGAGGGAAAGGTGAAAAGCACCCCGGGAGGGGAGTGAAATAGAACCTGAAACCGTATGCTTACAAGCAGTCGGAGCGCTATATAAGCGTGACGGCGTGCCTTTTGTAGAATGAACCGGCGAGTTACGGTAACGAGCGAGGTTAAGGACTTAAGGTCCGAAGCCGGAGGGAAACCGAGTCTGAAAAGGGCGAAGAGTTCGTTGCTGTAGACCCGAAACCGCGTGATCTACCCATGTCCAGGGTGAAGCTAAGGTAAGACTTGGTGGAGGCCCGAACCGACCAACGTTGAAAAGTTGGCGGATGAGGTGTGGGTAGGGGTGAAATGCCAATCGAACGCGGAGATAGCTGGTTCTCCCCGAAATAGCTTTAGGGCTAGCCTCAAGGGATGATTTACGGGGGTAGAGCACTGATTAGGCTAGGGGCCCTACCAGGTTACCGAACCTTCTCAAACTCCGAATACCGTAAATTTACCTTGGGAGTCAGACTGCGAGTGCTAAGATCCGTAGTCAAGAGGGAAACAGCCCAGACCATCAGCTAAGGTCCCTAAATCCGGACTAAGTGGAAAAGGATGTGGGATTGCATAGACAACCAGGATGTTGGCTTAGAAGCAGCCACCATTTAAAGAGTGCGTAATAGCTCACTGGTCGAGTGGCCCTGCGCCGAAAATGAACCGGGGCTCAAGTCCGGTACCGAAGCTATGGATTGTATGAATGTACAGTGGTAGGGGAGCGTTCTGTATGCAGCGAAGCCATACCGTAAGGAGTGGTGGAGCGTACAGAAGTGAGAATGCCGGTATGAGTACGCGAAAAGGCAGGTGAGAATCCTGCCCGCCGAAAACCTAAGGTTTCCTGGGGAAGGCTCGTCCGCCCAGGGTAAGCCGGGGCCTAAGCCGAGGCGTAGAGCGTAGGCGATGGGAAATCGGTTGAAAATCCGATGCCACCGACAACCGTTTGAAGGATGGGATGACACAGGAGGGCAGGCTAAGCCAGCGGATGGAAGAGCTGGTCCAAGCGAGTAGGGCGAGATGTAGGCAAAACCGCATCTCATCAGCCTGAGACGTGACGGGGAACGAAATTTAGTAGTGAAGTAGCTGATCCCACACTGTCAAGAAAAGTCTCTAACGAGGTAAGTTGGTGCCCGTACCGCAAACCGACACAGGTAGGAAGGGTGAGAATCCTAAGGCGCGCGAGAGAACCCTTGTTAAGGAACTCGGCAAAATGACCCCGTAACTTCGGGAGAAGGGGTACCCCATTAACGTGAAACAAACACTTGTGGAGCGTGAAGGGGTCGCAGATGAGAGGCCCAAGCGACTGTTTACCAAAAACACAGGTGCCTGCGAAGTGGAAACACGAAGTATAGGTGCTGACGCCTGCCCGGTGCTGGAAGGTTAAGAGGAGAGGTTAGCGCAAGCGAAGCTTTGAATCGAAGCCCCAGTAAACGGCGGCCGTAACTATAACGGTCCTAAGGTAGCGAAATTCCTTGTCGGGTAAGTTCCGACCCGCACGAAAGGCGTAACGATTTGGGCGCTGTCTCAACAAGGGGCTCGGCGAAATTGTATTGCCGGTGAAGATGCCGGCTACCCGCGACAGGACAGAAAGACCCCGTGGAGCTTTACTGTAGCCTGACATTGGATTTTGGTACGTCATGTACAGGATAGGTGGGAGACTGAGAATTCGGGACGCTAGTCTCGGAGGAGTCAGCGGTGGGATACCACCCTTGAAGTATTGAAGTTCTAACCCGCGTCCGTAAACCGGATGGGGGACAGTGTCAGGTGGGCAGTTTGACTGGGGCGGTCGCCTCCCAAAGAGTAACGGAGGCGCCCAAAGGTTCCCTCAGACTGGTTGGAAATCAGTCGAAGAGTGTAAAGGCAGAAGGGAGCTTGACTGCGAGACCGACGGGTCGAGCAGGGACGAAAGTCGGGCTTAGTGATCCGGTGGTTCCGAGTGGAAGGGCCATCGCTCAACGGATAAAAGCTACCCCGGGGATAACAGGCTTATCTCCCCCAAGAGTCCACATCGACGGGGAGGTTTGGCACCTCGATGTCGGCTTATCGCATCCTGGGGCTGAAGTAGGTCCCAAGGGTTGGGCTGTTCGCCCATTAAAGCGGTACATGAGCTGGGTTCAGAACGTCGTGAGACAGTTCGGTCCCTATCCGTCGCGGGCGCAGGAAATTTGAGAGGATCTGTCCCTAGTACGAGAGGACCGGGATGGACGCACCACTGGTGCACCAGTTGTCGCGCCAGCGGCACAGCTGGGTAGCTATGTGCGGATTAGATAACCGCTGAAAGCATCTAAGCGGGAAACTAACCTCAAGATGAGATTTCCCATGGAGTCAATCCAGTAAGACCCCTGGAAGATTACCAGGTTGATAGGCCAGGTGTGTAAGTGCAGCAATGTATTGAGCTAACTGGTACTAATAGGTCGAGGACTTGACCTGAAGTAGTAGTGATTCTTACGAAAAACTCTCTGTAAAGTTTTGAGGGAATAGCTAATCAATTGACAATTGACAATTGACAATGAAGACCTTCAAATGAATAAGTTTAAATTTTCCGGTGACAATGGCGAGAGGGACCCACCCGTTCCCATCCCGAACACGGCAGTTAAGCCTCTCAGCGCTGATGGTACTTGGACCGCAGGGTCCTGGGAGAGTAAGTCGTTGCCGGATTTAATATGACAAAGCCCCACGCGAAAGCGTGGGGCTTTGTCATATTTATACCACTCTCCCAGGACCCTGCGTGAGCAGTATAAGGGCGACGGCGCCGTAAGGCGCCTAGTGCATGCCAGGCAGCTCTTAGCGAAAGCACAGAAAGTTCCAACCCAAGATAATGAGCTTAGAGCTGCCTGGCCAGGCAGGAGAGTAAGTCGTTGCCGGAATTAATATGGAGAACCACTTGCGGAAGCAAGTGGTTCTCCTTTTGTTGTGTAGAACACCGATCGTTGGCCACGGTCCAAGTACCATCAGCAGGCCTGCGGAGGAGCGACGGCGCCGTAGGCGCCTAGTGCGTGCCACGCAGCTCTTAGCGAGGAAATACGTGTCGGCACACCTTAACGAGCTTAGAGATGCCTGGCCAGGTAGGAGAGTAAGTCGTTGCCGGAATTAATTATGAAAGACTCTACGTGAAAACGCAGGGTCTTTCTTTATGTAATGATGACGGGGTATTAGTACGGCTTATCAGGGTGTTACCGTTAACCCCAACTAACCTCAGTAATTGAAAAACCACAGGGTACCCGCCGACGCGCCATCCTTGGCGCGCGGCGGCTGCGGCCGTCCTGGCCTCCGCCCTGTGGTTTTTCAATTACCTCGGCAAGTTGGGATAGACGGTAACACAATGAACGCCGTACTAATACCCCGTCATCTGAAGTGTAAGAGACCCTACAATTTTCTCGTAGGAGTGTTTGCTAAACCATAGGTCGACGAGGGTAAAAAGGGCCCCCTCTCCGCTGCGCTCCGAGGGGGTAGGTTGGTTTGCTCCGCAAACCTCCATCATATTTTCCTTTGGGATTGGCCGCTAGCCGCTAGCAAATTAATTGGTTAATTCCCCAGAAGTTGGCATTGTAAAAGAGGAATTCACCTAATTTTATCGAAAAAAATAGGTTAAAGTAATGAGCTGCGTATAAAAATAAGGGAAAATTCCAGTACTGGGGGATTAAAATGAGCAGCTTTAATGAAAAGAAACTGTTGAAGAGCAAAGCCGGCGCCAGGCTGTTGAAAAAGGTAGAGGAACTGGCGGAAAAGTGTAGTGGACTGATGGCCCATAACGGCGATGTGGGCTATGACCCTAAAGAGATTCGGCGGCTGTTTGACTTAGAGCTTGAGGGCTTGGAATATATTCTCCTGGTGGATAACTGCGGCAAGGCTTTAATCCATACCAACAGGCTGCGGGAAGGCTTGGTTTATTGCGACGAGGTGGGGATCAGTGCGGCCCAAACAGATCAGCCGCTGCTTCAGGTCTATTATCGGAATACCGGTGAAATTATTCTTGATGCGGCAAGTCCGGTAGTGGTAAACAAACAGAAGGTATGTTCATTAAGAGCCGGGTATATTGTGCGCCGCACAAATCTGGGATTAAAACTCATGGCGGCCACCATATTTCCAGTCCTTCTTTCGACGGTGTTATACGTGGTTGACGTTAACCCTTTGTTTACCTATCCGGCAGGGATAGCGGCAAGCATTTTGATTGCTTATTTTATTAAGACCAGGCTTTCCGCCATATATAATGAAGTATACAAAGGTACCAGGGCTATCTCTGAGGGGAACCTAATCCAGATGTTAAGACCGATATCAGATGACGAGATGGGCCAGTTGGTCTTTGAAATTAATAAAATTGGTCTCGGTTTAAATTACATAATCAGGTGGCTGCAGGACTTTGCTGATCAGATCAGGATAGCCTGTGAGGAACAAGGCGGCTCCATCAACCAGTTTACTGTTGCGTCCACTCAGATAGCCGCCACTTCCCAGGAACTGGCCTCCGGTTCCCAGGACCAGCTTAACAGTATCAGTTCTGCCCAAAACTTTAGTCAGGAGATGACTGAAGTAATCAGGCTCCTGGTGCATTCATCCCAGGAAGGGCTGCAGAAATCAGATCAGTCACTGGATAAAACCTCGGCGGGAATTATCAACCTGAGGTCTTTTGAGTCCCAGATGCAGAAAATTAATCACTGCTTTGAACAGACGGCCCAGGTAGTGGAGGAACTCTCAGCCCAGTCGACACAGATTGAACGAATCACCAATACCATCACCGAGATAGCCCGGCAGACTAACCTGCTGGCCTTGAATGCCGCCATCGAAGCAGCCAGAGCCGGCAAACACGGGCTGGGATTTGCGGTGGTGGCAGAGGAAGTTAAGACCCTTGCTGAATCGAGTGCGAGGTTTGCCAAGGAGATTAAGGATATCATCACCAAGAACATAAAAAAGACCTCAGAGGCTGTACTTGTTATGCAAACAGGGGCCAGTGAGGTAGCCAAAGGCAAGATTGTTCTCGATGATACGGTTATTTCAGTAACCCAGATTATCAATAGTGTGAAAACCCTATCGGTTCAGTTGAAAAAAACCTATGAAATAGCTTCAGACATCGCCGAACGGAGTGACACCCTGGCCAAGGATTTGAACGATGGGTTCCTGGTGGCTGAAAAGTCGGCGCGTGCCGCTGAGTCAATCTCAGCGGCTACCGAAGAACAGGTTGCGGCCAGCGAATCACTATATGCAGCCGCCGAGGATCTGGCCAACGCTGCGGTGGAAATGGAAAAATTGGTCGGCCGTTTTAAAGTGGGATAAGGCCAGGTCACTGGCCACTGGCCACTGGTTATCTGTGACCGAAATCATTAACAAACAGCTTTTTCCCCGGCTTCCCTTTACGGAAGCGTATATGATTTTTTATCGTTTCATTAATTTGGTCAAGGTTATCCTTATGCCTCAGATATACCGTGAAACACCGGTCCACATAGATTTCGAACGGTTTGAGGGCGCTGGCCAAGGCACAGTATGTGTCCAATCCTTTAGGGGTCAGGGCAAACGATCCTTTACTCAGAAGATGCCCAATTATTAACTCTTCAAGAATGGACTGAAGTAAAGGGCTGAATGCCCCGTTTTTGCTGCGCACAAAATCATAGAACCCAATGTCGTGATAGTCCAGAGATTCAGCCGAGGCCAAAAACAGAAAGTTATGCAGCAGTGAAGGGTTGTTAATTTCGAACTGGGTTATCAGGCGCATTATCAGAATATGCTGAGCGGTAAAACTGAACATTTGTTTCCTCCCGAAATCATATGGTTATTATAACCCGGAAACTGTTATAATTCTACCTAAAGGCAATTATTTGGAAAATCTCTTTATAAATATTATGAAACAGATTGACATTTAGATAAAAAGTTGTTACCATTATTTCAGTTATCCTGAAAAATAATTATAAAGGCGCTCTTATCCAGAGAGGTGGAGGGACTGGCCCAATGAAACCCGGCAACCGATTCGCACCGTGTGCGGGACAGGTGCCAATTCCTGCAGAAGTAATGCTTCTGACAGATAAGAGGGGATAAAGGCTTTTTGCGTTTAAACCTCTTTGTCAGAAGGAGGTTTTTTTATTTGATCATATCGAGCTTATTTTGACGTAGGGGAGGACAGATGTCGATGGGAATTAAAAGAACTTATGCGGAAATCAACGAAAAAATCAAATCGGGTAAAGTGGTTGTGGTTACTGCCGAAGAAATCATCAAAATTGTAGAGGAAAAAGGGGTAGAGGAAGCCGCCCGGCAAGTGGATGTAGTAACAACAGGCACCTTCGGTCCGATGTGTTCATCGGGAGCCTTCTTCAGTTTCGGCCACCCCAAACCAAGGATTAAAATGCATAAGGTTTGGATGAACGGCGTGCCCGCATATACGGGCATAGCCGCTGTGGACGCATATCTGGGTGCTACTGAACTGCCTGATTACGATCCCCTGAACTCAGACTATCCCGGAGAATTCAGATACGGCGGCGGGCACGTCATCGAAGACCTGGTGGCAGGTAAAACAATCAGGTTTGAATCTACCGGTTACGGTACCGATTGCTATCCACGGAAGAAGATTGAAACCCATATCACCCTTAATGATGTTAATGAAGCATTTCTTTTTAATCCCCGGAACGCCTACCAGAACTATAACGTGGCAGTTAACGTCTCGGATAAAACTATTTACACATACATGGGAACCCTCAAAGCCAGGCTCGGGAATGCCCATTACTGTAGTGCAGGCCAGCTGAGTCCCCTGTTAAATGACCCCTATTACAGGACCATCGGCATCGGAACCAGGATCTTTCTCGGCGGTGGGGCCGGGTATGTTGCATGGAACGGCACCCAGCACAGCCCCTGTGGAGCGCGCGGTGAGAACGGCGTACCCTTGGGTGGCGCCGGAACGCTGGCTGTAATCGGGGACCTGAAACAAATGAAACCCGAATGGTTACGAGGGACCAGTTTTCTCGGATACGGCTCTACCCTGACAGTAGGATTGGGAGTGCCGATTCCCATCCTCGACGAAGAAATATTGAAATTTACAGCGGTTAAAGACGAAGATATATACGCGCCGGTTGTCGACTACAGCCATGATTACCCCTACGGCACCGGCAAGACACTGGGTTCGGTTTCATATGCCCAGCTTAAATCCGGTACCGTAGAGGTAAACGGCAAAGAGATTCCTACGGCGCCTTTATCCAGCTACGTTAAGGCCAGGGAGATTGCTGAAACCCTTAAGCAGTGGATTAATTCCGGCGAGTTCCTCCTGACTGAACCGGTGCAAACACTGCCTTCCTCAGACTCCGGCATTTCCCTCAAGATGCTTCAGGAAAAATAAGCAGACCTGTCCGAACATGAACCTGAAAGGAGTTTTTATGATGTCCCCCAGAAGAATAGTGCTGCGCTTCTCTTCGCAGATAGTCGATAAGCCCCTGATATACCATCTGGTCAAAGATTATAACCTGATGGTCAATATACTAAAGGCCAACGTTAACCCTTACAAAGAAGGGTTTATGGTTATGGAACTCAGCGGCGACCAGCCTAATTATGACCAGGGCCTGAATTTCCTCCGTGAACAGGGAGTAATCATCGAAAACCTGAGCGAGGATATAGTCAGGAATAACGCCCGGTGCACCCACTGCGGGGCCTGCACCAGCATCTGCCCTGCGGGAGCGCTGTATATTTCCCGCCCTTCCATGGAAGTAATATTTGATGGTGAGAAGTGTGTCGTTTGTGGAATATGTCTGAAGACCTGTCCGGTTAAAGCCATTGAAGTGAACCTTAACGGCAGGATATAACAGGAGTTCGGAAATGAATGTCAACAGGACTTATCGAAACAGGATGCACAATGATGATCTGGTCAGTTTCACGGTAGCAGTCAGGGAAACTGACCTTTTTATAAGTATCGGCAGCGATAACTGGAGTCCCGAAATACCCAAAGAAGTGGAAAAGCTGGTCCATTCACTGAGATTTGACCTGGAGAAATACATTGAGTTTGACCCGGAATTCAAGACAGCTCTTAATCCGCATCCCTTGGCGCCGGGCGCTCCTTTAATCGCCCGGACCATGGCGCAGGCTGCCAATACTGCGGGGGTAGGGCCCATGGCCGCTGTGGCCGGGGCTTTTGCCGAGTTAGTTGGGAAATTCCTGTTAAAATTGAGTTCGGATGTTATCGTGGAAAACGGTGGGGATATTTTTATCGGTTCAACCAAAACAAGGCGTGCCGCCATTTTTGCCGGGGCATCGCCCTTCTCCAACCTGCTGGCGGTGGAATTTCCACCCGAAAGGACTCCTCTTGGGATATGCACATCATCAGGCACTGTCGGGCCTTCGCTGAGTTTCGGCAAGGCCGATGCCGCAGTAATCATGGCCAACTCCGCCGCCCTGGCTGATGCTGTGGCATCTGCCGCCGGCAATGTCGTGCACTCACCCGGAGATGTCAAAAAAGGCATTAAAATTGCCAAGGGTTTCAAAGATGTGCTGGGGGCAGTGATAATTAAAGACGACCAACTGGCCGCCTGGGGCGGGTTTGACCTGGTGCCGATCGACCGCTGACCTAGTCTCCCCGGGCGGGGTCCCAGGTGATTTCATGCAGCTTTTCCCACGCGTTTTCTTCCTCTACGGGGAGGATAATCTCATGGCCCTTTTCACTAAGGTCAAAGTGAAAAAACTTTACTCCGTCAGGATTATTAATCATGGTGCGGTTATTCTGAAATTTTTGGGTGTGGTTATTTCTCCGAAGCACAAAGACCACTCCTTTTTGTTTTTCTATAGATATGTTTCCCCGGTAGGCATAAACCAAATCACTGTTTTGTTATCTTAACTTAAATAAAATTGAAAATGCGACTTTAGTATGCTACAATATTTTAGGTGTTTATAGGGGAGGATGAAAGTTATGTCCGGCCATTCAAAATGGGCCAATATTAAGCATAGGAAGGGTAAACAGGATGCCCAGCGGGCAAAAATATTCACCAAACTGGGCAAAGAGCTTATTGTTGCCGCCAGGAAGGGTGGGGGCGACCCCGATATCAACCCCAGCCTGAAGACGGTCATTCAGAAAGCCAGGGCTGTCAACATGCCCATGGAAAACATCAACAGGGTTATCCAAAAAGCAACAGGGGAACTAAGCGGAGTCAATTATGAGGAAATGACCTATGAAGGCTACGGTCCGGGCGGGGCGGCGGTCATGCTGGATATTATGACGGATAACCGCAACCGCACGGCCGGGGATATCCGGCACCTCTTTTCCAAGTATGGCGGTAACCTGGGTGAATCGGGTTGTGTAGCCTGGATGTTTAAAAAACAGGGGCTCATCACGGTCGACAAAGAAGGCCTGAACAGGGATTTTGATGAACTGATGATGATTGCCCTTGATGTGGGCGCTGAAGACATCGATGAGGAAGAGGATTCTTACCAGATCACCTGCGCTCCCGACGATTATGAGGCTGTTGAAGCGGCCATCAGGGAAGCAGGATTAGCCCCGGCAGTTGCCGAAGTCACCATGGTTCCCCAAAATAACATTGTCCTTGACGGTGATGATGCCGTTAAAATGTTAAAGCTGATGGATGCCTTGGAAGACCATGACGATGTGCAGAATGTCTATGCCAACTTCGACATGGATGATGATATTATTAACGGCCAGTGATCAATACAAATTTACCTGTTTAACAACTTTTCCCAACAATGTATAAACCCCCGAAAAAATGGCAATAAATAGTAATTAATTAGCCGTTGGAAGGGGGGCTTTTTATGTTAAGGAAATACGGCATTCGGATGTGTTATATAGGATTGGCCTTTATTCTGGTGTTCGGAGTTGCTGCCTTGTACCAGTACAGCAGGGGATGGCCTATGTATAAACCCTGGGCAGCTGCGCGTAGCGCGGCCGGGATTGTTAAACCCACCATTCGGAAAGACACTGTTATTTACAGGGAAATAAGGTACCTCTGCGGTAACAGGGTGCGGACGAAAATACCTACCTCGTCAGCCCTTATCGGGCTTGATTTCACAGATATGGTTAAGAGGTATCCGCCGGAAGAGAGCTGGTATATTGATGATTCGATAAAAAATACTCTCATCCTGGCCAGAATGGAAAACCGGGTCTGTCCTTACCATCAGGATTTCCGCCACCTCGGCATCAGTGACGGTTTTCTGGCTGTTTACGAGGGACCGCTGGGGTTTAACGGGAAGGTCCTGCAGCGGGAAGACATCGGAGTTGAGAGCCTGCCGCCCGAAATCCAGCAAGAACTCACCATGGCGATGGATTATGATAACCAGACCCCGGATGTGCAGGGAATGCTGAAATCGACTCATGAGTTTGAAACAGAAGCGCAGCTTAATACGGCCCTTGAAAACTTTGATGAATTCAGGGAGTAACGGAGAGGCAGATAACCGGATAAAACCAAACTCCGCTAGGGTCGTGACAACGGTAAAAGGCGAAAGAAAAATCGGCTCCCTCGCCGACAGGGCGTCTCCCCGCAAGGGGGACGCCGGAGCTGTAAGGTGCTGAAGCACCAACAGCTCCGCAGCTTGCCCTGACGGCGAGCGCGGTACATCCGTGTACCGCGGCCGATTTTTCTTCCGCCTTTTACCGGTCACGACTCCTAGCTGCGTTAACGGTTTTATACGAAAATGGTGGGAAAAAGACAATAGCAACGCTAGCACCTTTATAGAGGCACTTCCAAAAGGGCTATATAATTACTGCGGTTTATTCAGTTTGAGGGCTTATAATTTCCACCTGATAACCTAATTTTTCAATCTGGAGAACAAAGTAGTTAACTGTTCTTGTTTTTTGCGGTAAGTAATCGTAACCAAGTTCTTGGTATGGTGCTTTATTTTTCAAAATGTGATATATTATCCTTAGCATGAGGTGCGACACCGCAATGATCGCTTTTTGCGGTCCGCGCCTTTTAACTGTTCTCCAGTAAAAGGCTGCGAAACGGGTATTCCTAGTTTTGCTAGCTGCCCAGCCAACCTGGCAGAGGATAGACCTTAATCCTTTATTGCCTTTGAGAGTTTGGCTGGATTTTTTTTTGCCGGCACTCTCGTTATTTCCCGGACAAATAGCTGCCCATGAAGCTAAGTTGGCATCGGAAGGAAAGTGTGACATGTCTGTGCCGATTTCCGCAATGATAGTTGCCGCTGCATCTTTTTCAATGGCCGTAATTGATGTTAATAAGCTAATTTCTTCATGGTACGGAATTAGTTTTTCGTCAATTTGTACCTCTAAGCAAGCGATTTGTTTTTGGAGATAGCTTATATGGTCTAAATGCATTTGTATCATCATCCGGTGATGGTTACGGAGACGCCCGTTGAGAGCATCGATCAATTGGGGGACCTTTTTCTTCAAATGTGATTTTACCAGGGACCTTACATTATCATAGCTAATTGTTTTTGATGATACTAAAGAATCCAACAATGCCATTCCTGAAACACCGAATATGTCACTGACGTATGTAGTTAACTTTATGTTGGCATCCTGTAGCACTTTATGAATTCTGTTCTTTTCAGCCGTTACCTGAAATATCAGTTTGCGCCTGTATCGTGTCAGGTCCCTGAGTTCCCGGATGTCAACCGGAGGTACAAAACTTGGTTCAATTAGACCACTTCTAAGTAATCTTGCTATCCATTCAGCATCACGCATATCCGTCTTGCGCCCAGGTACGTTCTTAATACGCTGGGCATTTCCTAGTACCAGATAAAAAAAGCCCTCCAATACATTCCATACCGGTTTCCAATAAACGCTTGTACTCTCCATTGCCACATGAGTACACTTTTTTTCCATCAACCAGTCGTTGAGTTGAAGAAGTTCTCTTGTTGTTGTTCCAAAAGTTTTGATCTCCTTTTTGGTTCTACGATCGAGAGGTCCGTATAATACGCATGCAACTACAGTCTCTTGATGAACATCTAACCCCGCACAAGACTCCAATATTGCGTCCAATAACCCACCCCCTTCTTTATTGACGGGAAGCAGTAACCTGATGAATTGTATTTTTATACACGTGCTCGAGGCAACAAAATATGGCTCTCAAAGGTTAAATAGGCCAGTTTTATCCACGGGGTTGAAACCACCAAATACCGCCGACCTTTGCATCCCGTATTAAAGTAAATTATGATATATTTCCTGAAATAAATAAAGTCACCACCATTTTCATTAATAGTGGTGACCTAATGGTCATGGGGGTTTTATCCGGTTACCAGCCTCTCCTTTTTGTTTATGAAGGTCTAATGGATAGTTAATTCGAAAAAATTTCCACGCCGGTATCATTTTACATATATTACATAAGACTGGGTAGGAAGGATAACACTACCTGGATGTCGAATTAGGAGTTTAAAAAGGAGGATGGGCTTAGTGCTGGTACTTGGTGTAGACCCCGGTTCGGCCATAACCGGCTTTGGTTTAATCAGGGAAGCGGGCAGCCGCCTGGAAGCCGTTGAATACGGCTGCATCCGGACTTCCCCGGCAAAGCCTATAGAATTACGGTTAAAAGCAATCTATAACGAGCTGGGAGACATCATCGAAAGGCACCGCCCTGATTTTTTTGCCGTAGAGGAACTGTTTTTCAACAAGAATGTCCGTACCGCCCTGACAGTGGGCCAGGCCCGCGGGGTCATAATTCTGGCGGGGGCCAAAAACGGACTGCCTTTGCATGAATATACTCCCCTGCAGGTCAAGCAGGCCGTCGTGGGTTATGGCAGGGCTGACAAGAACCAGATCCAGTTTATGGTCAAGACTATTTTGAACCTCCCCGAAATACCCAAACCTGACGATGTGGCCGATGCTCTGGCCGTGGCTATCTGTCATACCCACTTTTATAAATCCGCCCAAATTATCAATAACAAAAAGTAAACATAGAATATAGGAGGAACCTAATGATTTCATTTCTAAGGGGCAGGCCGGTATCCTGCGGCGCCGATTATATTATTATTGACGTTGGCGGCGTTGGGTATAAGGTCTTTGCGCCTATTCCGGCAGCGGCGGCGCTCGGCGCAGAGAAAAATGAGGTCACCGTTCATACTTATCTGCATGTGAGGGAAGATGCCATGCAGTTATATGGGTTTCTCAGCGAAAATGACCTGGAGGTGTTTGAACACCTCATTCAGGTTTCAGGAATTGGTCCCAAGGCAGCCCTGGCCATCTTGTCTGCCATGAATGCCTGTTCTATTGTGCAGACTGTCGTGAACGAACAGGTCGATGCCCTGATTTCGATTCCGGGCATTGGCAAAAAAACCGCCCAAAGAATTATCATAGAACTTAAAGATAAGATGAGCAGGCTTGATGCAGCCAAAACCACCGGAATCCCCGCTTTTCCCGTATTGGATGCCGGTACTGCCGCTGATGCCCTGCAGGCCCTGATTGCCCTTGGGTATAATTCCGGGGAGGCCAGGAGGGCTCTCGGCAGGATAACTCCTGCAGAAATAAGTTCCCTGAGAACGGAAGACCTGGTAAAAATGGCGCTGAAGGAACTGGGCAAGGTCTAGACCATTGGAGG
>Ga0074195_1003389_pt1 | contig 15177 bp, 14 predicted proteins | sample EPASupsiteHSE623_FD_64525 | JGI IMG/M metagenome (GOLD analysis project Ga0074195, IMG submission 64525) | Bioremediated contaminated groundwater from EPA Superfund site, New Mexico - Sample HSE6-23 | ecosystem: Environmental > Aquatic > Deep subsurface > Groundwater > Contaminated ...
ATTCTTGAACACGTAGCCTTTGTTGGCTTATTTTTTCCGCGATAGCTCAGTGGTAGAGCAGTTGGCTGTTAACCAATTGGTCGGGGGTTCGAGTCCCTCTCGCGGAGCAGCCAATTCTTGTGAAAGCGACCGACTTACAGTCACTTAAACAAGCAAAAAATCACTGGTGTAAAATCCAGTGATTTTTGCGACAGAAAGGGGTATCGAACCGCAGTGGTTTATATGCCTATTTGTCTTTTTCTCCCTGATAATTTTCCAGTGCTATTCCTAGCGCCTTTCTGGCAAGTACCGAACAGTGATGTTTAATGGGCGGAAGGCCTTCGAGGTTATCAATAATATCTTTGTCGGTTATTTTAAGGGCATCTTCTATGGTTTTGTCTTTTGCGAGTTGAGTGAGCATGGAGCTGGTTGCGATTGCGGCAACGCAGCCGAAAGTCTTGAATTTTATATTTTTGATTTTTTTCTTGTCCTTATCTAACTTAACATAAATCCACATCATATCTCCGCATACGGTGTTGCCGACCTGGCCGACTGCGTCCGGATCCTTGATTTCCCCGAAGTTTTTGGGATTATAAAAATTTTTCAATACTTTTTTGGAATACATATGTTTTAATTAACGGGTGAAATTTCCCGCAGCTTTTGGATAATGGCAGGGAGAATGCGGAGAACATAGTCGATATCTTCTTTTGTTGTCCATCTTCCGAGACTAAGGCGCAGGGAACCGTGAACCTCTTCCGGTTTTATGCCTAGCGCCAAAAGGACATGACTGGGTTGGAGTTTTTGGGATGAACATGCAGAGCCGGTTGCGGCGGCAACGCCTTGGGCATTGAGGAGCATAAGGATCGATTCTCCTTCGATTCCGTCGAATCTCATATTGACATTATTGGAAAGTCTTTTTGTCGGATGGCCGTTAAGGTGCGATTTCGGGATGGATCTTCTGATTCCTTCAATCAAAGTGTCTCGAAGTTTGCTGAGTCTTTCATTTTCTTTTTTTATTTCCTCATTTGCAATCTCAGCCGCTTTGGCAAAGCCCATAATCGCCGGAATGTTGACCGTGCTTGAGCGCATACCAAATTCATGTCCGCCGCCATGAAGGATAGGTTCGATATTTGTGCCTTTGCGGATATAGAGAAGTGCTGCGCCTTTGGGTCCGTAGATTTTTTGGGATGAGGCGGTCAAGAGATCGATATTCATCTTATTCACGTCGATGGGAATTTTGCCGAAAGACTGTGCGGCATCCGTATGGAAATAAATATTGTGCGTTCTGCAGATCTTTCCGAGCTTTTCTATCGGTTCAATCGTTCCCATCTCGTTGTTGGCATGCATCACAGAAACGAGAATCGTATCTTTTCTTATCATGTTTTCTACGACTTCCGGATCAATAAGTCCATATTTATCGACTGGAATTTTCTCGATTTCAAATCCTTGCTTTTGGAGCCACCCTGCGCTTTCCAGAACGCAATCGTGCTCAATGCTCGAGATGAGAATGTGTCTGCCTTTTTCTCTGTTGGCAAAAGCGATGCCTTTGAGCGCCAGATTATTGCTTTCGGTGGCAGATGCAGTGAAGATGATTTCTCTCGGATCAGCACTGATTATCTTTGCAATAATTTCCCGGGACTTCTCAAGCGCTTCGGCAGATTTATTTCCAAAATCATGGAGCGAGGAGGAATTGCCGAAATAATTTTTTAGATATGGAAGCATGGCCTTTATGACTCGCGGGTCGATCGGTGTCGATGCGGCATAGTCCATGTATATTTGTTTTTTCTTCATATTTTACAGGTTATTTTATCAAATCTTTGAGTGTTATATTCCGCAGTGTAAGGTTTATATCGTTATAAACTTTCTCCCAGATATTTTTTGTCGGACAGAGGCGGCGGCGCGAGCATTTGTATTTTGGATCAACACAGGGGGCAGGAGAGGTGCTTTTTTCCAACACTTTCACCACTTCTTCCACGGTGATATTATTTGCTAACCGCGCCAAAAAATATCCGCCGGATGTGCCCCGCTTTACTTCAATAAGTCCGGCTTTGGAAAGCTTGAGGATAATTTTTTCCAGATATGCGGGAGAAATCTCCTCTGCCTCGCTAATCTCCTTGACCGAACAGATTTTATTCTTTCGCGCTATATAGACCATTGCTCGCAGGCCATAGCGCGTGGTTGTTGAAAATTTCATATTGACAGTTTGTGGTTACTGTATTATCTTAATATCAGACAATAATAGTCTGATATAAGTTTATTCCGGATTTGCCGTTAAGTCAAGCCGGTCGATGATACCATGTTAAGTTTATGAATATGAATAAAAAAGACACCAAGATCATGGTGGGAATGAGCGGAGGCGTGGATTCGACTATGGCTGCTTTTTTGCTCAAACAAAAGGGTTATGATGTGACGGGTGTTACTATGAAGATATATCCTGGAAAAGGAACGGTCAGTGTGAAGAAAGGCGGATGCTACGGACCGGGCGAGGCGGAAGATTTAAAGGATGCGACTGAGGCGGCGGCGAAGATAGGCATTCCTCATCATATCATAGACCTCACAGAGGAATACCGGGAAACCGTTCTTGAATATTTCCGAAATGAGTATATCAAAGGAAAAACTCCGAATCCTTGCGTCGTATGCAATTCCAAAATCAAATTCGGTCTGCTTCTGGACAAGGCATTTTCTTCCGGCATTGATTTTGATTATTTTGCGACTGGTCATTATGCTAAAGTGAAATATGATCAGGAAAAGAAACTCTATCTTTTGAAGCGCGGCATCGACCGTACGAAAGACCAGTCATATTTTCTTTACCGGCTCAAACAGTCTCAACTCAAGAAGGTCATGTTTCCGCTGGGCGGGATGAAAAAAGACGAAGTGAAAGAATTTGCCCGCAAAAACGGTTTCGTGAAATACGCCGAAAAAGAAGAGAGTCAGAATTTCATGGAATGCGACACGTACTTTGTGCTGCTTCCGCCGGGCGAGCCGGGGCAGATTGTCGATTACAAAGGAAACGTTTTGGGCAGGCACGAGGGCATCGCTCATTATACCATCGGACAGCGGCGAAACCTGAATATCGGCGGACTCAAGGAACCATATTATGTGCTGCGGATAGATGCCGGGAGAAACGCGGTAATTGTCGGACCGAAAGAGTTCGCTTTCTCGAAAGAAGCAAAAGTCGGCAATATCAATTGGATTGTCCCGCCGGAAATCATAACTTCGAAAAATATAAAAGCAAAGATCCGCTATGGCATGCCGCTTGCCAGATGTAGATTTATTTCAGGAGACATAAAATCGGTTGTACTTGATTTTCCTGAGCCGCAGTTTGCCGTAACTCCGGGGCAGTCGGCGGTTTTCTATGATGGAGATATCGTTCTTGGCGGGGGAGTAATTAAATAACTATACGAATGCTCCTATCTGCCTGTTAGCATCCCCGATATCTTTAATATTGACAAAAACTATTTTAAGAGCTAAATTCAAATCAGACAATTATTATCTGATATTAGTATGAATTACTTTCAAGCCAAAAATGACTGTTGCAGCTGTTGCACTCAATCTCAATTGAGCCATTTTTGGTTTGCGGAAAAAATAATCCAATGAAACCCCGATCTTTTTCAATAAACCCAAGCTGGCTCAATAAAAGCCGGTTTTTATTAACTACAAGAAATAAAACTATAAGTGAGGGATTAAATGAACCTTAAAACAAAATGTATTGAACCAAAAGATAACGTCATAGAATATAAAAACCCATTTTTAATCGAGCAAATAGTTGAATCTGAAAGTGTTTTTATTTCTGTAATGAACAAGCTGTTCTCTCTTGTTCACGGAAAGGTGAAAGTTGCGCGAAGAAGCGAGGAAGAAAGCGAGGATAAAAGAGACAGAGAACTTGGAAAACTATATGTAATGAATGAAGTATATGCTTTTCTGAAGGAGCTTAAACAATCAGATTTCGAAGAAAAAACAGAAAAACAAATAAAGGAAGAAGTTAAGCAAGAATGTTACAAGCTTTTGGCAAGACTTGAACAAGAAAGCAAAACAGAAGAAAAATCTTCTCAATATAAGGAAGGAATGGAGGCTGCAAATAATTTTTTTTACTGGCGCTTTTCCGTACTAACATTGTTGCTTGATTAAGCAAACTAATTTTTGGCCTTTTCAAAAAGAGAAGGCCAATTTTTAATTTGAATTATTTCAAAAAGTGTACAGTTAAACCTACAAGGTTAAAAGTCAAAGCAATGTTGTCTTTCCTCGGAAAGGCATTTTTTATTACCCTAAAATCCTCTAGTATAACTTGAGAGCATAAGGTTGTTATCAGCCTATACTTAAAACGCACCTATTTCTATTAAGGTGCGTTTTGTTTGGTCAATTGGCTTCGCAATTGACATTGATTGTTTCGGCTCCTAGTTTCCGCAGGTATTTTTTCCGAATCCGTATTGCTTCAAATAATCTTCGTAACGTTCGTTAGACATAGGATTCCGATATTCTTGGTGACGATTATTTGGACAGCTGCTGTCATTTTCATCTCCATCTGGGCGGATTTGATCGCACTGTCCGATGTCCTTTGAAAAAAATGCAGGATCCACAGAATTTTCACAATTAGAAGCAGCCTTGGCAGGAGAGCTAGTCATTAGTCCTGCAGCTAAAACAACAAAGCTGCCTATCATAAATAAAGTTTTTTTCATAATTTTCTTCTTATTGGGCTAATTGTATTCAAATCGACCAGCTATACTTTGAATAATTCTCAGTATAAATTTGCATGATGAAAATGAAATGAAAATTTCTGAGTGATTTGTAACCACGGAGTCTAACTTCCGGAATGTGTCCTGAAGGAGAAATAGACAAAAAATAGGCAGTGGGCTTTAAAATCTTGATATTTCCATATAAAGGTCACAGATGGTATAATGACTAAGTGATAAAAATAATCTGACGAGAAGCGGTGGAAGAAACAAAGTGGCATAACCGATGGTTTAAGAAGCTCATAATCTGTCTTTTGATGGTATGTTTTGTTTTACCTCTAACACTGAAGACAACTGCAAGCAACAAGATAAATGATATTGATAATAAAATAGAAGAAAAAAACAGCAGTATAAAAGATTTAGAAAATAGGGCTGCTGTTTATAGGGATCAGATAAAAAATCTGCAATCCCAGGCGCAGAGCCTCCAGAATGAAGTCGAGCTTTTTGATGCACAGATCGCTCAGTTGGAACTGGAGTCGGAGGCCACAGAAATAAAAATCGGAGAAAGAAATCTGGAGATCGAAAAGCTTCAGGAAGAAATTGATGTCAAAGAGAAAGATATTGAGAAGGAAAAATTTATCCTGAAAGATCTTATCCGGGAGCTGAATGATTACGACAGCAATACTATGTTTGAAGTCATGTTAAAAAATGAAGCAATTTCAAATTTTTTCAATGAAACAGATTATGTAAACGCGGTCGGTGAGAAAATAAAGAATGCGCTGGATACGGTAAAAAATGACAAGATTGAGCTTGAAAACAAGCGTCAGCAGGCAACAGTCAAGAAAGAGGAATTGGAGGAACTAAAGGAAAAAATCGAAAGTAATCAGGATGCTATGATATCTCAAAAGGCTGCAAAAGAGGAATTCCTAAATGTCACGAAAGGAAGCGAGGATAAATATCGCAATCTGCTTTCCGGTATAATGGAACAGAAAAAATCCATTTTGGGAGATGTCAGCAAGCTGATGGCTGAAAAGCAAAAAGAGATTGCAAAGATCGCTGCAGAGTCCAATCGGCCGACTTCATCAGGAGCCGTTGCTTGGTATTTTTCGCAGAATGATCCCAGGTGGAAAGATGACTATATCGGGGTTTCCAATTCGACAATCAATGATTATGGCTGCGCTCTTACATCGCTGGCTATGGTGTTTCGTTATCGCGGCATTGACATAAATCCAAAGGTCATGGCCAAACAGCCCATTTTCGTGCGCGACCTTATATCATGGCCGGCGCAATGGAGATTTTTGAATCTGGATTATAACTCGTATCATAAAAGCGGCGGACTTGGGCAATCCGAATGGGAGATGATAGACGAGGAAATCGCTGCGGGAAATCCGGTCATAGTATTTATCCGGGCTTTAGGTAGGAATGCGGGTCATTACGTGGTAATTTATGGCAAGGATACCCGAGGTTATATCGTAAATGATCCGATAATGTGGAACGGGCAGAGCGGAGCGAGCATCTATTTGGCGACTACCAGGAAATACGTGGAAGCCGTTTATAGGACTAATACTGTGGTCGATCAGGTCATAGTGTATAAATGAAATTATGACTTTGAACGATAAAGAGTTCGCTTGAGAAAATACAAGTAATTTTGAATAAATATTGTTGCAATTCTTGTATTATAAAGTAGGATGCTAATGCACGCACCGGGGATAAAGGGACTGCAGTCATGGAAGATATGGTTGACAGCCCGGTATATATAATGTTTCAATTAAGTTAATATAAGCTATAAAAAATGAGGATAAAAGAGCTTCTCATAACTCTAATCGTATTATCAGGATTATTTATTTTTTTGACCGACTGGCAGGGCTGTTTTCCTTATGGCTGTGATTATAGCATTCAGAACCAGATGTGCCGGGACGGAGGCTGTGTGAACGAAGACGTCAATTCGCATTTACAGGAAAAAGGACAGATTGCTTCAGCGGGAATGGATTATGCTCTAGCTCTTTTTTATTTAGCTATATCCGCTGTTTTATTTTTCTTTTTCAGCGGCAAAATACAGTTTCTAGTATTTCAGCGATTTTCTAATCTGATTCTGAGGCGATTTTCTTTTGCTCATAATCCATTCGATCTATTGTTTGCCGGAGGAATCCTGAATCCGAAAATATTTTAGGCATATCCTGACTGCTGCAGGTTTGTTTAGCTGCGGTGGTTTTTTATTGTCTAAATTTTAACTATTTATATATGATTAAGAAACCTAAGAAGCAACTACTTTTCGGCATTGTGGTTGGGATTGCGGTTGCGGCGCTAGCGGGCGGGGCGATATATTATTACTGGCAAAAATCTCTGTGGTTGCCAGCAAGTGAAATCGAATCGAAATCTACCAAATTTATAAATGAGGATCTGCTTAAGGGGGAAGGTACGGCGACGGTCAAAGTGGCGGGCAGAGAAGGGGAGGTGTATAAGCTGGAAGTGGATTATGACGGGCAAAAGATAGATTCTTATGTTTCAAAGGATGGGAGAAAACTATATTTGCAGGCTTATGATTTGGAGAAAAGTAAAGAGGCTAAATCCGGTTCAACTTCGGCGGCTGATGAAGTTGTGCAGAAGTCGGATAAGCCAGTCGTCGAACTGTTTGTCATGAGCCATTGCCCTTATGGTCTTCAGATGGAAAAAGGTATCGTGCCGGCGGTGAAAGCTTTGGGGGATAAGATTGATTTCAAGATAAAGTTTACTGATTATGCCATGCATGGTGAAAAGGAATTAAAAGAACAGATGAACCAGTACTGTATCCAGAAGGAAGAGCCGACAAAATATCTGGCTTATTTGGAGTGTTTCCTGAAGGATGGGGAGAATGGAGGAGACAGTTGCATCGCTCAGTCGGGAATAGACAAGGCAAAGCTCGAAAGCTGCGCTGCAAAAACCGATCAGGAATATAAAGTCATGGAGAATTTCAAAAGCAAAACCGGCTATAAAGGAAATTATCCGGGATTCGATATTTTCAAATCCGACAATGAAAAATATGGAGTCGAAGGGTCGCCAACGCTGGTAATCAATGGAGGCAAGAACGAAAGTTCAAGAGACAGCAAGAGCTTGCTCAAATCCATCTGTTCCGCGTTCAATAATCTTCCCCAGGAATGTTCGACAGAACTGTCGGCAAATGCTCCATCCGCCGGTTTCGGATCTGCTGCGGCTTCATCAAGCGGTTCCGGCAGCGGAAGCTGCGGTTAGCAATAAGCTGATCGGGACGTATTTCTTGCGTCCCGATCGCGTAACATAAAAAATATGCTTAACGATAAAAAAATCAAAGAGGATTTTCCGCTTCTTAAAAGCCAGTTCAACGGAAAACCTCTGGTGTATCTCGACAGTGCCTGTATGAGCTTGAAGCCGAAGCAGGTGGTTGATGCCATGGATGAATATTATCTCGAATATCCGGCATGCTCGGGAAGGAGTTCGCACAGATTAGGAGAAAAGGTCACTCAGAAAGTGAAAGAGGCGAGGCAGATTATGGCCAGTTTTATCAATGCGAAGGAACAAGAGGTAGTTTTTACCAGAAATACGACAGAGGGAATCAACTTGATCGCTAATTCTCTGGATTTTAAGAGCGGAGATGTAGTCTTGACCACTGACAAGGAGCATAATTCGAATTTGATTCCGTGGCAGAGATTGGAGAAAACAAAGGGAATACGTCATGAAATAGTGCGCTCAAATGATGACGGTACTTTTAATCTTGAAAGGTTCAAGGATTCGATCAAGGGAGTCAGACTGGTTTCTATGGTACATACCTCCAATCTTGACGGTGTTACAATTCCGGCCGAAGAGATTATTCGGATTGCTCACGAAAGCGGAGCTCTGGTGCTGCTGGATGCAGCGCAGAGTATTCCGCATAAAAGGATAGATGTGAAAAAGCTGGATGTCGATTTTCTGGCTTTCTCTGGACACAAGATGGCCGGGCCGACCGGAACAGGCGTTCTTTACGGGAAATACAAATTGCTCGAAAAGCTGGAACCATTTATGGTCGGCGGAGATACGGTTGAAGATTCGACATACGACGGGCATGAAATGCTCCCGGCGCCGGAAAAATTCGAGGCGGGACTGCAGGATTATGCTGGCATTATCGGACTTGGCGAAGCAGTCAGGTATGTGCAGGCGATCGGATTTGATGAGATTGAGAAACGTGAATATGAGCTCAACCGATATATCACCGAACAGTTGAATAAATTTCCTGGCATGAGAATTCTCGGTCCGGATGATCCGGCTTTGCGGTCGGGTATCATTTCTTTCGTTATAGAAAATGCGGATATGCATCAAGTTGCTTTGATATTGGACGGGACATCCAATGTGATGATCAGATCGGGGCGGCACTGTGTCCATTCTTGGTTCAATGACCGGGGAATAAAGAATTCCGCGCGGGTTTCGCTATACTTCTACAATACTATGGAAGACGCGGAGACATTTGTGAATTGTGTGAGTAAGATAATAAAAATAATATAATCTTATGTTTTGTATATTAGCACTAATTATATTTTCCATACTAGGAATATTCAGCGCAACCCATCGCGCATTGGCTCGGGAAGCGCTAGACTGCGTTTTCAGACGGGTAACATTCAGGCCCTGCAATACGGGATTCCGTGAAAAGATCAAGAGTCAATTGATTGCACGGTTGCTGAACCGGTCGGTTTTTGCCGCCCGCCTCTTCAATCGCCATTTTGAGCTCTTGTCTTGGATATTTTTCATTTTGATGGTGGTTAGCACTTATGGAGTAGTAAAAGGCGGATATAATTATTATTTCTATGGCAGCTGCAATGGGCTGAATCAAAGTGGATTCTGTGCATTCGATCCCAAAGGGGAAAATAACAAAGTGACAGAAATCAATCCGCAGTGCGGAATGGAACAGAAAACAGAAAATGATGTCTCTCTTGAGGGCATGGATCTGTCGCTTTTTCCCAAAAAAGATGCCGGATCGAAAGATACGGTGGTGCTTATCGGCTGTTATGAGTGTGACTATACGCGCAAGGCTTACCCGGACATCCAGAAGCTTATAAGGGAGAGGAAAACGAATTATATTTTCGCGCATTATCCGGCCAAAGAAACTACCAACTATTTGTCGGAGGTCGGCTATTGCGTATATAATGAATATGGCGATAAGTTTTGGTCGTTCAATGATTATCTTTTTACTGTCGATAAGGTGGAAATTACCCAGCCGGCATATATGGAGAGTATCCTGAAGAAGTTTGATTTCGACACTGAAAAAATAAACAAGTGCGTCAACGATCCGGAAACTAAAAACGCCGTTGAAAAACAATTGTCAGAGCTTAAGAAAACTCATCTTTATGGGACCCCCACGGTATTTATAAATGGGAAAGCAATGGTCGGACCCAAACCCTACCGCGTTTATGATTGGGAGATAATTAAGCCATGGTAAAAATTAAGAATATTTATGAGTATGAATATAAATATAAGAGAACTGATTGAAGACAAGAAAATAAAGAACCTGTTGATCGCGCTGGCCGTGGTCGGCGCAATCGAAACTGCTTCTTTCGCTTCGATTCAACTGCCCCTAATACTAGAATTGGCGATATTTGCGGGAGTAGTATATTTCTGGGGAAGGGGAGTAATAATGGAAGGATTGGAAAGTCTGTGGAAAATGCGATTTTCCGATATCAATCTGCTGATGACTATCGCGATTGTCGGAGCTGTTTTTCTGCAAAAATTCGAGGAAGCTTCGATTATCATTGTCCTGTTCGGGCTGGGCGAGGCGCTGGAAGAATATGGCGTCAAGCGCAGCCGGGCGGCTTTGAGGAGGCTTGTGGGTAATTTTCCGAAAACTGTTGAGATAAAGGGCGGGAAGGAAATGGTTGGAATCGGGCAAGTGAAAATCGGGCAAGTGATGATAATAAGACCGGGTGACAAGATCGGTCTCGATGGCAAGGTGGTTTATGGCGATAGTCTGGTCGATGAATCAATGATTACGGGCGAGCCGCTTCCGAAAAGCAAGGCTGTCGGTGATAAGGTGTATGCAGGCTCGATCAATGATAGCGGATACCTAGAAGTGGAGATATTAAAAGAATCCAAGGATTCGACTCTCAACAAGATCATTCAATTGACCGGTGAATCTCTCAAAAGAAAAGCCGAGTCGCAGAAATTCATCGAGAAGTTTGCGCGATATTATACTCCGGCAATGATGCTGCTTTCTATTTCCATATTCGCGGTGCCGGTGTTGCTTTTTGGCGGTTCGGTGCAATTCTGGCTGGTGCAGGCTCTTACCATTTTGCTTATTTCCTGTCCTTGCGCTCTGGTCATCTCCACTCCGATCACTATCTTTTCTGCTGTCGGCAATGCCTCGCAAAAAGGTGCGTTGATAAAGGGCGGGAAAGTGATAGAGAATTTATCGCAGATAAGGGAAATCGGATTTGATAAGACAAAAACACTCACGGAAGGAACGCCCGAAGTGACTGACATTATTCCTTTCAATGGTTTCACGCGGGAGGAAATTCTCAGCTGTTCAGCCGGACTTGCCGGATTTTCAGAGCATCCTTTGTCAAAGGGCATAGTTGAGAAAGCGAAAGAACTGGGTATGGATATACATAAGTTCTCAAATTTTACGTCTGTCCAAGGCAAAGGAGTCGTTGGTAATTGCCTTGTCTGTACAGACATAAAACATTGTCTGGGCAAGCTCAATATTATAGATGGACAGTCGGGCAATAATGAAGAAACTATGCGGATGCTGTCGCGAGAGGCTGAAGGGATGGAGAAAGATGGCAAGACGGTCGTTTATCTGGGAGATGAGAAAAGAGTCAAAGGGTTTATCTCACTTTCTGATAGAATCAAACAAGAGAGCAAGCAGACAATTTCTGAGCTGCAGGGCCAAGGCATTAAATGTTTTATGGTGACTGGAGATAATGAGGGGGCAGCACAGCATGTTTCTAGTATGGTAGGTATTACTGAAGTGCATGCGGGATTGCTTCCTGAAGACAAGGTTTATATCATTACCGATAAGGCCCAGCGGCATATTAGCGTGGCAATGATCGGGGATGGCGTGAATGATGCACCGTCGCTCGCGGCGGCCAGTGTTGGTATCGCTATGGGTTCGCTCGGATCGGATATTGCAATCGAGACTGCAGATATTGCTCTCATGAATGACGATCTCAAGCTGATTCCATATCTCATACGGCTGAGCAAGAAATCAGTTGCTAAGATAAGATTTAATACATATTTTGCTTTGGGCGCAAAGCTATTGTTCTTGGTATTGGCGATTGCCGGGATGAGCAGCTTGTCTCTGGCAATTTTTGCCGATGTGGGCGTGACTCTGATTGTTGTGCTGAACGGACTCGGATTATATGGGTTTGAGATGAAATAACTTAGTATATAAAATAACGAGCTGAAACTCGTTATTTTATATTGTTTATTTTAGATAAATATTTTTATCTTTCAAATAAACCTTGCTCCTTAAACATTCCAACAAATCCCTTTTCTCCTGTTTTATTCCTTCAAGTAAAATATATTTAGCGTAATTCTTCACATTCACATCCGTTGATTTCTTGCTTATCTCTTCGCCGCCTATTATATAACTAAACTTTTGGAATCTCTCGATCTCTTTCTTGATCTTTTCTATTGCTTTTAGTTTATCAATATCTACCTTATCAATAAGTTCAACCATCTGATTTATCAAGTCTTCCTCTCTGATGGCGGGCTCTTTACAGTTCCGATCCTTTCCGCAAGTGCAATGGTAATAGACATATCTATGGGTATTACCATTTTTTTGATGTTTGAATTTTTCTTCGGCACATATACCCGATCCGCAGCTTCCGCAATAAAGAAGTTTGGTAAACGCAAAGTCGATGCTTCCCGGATGCCTTTTGGGAGCTACGCTTAATTTCTCTCTTACCTTTATATATAATTCCTTGGATATGATTGGATCGTAACCACCTCTATAAAACTTACCGCTCCCTACTGGATATTCAAACTCTCCATGATAATACGGATCAGCGAGCACTCTATAGATCATGCTAAGTGTAATTTTCTTTCCTTTCTTGGTCCTAAAACCTTTTTCATTGTTTAGATAATGATACAAATCTCGGCCACTATAGTTTTCATAAGCAACAAGCTCAAACGCTTTTACAATTAGTGGCGCTCTTTCCGGATCCACAAATACTTTCTTATCACCTTTGTCTGCGTATTTGTCATGGATGTATCCAAGCGGTGCAGGTCCCGGCCTCCAGCCTTTTTCACATTTAGCTCTGAGCCCTCGCTTTACATTCACTCCTTTATGGTCATTTTCCAGTTTTGCCTGCGATCCTAAAATCATAAGTAAAAACTTTTCATTGGGGTTATTGCCAAATCTTTGTCCGTGGGTTCGTATTTCCGATATTTTCCCTTGATCCATTAAATCCACTAAAGCTCCCAAGTCTCCAGCGTTTCGGCTCAACCTATCTGGTGCCCAGCAAAGGATGCCGTTAAACATGCCTTCTCGAATATCGCAAAGCAGCTGGTTATATACCGGTCTTTGCCCCGAATCTTTGGCCGAGTGACTTTCTCTTCGTATTTCCACTATATTCATATTTTCTGCCTTTGCCATATCTAGCATTTCTTTAATTTGCGAATCAATAGAAAGGGCTTGGAGTTCGTCTGATTCCGTTGATTTCCTTGCATAAAGGCAGTATCTAATAGGGGAGGATAATCTTTCTCTTTCTTGCACTTGGTTTTGTAGTTCCATGTTTATTCGTTACCTTATTACATCTACATTAATGACGCGACCCGCTCCCGTAGTCCAGACCGACCAGTAGATAAACTGTTGGTAACTAAGGCTTCGCAAAAACTAATATTCAAGCTATTATTTGCTGGACATCTAGATGTTTTTAGTCTAAAATGATAATTGACAATTGATGGCTGAAAGGCCGAGTTACCTAAACTCAGATCTTGTATCTGGGCATGGTGCTTCAAGACCCAACCAAGACACTGACCTCCACGTTCAGCGACTCTTGGTTGGGCTATGTCCGGAAACGGGCATAGGGCCGCAAGGCCTAGCTGGCGTGGAGACTTTTGTATCTCTGCGACCAGCTTATCCGGCTGGTTTTTATTTATTAATTATAAACATTAAAAACATGAACGAGGAAACGAAAAAGTGTCCTAAGTGCAAAGAAGAAGTTTTAAAAGATGCGAAAAAGTGCAAGCATTGCGGTGCGGATTTAAGAAACTGGTTTATGCGACACAAGGTTATCTCTGTATTTCTGATTCTTATGTTTATTGGTATCATAGGTAGCGGAAGCAATCCAAATGATACCAATAATGGGCAAACTTCAAATGGTATCCAAAACGATACTAAAGCAGAAGAAAAAACTGGCAAAATAAATGAAACTGTTTCTGTCGGAAATTTCAGCTACAGAGTGCAGAAAGCGGAACAGGTTCAGTCGGTCGGTAACCAATATATTAACCATGATGCCTCTGGAGTTTATGAAATCATATCTTTAACGCTTAAAAATAACGATAAAGAATCACGCTACGCCGATAGCAATATGTTTAAGCTCATTGACGATCAAGGCAGATCGTTCGTCGTTTCCACTGAAGCTAATAGCGCTTATTCTATCGCCAATAACAACCAGTACGATCTTTTCTTAAAACAGGCCAATCCCGGTTTGGAAATAAACGGAGTACTTATCTTTGATATCCCCAAAGATGCCAAGGGCTTGAAGCTTGAGGTAAGCGGCGGATTCGGTAGCCCTGACAAAGCGTATATTGAACTTAACTAGATTTGCTCTTAAATAAAAATCCTTCTGGTTGTTTTAGCCAGAAGGATTTTTTGTATTTTTATTTCAATCATCGCATACAGGGATGGTACAGTCCTCGTAATCTTCATCACCGCCTAAAAGTATTATGCCGAATCTTCTTTGCACATGGCTTCGGTCAAGGATTTTAATGCAAAGCGTTGAGAACGCATCGGCCAAGTCATCGTGTTTTTCCCTGCCGAAATTGACAAGCTGATTGATGAGGGTAGGTGATATGTTTCTTGGAAAAACGATAGTTCCGTTTTGCACGGCGTGGCTTACCAAACTCAGACGGCTTCTCTTGTCTCCTTTGGGTTTGAACTCCTCTATGCGGAATTTATCCTCATCGTGTTCGATATCGTTGATGTGTTGGATCATCGCTTTCTGATATCCGACATCTTCTACGAACATGCGGTATCTCTTGTAGGCAATCTTGGTATTAATCATCATCTTGATCTGGTCCACGGTTTGAGGGAAAGTAAGCCGCTCGTTTACGATGTCCGGCAGGATATATATCTGCAGTTTGTCCTCGTAGCCAAAGATCAGCGCCGATACCATGGCGGTATAGTCGGAGGAATCATGCTGTGATATGGCAAGATCGACTCCAGTGCCGCAGAAACGGAACTTATTATCCTCGTTGATCTCGGGAATGGTATCGTAGAATTGTACCCACTCGGGGTGGATGACTCTTTCGTGGTCGGAAAGGATATTTAAGAGATACTCCCTTGACCAAGCCGAGTCGTTGGCGATTTTCTTTCTTTCGGTTT
>Ga0074195_1003390_pt1 | contig 15176 bp, 11 predicted proteins | sample EPASupsiteHSE623_FD_64525 | JGI IMG/M metagenome (GOLD analysis project Ga0074195, IMG submission 64525) | Bioremediated contaminated groundwater from EPA Superfund site, New Mexico - Sample HSE6-23 | ecosystem: Environmental > Aquatic > Deep subsurface > Groundwater > Contaminated ...
CACCTGTCACTACTGAGATCTGGGTTATAGAAAAACAGTGCCCCGCCGGTGGGGTCATGTCCGTTCAGCGCCTGCAGGGCTGCCTGGACAGCCTTTTCGTCCGGTTCCAGGTTGATGGAGCCGTCGGCGACCGGTGAAAACTGGTATACCCGATTGCTCCTCTGATAGATTACCTTTGTTATTGTTTTAGGGAAATGCGGGCTGGCCAGCCGGTTCATAATAACAGCGCCGACCGCAACCTGTCCCAGAAAGCTCTCTCCCCTTGCTTCGGCGTGAATTAGCCTGGCCAGAAGGATAAGTTCTCCCTCTGATATATTGCTGGGGATACTGCCGCGGGACAAAGACACGGATGTGAGCTTTTCTTCAGGCAGGCTCAGAATGTCACCGGGCCAGATCAGACTCCCTGTCAGGTTGTTCACCTTCATCAGTTCAGACAATTCTACCCGGTGTTCCCTGGCAATATCATAAAGGGTGTCGCCTGCTTTTACAGTATAGCTTAAAGCACTGAAACCGGCAGCGCTTGCGCACCGGTATTCCCGCTCCCGGGTGTATATAGCCAAAGGTGATAAGGCGACTGTTAAAAACACCGCCAGAACTATCATCCCCGGAGCTATTTTTTTAGCACATGCAACCAATACCTCTCTCAAAGCGGATTAACCGCAAAATTTAAGGGAGAAACATCCCTATGCTGTAAATTATAGACAAATTAATGAAAAATAAAACACCTGGGAAGGCCTTTTCCTTTCCCAGGCGTTAAATTGCACATAAAACAGGCGGGTATCTTTAATGGGCCGGTGGAGGTATATTATCACCGTGTTCACTGATGTCAGCAGGAGGCAGAGAGGGTTTTCTTTCAGTTTCACGCCGTTCTTTCTGATCAAGAGGCAGATCTTCAAAATGCGTTTCAAGCGGTTTGGCACCCACGGAACTTTCTTTTTTACCGTCGTCAGTATCCGCAAAGATGTCACTGTCATCAAGATCCATTCTCTTTATTTCTTTCTTGACCTTTTCCAGGGATTTATTCAAGCTTGTGCTAAAATCTCTGGTTTTTTGCCTGGTGTTTTCCCAGAGATGGCCGGTGCTTTCCCGGACGTTTTTGATAGTTTCCTGGAGCCCTCCGTCCAGTTTGAAAGCATTTTCCACAGACTCGTTGGTAACCACGATCACCTCTTTACCCATGGTTCGTATATAGTCAATATCTAAAAAAGCCCTGCCTTTGATCACGTTGTTGATAAAGTTGCCTGAAAACTCCAACCCGGCAATGGTTCCGCTTTCAACATCAACGTAATATTCGTCGACGTGACCCAGTACAGTTCCATTCTCGGCAACAATCCTGGCGCCGGTAATTTTTATTCTATTCCTTAAAAGCTTAACAATTTCCGGAAGTCCGGCCGCCTTCTGCACCCCGGACGATTTTTCAATGGTGATGGCGTCAGCGCCCACGCTGTGAACTTTTGAATAGGGGATAAACCGCTGTTCCTTAAACCATCCTTTTTGCTCTATGATCAGCGCCGCTACCTTTTTCCCGTTGGGATCAATGACAAGCTCCCTGACGATCCCGATGTGCTGTCCCTCCTCCAGGCTGATCACAGGCATGGAGGCAAACCGTTTGCTTTTCCGCATCTTCTGGCCCCCCTTAAATTACAATAGGTTATTTAGCTAATTCATATGCCGGCCGCAGAATGTTTATGACAAATAAAGGGAATAATAAACTTAAAAAAGGGGGCGCGGGTTAAATGGAGTCAGAATTGGATGGCAGTGTAAGACTTGAAAAAACCGGCGGGAAGAACCATCAATTGAGGGAAAAGGGGATGATACCCGCCATAGTTTATGGTAAAAACCTGGGCAGCATTTCAATTGCCGTTGATGGCAGGGACCTGAAAAAAATTCTTGAAGAGGCTGGTTCTAACGCCTTGATTAACATGAAAATAAAAGATAATGGAAAAACAAAAAAGTGCAAGGTGCTGGTTAAAGCGGTTCAACGCGATCCTGTGCGCCGGGATTTGATCCACGTTGATTTTCACCAGATTTCATTGAAAGACAAGGTGCATGCCGCCGTTCCGGTCCACCTGGTTGGCTCCGCGCCGGGAGTTGCCGCGGGAGGTGTTTTGAACCCGCAGCTGCGGAGGGTGGAAGTGGAATGTCTGGCCACAAAAATCCCTGATTCAATAAACGTGGACATATCCAGCCTGGATATCGGAGACGTCATTACCGTAGCTGACCTGATCCTGTCGCCGGAAGTAAAAATTTTAGAAGAACACAGTACCCCTGTTGTAAGTGTGTCGGCTGCGTCAAAAGCTGCGGCTGACGCTGCTTTAGCCGGAGAGGCAAAGGAAGAGAAAGCGGCTGAAGTTCAGGAAACCAGAGAAGAGGCCAAATAATTTGGGACGTGGGATATGGGACGTGAGACGTGACAACATTTGTTCGGATAAATCCGAACCTACAAAAATCTACGCCTGATGAACCTGAAATGGTACGAATTTATTTGCACCAAGAACACATAAGAAATGCCCCATATTCCCACTACCAACTACCAACTACCCACTACCAAACTTAAAGCCACTGGGGTAAAATAGGTGGAGATAGTTGGGAGGTGCCGTTTTTTGAAATTAATAGTAGGCCTTGGCAACCCGGGCAGGGAATATGCCACCACCAGGCACAACGTGGGTTTTATGGCGATAGACCGCCTGGCTCAAAAACTTGGCCTGGCAGTGAAGAAAACAATGTTCAAGTCCCTGGTTAGCCAGGCTCAGATAGATTCTGAAAAGGTAGTGCTGGCAAAGCCCCAGACCTATATGAACCTGAGCGGGGAGGCGGTTGGCGCGCTGTCAAGATGGTACAGGCTAACGGCCGCGGACCTTATTGTCATCTACGACGATATGGACCTGCCGCCCGGGAAACTGCGCATTCGCTCAGAGGGCGGTTCCGGAGGACATAAAGGGATGCAATCCATTATCGAGGCGCTGGGAAATGAAAATATCACCAGGGTGAGGATAGGGATCGGTAAGCCCACAGAGCCCGGTTTTGACGGCGCTGATTACGTTCTAAGCCGCATCAGCGGGGACGACAGTAAAATTGTGGAGGATTCAGTCAATCTGGCTGTTGAGGCTGTATACTGTTTGGTTCGCCTCGGATTGGAACGGGCTATGAACGAATATAATAGAAAATAAACCAGATAAAGCGGAAAGGGGACACACCGTTTAAGGAACGGGGACACACCTCTATTTGGAGCTTGTCTCTGAGGCTGAGGAATGTCCCCGATTAACACCTCAAATGTCCCCGATGGAATGTCCCCATTAGACAAGTGAAGGAATGTCCCCAAAATATTTCTTCCGGACAGATTAGAAAGAGGCCTAAAAGGGGATATTATGGGAAGAAGGAGGCCGGAATTTGAAGCTGATATATGTGTGTGAATGCTGTGACGCAATAATTGACGAAGTTGAACTTCCGGCCCGGTTGTCTGACGGCGCGGTGTCCGGCTTGACGGGTATAGAGCCGCAAGATATAATGAAAACAGGCAGCGAACAGGAGGACAGTGTTGTTTTAATGACCATCTGTGACGACTGCCGGGAAACGATATACGGAGGTCCTGAAAGTACCTTCTATAACGGACCCGTGCTGCATTGACTTGATCGGGATCAGACATAAAGTAATTTAGAGCTTTAACCATATGCCGTTAAAGCTCTTTTTGTGATGGGAAGAAATGGGTACAAGTCTCGGAGGACTGCTTTTATGCGTGGAATTTTAAGGCCGCTTCAATTTGCGGCGGAGTTTGAGAGTCTGCAAAGGGGACTGGAGAAGAACTTTAAACAACAGATGATCTTTGGACTTTCCGGGTCCCAACGCAGCTACCTTTTTGCCGGGCTGATCGAATTAACTTCTCCGCTCCCGGTGTTGATTGTAACACCAGGAGAGCGGGAGGCAAGTACACTCGCGGACGAAATGGCCGGACTTTTACCGGGTGTGGTAATCCGTCTTTTCCCGGTATGGCAGATTCCGCCCTACCAGATCCTGGCCCATAGTAAAGAGGTTGAAGCGCAGCGGCTGCAGGTGCTGGAAAGTCTGTTAAAAGGCGAACGGTCAGTGATTATAGCTCCCGCCGAGGCTCTCCTGAGGCGTCTGGTTCCCGCGGAGGATTTCGCCAGGCCAGTTTTAAAGCTGGCTGTAGGTGATCGGACAGACCTGGAGGGCCTGCTGCTGAGCTTACTAACCCTGGGTTATGAGCGGGTTGAACTGGTGGAGGAGCGAGGGCAGTTTGGTTTGCGCGGGGGCATTGTAGACATCTATCCGATGACCGCGCATAGACCGGTCAGGCTGGAGTTTTTTGATGACGAGCTGGACTCGATCCGCCGTTTTAACGCGGCGACCCAGAGATCTGAAGAAAACATGAGCGATGTTACCATATATCCGGCCAGAGAACTGATTGTCAGAGAGCCTGTGCGGGAAAACGCCCAGCTCGCGGTAGAAAAAGAATACAGGGTACAGTTAAGCAAACTTGAAAAGCTCGGTGAGGCCGGGGCGATAAAACAGCTTTATGAAAAATACCCGGAAATCATTGAAGGGTTTGCGGGATATTTTAATGGTATCGAGCACTTCCTCCCCTATTTTTACAACAAGTATATCACCCTTTTTGATTACCTGCCTGCGGATACCACGGTACTGGTCGACGACCCGGTCCGTGTAAAAGAAGTCATTGATACGGTCCAGCAGGAACGGAGCATAACCTATACCGACCTGCTTGGACAGGGGAGGCTGTTGCCGTCCCAGTTGCTTGGCTACGCGGAGTGGGATAATATTCTAAAAGCGCTTACCTGCCGCAGGGTTATCTACTCCTCCCTGTTGCCGCGGCAGCCCCAGTTCGTCAGGCCGGCGAATATCGTCAACTTTCCCGGCAAAACCATGCCCAGTTTCCTTGGAAATATAGAAATGCTTGCCAGTGAGATAAAGCAGTGGCGCAAATCCGGATCAGCGGTGGTTATTTTGGTTTCCAATCACCAACGGTCACAGCAGCTGCTCTCCGCTTTAAAAGACAACAAGATAGACGCTTTTTACGCCGGTTCCCCGGAAGGGCACGTGAGGGGCGGCAATGTGGTGCTTACCCCCGGCAACCTGGGGGGCGGTTTTGACCTGCCCGGCTGCAGGCTGGTGGTGGTTACCGAAACGGATATTTACGGACAGCGGAAAAAGGTCAGGAAAGAATGGAAGCGTACCGACCGCCTGGCCCCGTTCGTAGATATAAAAATAGGGGACCATGTGGTTCACGTGAACCACGGTATTGGGCGTTACCTTGGGGTGGTGCCCCTGACTATCGAAGGTATCCAGAAGGAATACCTGCTGCTTAAATATGCCGGGGAAGATAAACTTTACGTGCCTGTGGACCAGGTGGGGCTGATTCAGAAGTACCTGGGCAGTGAAGGTGAGGCCCCGCGGCTTTCCCGCCTGGGTGGCAACGAGTGGGCCAGGGCTAAGAGCAAGGTCAAAGAAGCGGTAAGAGAAATGGCCGGGGATCTGCTGGATCTTTACGCCGCCAGGGAGACCATGAGAGGCTATGCTTTTGGTGAGGATACGGTTTGGCAGAGGGAGTTTGAGGAAGCCTTTCCCTATGAGGAAACGCCCGACCAGCTGCGTGCCATAGAAGAGATTAAAACTGACATGGAACGGCCGAGACCGATGGACCGGCTGTTATGTGGCGATGTGGGCTACGGCAAAACAGAGGTGGCGCTGCGGGCGGCATTCAAAGCGGTGATGGGCGGTAAGCAGGTGGCTATGCTGGCGCCTACCACCATCCTGGCCCAGCAGCATTATAACACTTTCGTGGAAAGACTCAAGGGATACCCATTTAACGTGGAGGTTTTAAGCCGTTTCCGGACACCGCGTGAGCAGCGCCAGGTCCTGCAAGGCCTGCTGCGGGGCAATGTGGATGTGGTTATAGGGACCCACCGGCTGCTGCAGGAAGATGTCCGCTTTAAGGATTTGGGCTTACTGATAGTGGATGAGGAGCAGCGCTTCGGTGTGGCGCATAAGGAACGGTTAAAAATAATGCGCAAGGACGTAGATGTGCTTACCCTTTCCGCCACACCAATCCCCCGCACGCTGCACATGTCTTTGGTGGGAATAAGGGATACCAGCATTTTGGAGACACCGCCGGAAGACCGTTACCCGGTGCAAACCTACGTCCTGGAAGAAGAGCCGGTTTTGATCCGTGAGGCTGTCCGCCGGGAGATAGGCCGGGGCGGCCAGGCTTTTATAGTGTACAACCGGGTGCTGGACCTGGACAGGGTGGCGGCTTGGATCCAGGGACTGGTTCCCGAGGCCAGGATCGTTATGGCCCACGGCCAGATGAGAGAAGAGGAACTGGAGCAGGCCATGCTTGATTTTATGAACCGGGAGTATGACGTACTTGTCTGCACCACCATTATTGAAAACGGCATGGACCTCCCCAATGTCAATACACTTATTGTCAAAGAGTCTGGTGCGCTGGGCCTGGCCCAGCTTTACCAGCTCAGGGGAAGAGTTGGCCGCTCCAACCGCCTCGCTTACGCTTACTTTACCTTCCGCAAGGATAAAATCCTGGGGGAGGCCGCCGAAAAGCGGCTTACAGCCATCCGTGAGTTTACCGAGCTTGGTTCCGGTTTTAAAATAGCCATGCGCGATCTGGAAATACGCGGCGCGGGCAATATTCTTGGGGCTGAGCAGCACGGCAATATTGCGGCGGTTGGTTTTGATCTTTACAGCCGCCTTCTGGAAGAAGCTGTCCGGGAAGCCAGGGGTGAGGAGATCCCCCGGGTGGTGGAAACCACCATTGAACTCCCGGTGGAGGCTTATATACCAGACTCATATATATCTGACACCAACCAGAAGGTGGAGATATATAAAAGGCTGGCAGGCCTGCTCTCATCAGGCGACGTGTCCGACCTGGAGGAGGAACTGGTGGATCGTTTTGGCGATTTGCCTGAGCCGGTGCAGAATTTACTGGCGGTGGCCAAGGTCAAAGTTTTAGCCGGGCGGCTTAAAGTAAAAACAATTACTCTTATGCCAGGCCAGCTGCGTTTGATCTTTGGTTCGGGTCATCCACTCACCGGGGAAGCGCTGGTGGCGGCCAGCAGGCATTACCAGAATAGAGTCAAGTTCGTAAATGCCGGGGATGAGTTTGAAATTAAACTCCGTTTTGCCGGTGACGCCCGCAGCGACAGCAAATATCTACTTGCGCAGCTGGAGGATTTTCTGGTTATGCTCGGAGGCGGCGAGAGCACAGAGCCGGTAAGTTTTATTGGCGGAACCCCTGAGGTTGCCACAGGCAGGCAAATTAATTTATAATAGGTTTATGTTTAGAAAAGGGGATGAATTGAAGATAGTGAGACATAAAATTATTATACTACTTGTGACGCTGTTGATATTGGCGGCCATAGCGGCTGCAGGCTGTGGCAAGGAAATGGTGGCTTCAGTGAACGGCGAAAAAATCACCAGGGAGGACTTATCAAAGCAGGTTGACGAGTTGAAGAAAAGCTATGAGCAGCAGGGAATTGACTTTAGTGGTGACAATGGTCAAAACATGTTGCAATCGCTGGAACAGGACACCCTGGAACAGATTATCGACACCAGGATTATGCTTCAGGAAGCAAAAAAGAAAGGCAAGTTAACAAAGGATCAGGTCCAGGAGAAGGTCAAACCGCTAAAGGAACAGTTTCCGTCTGATGAGGAATATCAAAAGTTTCTTGCTCAGGTGAATCTCAAGGAAGAGGAAGTTGCGTATATATTATTTTTACAGGAAGAAGTTGTTAAGGACGTTGCGCCTGCCTCAGACGAAGAGCTTAAGAAGTATTATGATGACAATAAGGAACAATTCAGTGAACCGGAGCAGTTCCAGGTGCGCCATATTTTATTTTTTATTGATGACGGGACCAAAGGATACCCGGCGCAGCATTCAGATGACGAAGCCAGGAAATTGGCTGAGGATGTAATTACCCAGCTAGATCAGGGCAAGGATTTCGCCGAACTGGCCAGCCAAAAATCGGAGGACAGTACTACCAAGACCAGCGGAGGTCTTTACACCTTTACCAAAGGGGAGACTGTCAAAGAATTTTCCGATGCGGCAACTGCCCTTAAAGAAGGGGAGTACACCGAAAAACCAGTCAAGACTGATTATGGTTACCATTTAATCAAGCTGGAAAAGATTATACCTGCCTCGCAGAAACCCCTTGACGAAGTGAAACAGCAAATTGCCGACCATTTGTCCGGCCAGGCCAAGCAGGCCAAGTTTAACCAGTTTATGCAGGAAGCTAAAGATAAGGCGACCATAGTAAATAAACTAAAACAATAGCAGCAAAACCAGGAAAAAATAAAAGTTTTTAAATACTATTTGGAAAAAAATGAATAACTGTTTCCCTCCGGATATATACTATCAATAAAGGTTTAGTGAAATCGGCTAAAAGGAGGGAAGGGTAGATTAATGAAAGCTACGGGCATAGTCCGCCGCATTGATGATCTGGGAAGGGTAGTAATCCCCAAAGAAATAAGGAGAACTCTTAGAATCCGTGAAGGCGACCCCCTGGAAATTTTTGTGGACAGGGAAGGTGAGGTAATCCTAAAGAAGTATTCGCCAATCGGCGAATTGGGTGATTTTGCTAAAGAATATGCCGATTCTCTATATGAAGCACTGGGTCATATTGCCTGCATAGCGGATCGGGACAACATCATTGCTGTTTCCGGCGCTCCCAAGAAAGAATTTTTAAATAAGCCCATCGGGAATGTTGTGGAAAGAGTTATAGAAGAACGTAAAGCAGTGATAATTAACAATCCGGGAGAAGATCCGTCCTGCAAGGATTGTTCGCTGATCGAGGACGGTGAATGCAAGTTCTCTTGCGAGGTAATCGCACCAATCATTGCCGAGGGAGATCCAATCGGCGCGGTTATACTGGCCTCCAAGGAGCCGGAAATAAAAATGGGTGAAATGGAATTGAAGTTGGCAGAAACCGCAGCCGGTTTTCTGGCCAAACAAATGGAGCCGTAACATGGTGGCCTCTTGGGGCCACTTTTTACTTTTAAGGCAAAGTTGCCTATAATAAGGGGACATATCAGCAATATTGTGTTAACATGTAACAAATCTCTTTTTTAGTTGATGAAAGGAAATTTCTTGATGCCCCCTCAAACAATAATAACTATTGCCGGCCTGGGCGCCGGATCTCCAGGCAGCATTACCCTGGGCGCCTGGGAAGCGCTAAAATCATCATCCTGTATTATGCTTCGCACGGGAAAACATCCTGTGGTGGATTGGCTCAGGCGGGAGGGAATCTCCTTTTCCACTTTTGATAATATTTACGAGGAAGAGCCTTGTTTTCAACAAGTGTACGACAGGATTGCCGAAGAGGTGATCCGGAAAGCCCGAACGGGTGATAAGGTGCTGTACGCTGTTCCAGGCCACCCGCTTGTGGCGGAAGAGTCTGTGCGCCTGGTCATTGAAAAAGCGGAGAGGGAAGGTTTGGAGGTAGAACTGCTCCCGGCGGCAAGCTTTCTTGATGATCTTTTTACAGTGCTCCGGTTTGATCCCGGCATGGGGCTGCAGGTGATTGACGGCTTAAGGCTGGATCAAAAACCGCCGCTGCCCGACAGAGCCGCCGTGATTACCCAGGTTTACAGCCGCCTGGTGGCCTCCGATGTAAAATTAACACTTCTGGAGATGTACCCGCCTGAACATCAGGTTACGGTAGTCAGAGGAGCGGGCATCCCTGGTTTGGAAAAGATCAAAAAAATACCTCTCTGTGAGTTGGACCGGCTGGCATGGGTGGACCATCTCACCAGTGTTTTTGTGCCGGAAATGGGACGTGAGACGTGGGACGTGAGACGTGAGAAAAACAATGGAGAAGAGTATGGACAAGCTGTTGGGGATAATGGAGAATTGGAAGAACCGGGCGAGGTTGAAGTTATTCAGGTATATGAGGATGATGATGACGACGCATCCGGAGAAGAAGAGGTATTGGACCAAGCCTGTCTTTATCCCCTTGACTCCCTGGTGAACATACTGGTCCGGTTGCGTGGCGAGGGCGGCTGCCCCTGGGACCGGGAACAGGATCACCGCAGCTTGAGGCCTTATCTGCTTGAGGAAACGTACGAAGTTTTAGAAGCCATAGGAGAGGAGGATGCGTATAAAATATGTGAAGAATTGGGAGACTTATTACTACAAATTGTATTTCACGCTCAGATAGCTGATGAGGAAAGCTATTTCAACATGAATGATGTGATAGAAGGGATATCGGAAAAAATGATCCGGCGGCACCCCCATGTATTCGGGTCAGTTGCTGTAAAAGACAGCAAGGAAGTAATAATCAACTGGGAAAAGATTAAGGCTGAAGAAAAGGCGGGAAACCGGCCTGCCAGCCTGCTGTCCGGTGTTGAGAAGTCCCTTCCGTCTTTGACGCGAGCGTTGAAGCTGCAGGAGAAGGCGTCCCATGTCGGTTTTGACTGGCCTGATTACAGGGGCGCTCTGGCAAAGGTCCGCGAGGAAATTGTCGAACTTGAGTCTGCCATATCAAACAGCCAGCCGGTTGAGATAGAAAGGGAATTGGGCGACCTGCTGTTTTCCATGGTAAACCTGGCCAGGCTCCTGGGCATAGATCCGGAGACCGCTCTGCTGGAAACATCCGGAAAATTTTCCAGGCGTTTCGCTTTTGTTGAAAAAATGGCCGGACTTGCGGGAAGGGATCTGCGGTCCTGCACACTTTTAGAATTGGATGAATGGTGGGAAAACGCAAAAAAACAAGAAAAATTATAGGAAACATTTTCTTGCAGGAAGGAACTGCAAGAATTTTCGCGAATAGTAGGGAATTAATATTTCTTTTCTTAAAGGAGGGTTCGTATGAATAAGGCAGAATTAATTTCGAGTGTTGCCGAAAAAACGGAACTGACCAAAAAAGATTCCGAGAAAGCTGTGAACGCAGTTTTGGAAACTATTGGTGCGGCATTGGGAAATGGCGACAAAGTCCAGTTGGTCGGCTTCGGAACATTTGAAATCAGGGAGAGGGCAGCCCGCAAGGGTAGAAACCCGCAAACCGGCGAAGAGATTAGCATCGCCGCCGCCCGGGTTCCTGTTTTTAAAGCCGGGAAATCATTAAGGGAAGCGGTGGTTAAATAATATTATATAATCTTATCAGACTGCATAAGTCTGATTTTTTTTCATGAACGTAGAGGGTGGTGGCGGCTGATTTGCGCCTTGATAAGTTTTTGAAAGTGTCACGGGTAATAAAACGGCGTACCCTGGCGAAAGAAGTCTGTGACCGGGGACAGGTGGAAGTAAACGGCCGGGTGGCAAAAGCGGGGGCTGAAATAAAAACTGGCGACATTATAAACGTTAATTTCGGCAACCGGAAGTTTAAGCTGCAGGTTGTTTCCATCAGGGAAAACGTGCCAGCCAAGTTAGCCGCTGAACTCTATCAGGTGATTGAAGACAAAACCACATAATTCCCACCCCTCCTGCTCAAACTAAAAGAAAAAGCAGGAGGGGTTTTTGTGTTACGCCGACCGCTAATAACAATTATTTTGCTCTGTATCACAGCGTTTTTTTGTGCAGCGGGCTGCGCCAAAAAGCCGGCGCCCAAGCCAGTGCCCCCTGTCCCCACACAGGAAGAGCCAACGATTTCCCTTTATGACAACAAAACCGGCCAGAAGAAAAATATGAAAATAGAGGAATATGTTCAGGGTGTCGTGGCAGCGGAAATGGACACCAAATGGCCGGTGAACGCTCTGGCCGCCCAGGCTATACTTGCCCGTACCTTTACCATGGAAAACATCAAGTCGGGACGGGTCAAGCAGCAGCACGGTACGGACGCCTCCACCAGCGTGGAGGAATTTCAGGCTTACGAGCCGTCAAAAATCAATGATAATGTCCGCCAGGCGGTGGAAATGACCAGAGGTGAAGTGGTGACATACGGCGATAATTATATACATGCCTGGTTTTCCGCCTGTGACGGCGGTATTTCGGCAACTCCGGAAGAGGGACTGGCGTACACCAAGGAACCCACCCCTTATGTCAAAGGGGGAGTTCAGGACGGCTGCCTGGCTGTTACCGAGCCTAAAAATAAAGCCTGGGAGGCCAGGATACCATTAGATCAGGCCAGGGCGGCAGTTCTTAGTAAAACCGGCAAGGATACCGGCGCAATCACATCAGCCACTATTGAAAAGAAGGGTCCATCAGGCCGGGCGGTGCAGATTAAGCTGGGCAGCGCGACAATAGTGGGACCGGCTTTAAGGCTGGCCCTGGGCAGTGAAAAAGTGCGGTCAATGCTGCTGTCTGACGCCCGTGTGGAAGGCGGTCAGCTGGTTATGAGCGGCAAGGGCTTCGGACACGGGGTGGGTATGTGTCAGTGGGGCGCCAGGCTTATGGCGGAGCAGGGCAAATCACCCGAGGATATCGTTAATTTTTATTTTAAGGACATCAACATTCAAAGGCAGTGGAAGTGATGCTTGTTTCACAACTCCTGTAAAGCTGGCGGCCTTGCATTAGGCCGCTTGTTTTTTTTGGCGTAAAGACAACTACTGAAAAATTAAAGTTTTGTAGGTGCGAATTTATTCGTCAGCGGAAAGGGGACACACCGGCTAAGGAACGGGGACACACCTCTATTTGGGGTATTACTTTATGGACGAGGAATGTCCCCGATTGGAGAATGTCCCCGATGGAATGTCCCCGATGGAATGTCCCCATTGGAAGCGCTGCCAATTCGTTCCGATGTTCGATTGAAATCGAACCTACGATTTTTTTCCTTTTAAGCGGGTGCTGTATTAGCGGTATAAATGTCTAATATTTGAACAAACAAGGTTTATTTAAAAAAGGGATTATTTACCCAGTAGCGAAAATTATCGAAATAACACAAAATTTAAAGTATTTACTCAAATCTTCGATATATATATAACTGGTAAACCAATGAGGTGGAATAGCGTATTGTACCAGCTTTTTTTTGAACAAGGACAGGACAGCATGTTTATAATCCGGGAAAGAGACGGACGAATTATTAAAGTCAATGATGCCGCGGTAAAGGCCTATTGTTACAGCCGCGATGAAATGCTAATAATGCGTGTTCAGGACTTGTTCGACCCCGAAACAGTCAATGCAATCGAATCCCTGAAGAGCGGATCGTTAGATGAATGCACTATAGAAACCTGGCACTGCCGCAAAGACAGCAGTACTTTTCCTGTTGAAGTTAGTCTGAAGAATGCTGCCACAGATGGGGAAAAACTCCTATTAGGCGCAGTACTCGACATGACAAAACGCGGCTCAGCCCTGGAGAAAATCAAAAAAGCTGAGGAAAGGCATCGCCTTAACATTGAGAATATCAACGATGTGCTTTTTACTGTTGACACCAACGGCTGTATCATATATATCAGTTCTGTCGTGGAAAGGAGCGCCAAATACCGGGTAGAGGAGGTCACAGGGCGGCCCTTTGCCAGTTTTGTTCATCCGGATGACCTGCCGGGTCTTCAGGCCAGCTTTGAGCAAACTCTGGCCGGCCGGCTGAATGCTTATGAATTCCGGGTTCTTAAAAAGGACGGCTCTTTTCTCCACGTGCGCACTTCCAGCCGACAGCTGTTTGAAGACGGTAATCTGGTTGGCTTAACAGGTATTATGACCGACATTACCGAGCAAAAACAGGCTGAAGAAGTTCTTTCCAGAGAGTTGGATATAAGCGCCGCTTTGGCGGATTTGTCCGGCAAGCTTTTATCGCCAGCTTCTATTGAAGATATTTCTGGTATTGTGTTAGAGCACGCCCAGCGTCTGACAGACAGCAGGTATGGTTATGTCGGTTATATTGAAAGGGATACAGGGTACCTGAACTGTTCGACCCTGACCAGGTCAATCTGGGATGAATGCAAGATTAAAGACAAGTGTACTATCTATAATAAATTTGATGATTTAGGCGGCTGGGTGGTCAAAAACAAAGAGCCTATTCTAACCAACCAACCCCGGCAAGACCCGCGGTCGGCGGGAACACCGCCGGGTCACATACCGATTGAAAGGTTGCTTTCCGTTCCGGCAACCTGTGACGGAATCCTGCTGGGCATTGTTTCACTGGCCAATTCCCCCCGCGATTATGACGAGCAGGATCTGGCACTGGTTAAAAGATTGGCCGACCTCTTTGCCATTGCTGTCCAGCGCAAATGGTCGGAAGACGACCTTAAGCAGTCGGAAGAAAAATTGCGCAGAGCACACCAGCAGCTTTTGGATATCATTGAATCCTTGCCAGACGCCACCTTTGTTGTTGACAGGGATAAGAAGGTAATCGCCTGGAACCAGGGCATGGAAGAATTGACAGGTACACGTAAAGAGGACATTATCGGTAAGAGCGACTACGCTTACGCAGTACCGCTGTACGGTAAGCCAAGACCGATTATGATCGATCTGCTTTTTGAAGAAGACAAGGAGACCGAACTTCTATACGATTATGTCAGAAAAGAAGGAAACAGCTATTATGCCGAGGCTTTTCTACCTTATTTGTATGGAGGCAGGGGAGCCTACCTTTGGGGGAAAATATCCCGGCTTTTTGACCGGGATGGGAACGAGATCGGCGCTATTGAATCAATACAAGATATAACCGAGCGCAAGCTGGCCGAAGAGAAGCTGCGCACTGCCAACCAGCAACTTCTGGATATAATTGATTTTCTACCCGACGCTACCTTTGTCATCGATCTGGGCGGGAAGGTAATTGCCTGGAACCATGCTATCGAGGAAATAACAGGTGTGCGCAAAGAAGATATCATCGGCAAGGGCGATTACGCTTACGCAATTCCATTTTACGATAAACCCAGACCAATCCTGATCGATTTGATTTTTACCGAGGAAAGGGAGATTAAACTCCAATACGATTATGTCAGGAGAGAAGGGGATACCTTTTTTGGCGAGACTTTTGTCCCGTCGGCATATAGGGGAAAAGGAGCCTTTTTGTGGGGGAAGGCCTCCCCGCTTTATGACAAAGAAGGAAAGATAACCGGGGCAATCGAATCCATTCGCGATATCAGCAGCCTGAAGCACCTGGAAGAATTAATTCAATTGACAGGTAGAGAGCTTCAGCTGGCTTTGGAGAAACTGGGCGAGCGTGAGCTGATGGACCGTATTATCCAGACGAGCCCGGCGGGTATCCTGGTGGTAAACAGGGCAATGGAGGTTATATTTGCCAACGCCAGGGCAGAGC
>Ga0074195_1003391_pt1 | contig 15176 bp, 2 predicted proteins | sample EPASupsiteHSE623_FD_64525 | JGI IMG/M metagenome (GOLD analysis project Ga0074195, IMG submission 64525) | Bioremediated contaminated groundwater from EPA Superfund site, New Mexico - Sample HSE6-23 | ecosystem: Environmental > Aquatic > Deep subsurface > Groundwater > Contaminated ...
GACGCAAGTACTCCGTGCTCGGCGGCTCCTCTGCGGAGCCGGCGCAGGGCGTCTCAGGAAACTATTGGGTTGCCAGCGTGCTCGCGTCGGAAAAGGGCGCGTTTGACATCGTCGCGACCCACCCCGACTACCTTGACGCGAGAAAGCAAATCACTGTTGAAGGCGCCGACTTCCTCCAGGTGGACACGTCCGACATCGAGGCGTGCGGGGAGGAAAACCCGCTTTTGGTGTACAACAGCCATGCCCTTGACGCCAACGTCTCCGTGACCGCGTCGAAGGCAGGCTGCATCAACGTGACCGGATTTTTCCAGGTCCGCAACGGAACAAGCACCGCCTGGACTGACAACACCTCGCAGATAGTCCGCTCGGGGCAATCATTCTTCCTCCCGCTTTCCTACCAGAGCCAGGGCCGCATCGTCATCAGCCCGGCAGCGTGGAACAAGGCCTGCACCGTCACAATCACGGCGTCGGCGCGCGACGGCAGCCAGTCAACTCGCACAATCGTGTACTCAAACTGCATGGAGTCCGCATACAGCGAGTTCCTTTCGGTGTCGCCTTCGCGCGTGTCGCACACTTCCGTCAACGGCAAGTGCAACCGCGCAGCTGTTGTGAACGTGTCGAACACGCTTTCCGCCCCAGGCTCGGTCTCGGTGCAGGCCTATGCGCCGGGGCTCCTTCTGGAGACGTCGGGCGCGAACCAGTCGCTTTCAACGCCATTCATCTTCGCGCTTCCGCGAGGGGGAAAGACCTCGCTTTTGCTGTACCCGATGTCTGCAAATTCAACTGTGATGCTTACGTTGAACGCAACCGAAGGAACCCGCGTGGCCAACATAACAATCCCGTTTGACAACTGCCCCGCGCCGACACGCGACGCCGCGCCGGACATCCTCTCCTACTCGCCCAAGGACTACTCGGCAATCACCACCGACTCAGTCCCCGTTCTTGTCAATGTGGACACTTACGCGTACTGCCGCATCGGGCCAAGCAACGCCGCTGCAAAGCAGCTGCCCTACCTGCTTACGCAAAAGTCAAGCACACAGGGCAGCTACGAGTACGGCATTGACCTAGTGTACAACAAAGGCTCCGGCACGCCCTTTGCTTTCCGCTCTGGCCGCAACACCGCGTACGTCGGCTGCTGCAACCCGACAAGCAAGGGCGGCGAGTGCACCACTTCCAACGTTCCCATAAGCTTCGACTTCAAGTACGTCACCCCAACAGTCACGCCCGTGCCTTCGCCAAGCCCGCTGCCATCGCCCACTCCGGTGTGCCTTGCAAAGGGCGCTGCCTGCACGTCCTATTCCGCGTGCTGCAGCAAAGTTTGCAGCAGCGGGAAATGCCAGGGCGCCTGCAGCACGGAAAAGCCGTCAACGTCCGGCCAGGCGTATGCAGGTTGCACTTCCTCAAAACCGGTTTGCAACTCCTCCAACATCTGCGTGGAATGCACGCAAACGGACACTTCGTTCTGCGAATCAGGCGAGACGTGCGAGTCAGGCGTGTGCAAATTACCGGCGTGCGCGAAAGAGGGCGAGGCGTACTCTTCCACAAAGGACTGCTGCACCGGCCTGAAGAAAGGAACTGACGGCAAGTGTGAAAAGGAAGTAGTCTGCAAGAACGAAGGCGAGACGTACACTTCAACCGAGCCTTGCTGTTCGGGCCTGATATCCGGCTCGGACGGAAAATGCAAGAAGGCGACAGTGTGCACGAAAGATTCGCAGTGCGTATCCGGCGAATACTGCGACATAGAGCAGGGCTTGTGCGTGAAGCCGCCCTTCGTCGGGTCCAATACCATAAAGTTCGACTTCAAGACCGAAAAGTTCACCGACGCTTCCGGCGGTACCGTCTCAGGCGTAACCCTCAGCGTCTCGTCGATAATTCCCGTGGCAGGGTTTGTGCTTTCCCTTGACAACACAAAGACGGAAATTCTCAAGTCCGCGTCATTCGAGCTTGGTGCGGGGTCCGCGCAATCCGCGCGGGTCGGCGTCTTTTACCTCAATGGCACGTCAGTGAAAGGTTCGATTTACGTCCCGCCGTCCAAGCAAATCGACGTCATCGTAACTTACCCTGACGTGCGGCCGGATTCCTTCAACGGCGACGCGTGGGGGACCAACGCCGGCTTCTCAAAGGACGCGAGCGGGAACCTGCATTTCTCTGCAGCCGACGCAAAGCTCGTGCTGATGGGCACGTTCACAAGCGGCGTGCCAAGCATACCTTTCGACATCACGCCCAACGTCATAGACACCGATGCCTATACCGCAGGACTTGCGGTCTTTGACAATACGCACAACCAGTTCCTTCCGATGGAGCCGGCCAACTTCAAGAAATACGACGCGTATTATGAGGCCCCGTATGACGGGGAGTCCTACTCGATGTACCTGTTCAACAACAACCTGATGATGGCCGAGTTCGAGGACGCGGAGCAGTCGGATAAGACGCAGGTTGTGCGTTTAGGGTTCAGCGACTCGGAAGCGGCCAGCCAGAACCCCAAGGCGGCGCCAGGATACCTTGTCCACTCCGGCTTCCAGGAAAAGCCGTCAGGGATGCCTGTTGACAACAACACCCTTTACAAGAAGCTGCGCGTGATGCCGGTCTTCTCCACAACTACCGTAATGCGGTGGTTCGACATGGATCGCGTCAACCTGATGACGCAGACCGGCGGCGGGTCCAGCACTGCAATCACCCACGATTGGATGCGGCAGAAATTCAACAGCGCGCTGCAGGAGCTCTTCAACCTCAAGAATTCCCTTGCTGGCAAGACGTTGTACAATCCGCTAAGCAGCTCTGACGTCCAGCCCTGGCAAGGCGAGAAAATCAACGTGCTCAAGGCCCTGCATCTAGGCAACGGCAACCTGTTCTCAGACGCAGATACTCCCGGGCGGGTCAATGACATATTCGTGGCCGCAGTCGAGGCGTCTACCATGCGGGTCCTCTGGTTCAAGTACAATTCCCAGTACGTAAGCTTCGAGTCGCCAGTTGACATCACCGGCACTTACGAGTATCCCGCTAATGCATATCCCGCCGAGGCTGACTTGAAGATTATCCCAAACACCAAATCATCCGGCTCGGCAACGCCAGTGCCAAAGGAGCTATCCGCCTTCCCGGGCCAGAAGCGCAACACCGCCTACTTCTGCGATGCCGCCACTGCTGCCGAGAGCTGTCCCAAGGCAAAGACCATCTATACTGCGTTGGCGGTACCAGCCTACTTTGGGGCGGAAAGCATATCGAAACTATACCTGCTCACCGGCAGTTATTCCGGCTCTGATGCATACACAAACCCCGCGTCGGGAATTTCGGAACAAAACCCGCAGATGGCCTGCCCGACAAGGATGGCCCGCAACGGCGAGTGCGTCGGCTCCAGCACAAAGGACGCCTGCTTCCTCACCCAGTCCGGAGAGATAGTCTACCTCTTCGATTCCAAGACGCGCGCCTACGGCTGGCTCGGAAGCCCGTCAGTCCCGTGTACTAAAAAATGCGAAAGGGCAACCCCCGCAGCGGACTACGACTGCTACTCGTGCTACAACGGCCACTCCTGCACGGAGGACTATTCGAAGACCACCATCATCGAGATTAACGAGTGCGAGACGTTTGACGTGATTTCACGCAAGGGCGTCTGCGAACAGACCAATTACAACGGCGGCTCGGAAGGCAACGGCTACTCGCCAGTGGCCTTGCTGACCCCGGAAAAACGCTGTTACCCGAGGGACTATACGTATTACCTGATGGTGTCCTACTGTGGCGACCCAATCGAGGCTCCGGGTTGCACGCCCTGTCCTACTTTGAGCACGTATGCCATGACTACCTGCGTGTCATGTTCCAGCGAGACCCAGGACAAGGTCGGAAAGAGTTATACTGGCTGTGAATGCGAGTGTGGCGGTAACTGTTTCTGCACCAGCAAGACCGGCTACCTGAACACGGACATCAGGACCGTGGACACGTTCGTGAAATATTGCTCGGGCCAGAGCACGATAAAGTCCACGTTCGTTCCTCCGACTCCCTGCGTCCAGCAGCCGTGCTGCGAGTCAAGCTAATGTTCGCCCCCATTTCCTTCCCGCGCCCAAGGCAAGCTATTTAAGGCCGGATAGACCGTTTTAAATTAGTGTTAGCCTATGCCGTCCTCCGACAAGTCCGAAAAATCCCAGGGAAAAAAAGCAGACAAGGAAAGCAAGCAATCCTCGCCGCTTGACTCGCTCAAGCAGGCGTACTTCTCCGTTGAAGACAAGTACTACGAGATGATGGACTACCTGGAGGATAAGGTTAGGGTCCCTGTTTACGAGTATTTCGTCGAGCCTATAGAGAAGAACGGCATCCCCAGCTTCCCAATAGGCGTGCTCCTCATACTTCTTGTGGGCCTCGGCATGTTCATGGTTGCAACGGGCGGCAGCCAGACCGGCGAAGTCTCAATCTCGCTGATTTCGGCAGCGGGCAAGGCAATAGACGGCGCAACTGTGACGCTCTACCTGGGCGACTCGGCAGAAGGCGAAGTGGTTGGCAATGCCAAGTCAAGTAATGGCAAGGCCACGTTCTCCGGCGTTCCCCTTGGCAAGCCCCTTTACGTCACGGTCTCTGCTGCAAACTTCAAAGCATATAGCGATTCCCTTGGCGAAGTGACTGCAGGAACTCCGACGATAAAAATCAGCCTCGAGGAAGAGGAAGTCCAGCCTTCAGTATACCGCCTCACAATCGTTGACGAGGACGGGCTGCCGGTTGCAGGCGCGATGGTCAAGGCCAAGTCCCTTTCAGGAGTGCAGGTCGGCGTGTACAACACCGACGCAAAGGGCATCGCAAAGATACAGCTCCCCTCAACTGACTCGCTCCTTGTAACCGTGACCCGCACAGGGTTTTCCAACATCACCGACTTTGGCATCGACCCCAAGGTGGGCCTCTTGCAGACTGTGACTTTGAAGAAGCCCGGCAACGAGTGCGCAAACGGCGCGTGCGACAAAAAAACTACTGTCATAGTCAAAGTCATCAACGCCCAACAGCAGCTCGTGCAGGCGCAGGTCCTGCTCACCAGCTCGCTTGGCTCCATCCTCGGCATCGCGTCAACAAGCGGCGGCCAGGCGGCCCTTGCGAATATCCCGATAGGCACCAAGGCGATAATCAGCGTCTCTCCGTCAGGGGCTGACATCGGAAAGTACGACACTTACTATTACTACGACTACATCGTCGCATCAGACGACAACGTCGTCACCGTGACAATGGCCCCATCTTCCGTTTCGGGGCTTTCGCCTGTTTTCATCTCAGTAGCCGACGAGGCCGGCAGGCCGCTTGCGGCTGATGTCAGCCTCTACAGCGAGCGTTCCGACATCCTGATTGGAAAGTCAATTGCGCGCAGCGGCGAGGCGAACTTCTCAACTGACAACATCTCCTCTTACGCCACCGTGTATATTGCGGGTTACCTTCCCAAGGCGGTGTCCGGCCTGAAGCCGGGTTCGCGCGAAAAAATTGTTCTCAAGAAAATCCTTGCAGGCAGCGCAGGCTCGATAGCGGTGCAGGTGGTTGATGCCGACGGCACCACCCCTGTTGCGCAGGCTTCGCTTACCATACGCACTTCCGACGGCAGGAACGCAGGCTACCCTGCTGTGCGCACGAACGCGGACGGCAAGGCCACGATAGGCAACGTCTCGCTTGGAGTTGACTACAAAGTCTACGCAGACAAGAGCCCCAAGAGCGGCAGGAGCGCGATTTACCGCGCCTCGGAGGACGAGGCTACAAAGGTCACGATCAAGCTCGACCCGACAACTGCAAAGGTGGTCGTATCCACAAGGGACGCGGTCAACGACACCGGCCTTGCAGCAACCGTTGTTGCTTACGGCCCGGGTATGTCCAACACGTCGTGCGCCACCAGCTACTCAAACTCCTACGTGTGCGAGCTTACCGTGCGCGCGGAGTCAACAGTCTACATAGACGCCTCGGCTTCCTATTACGAGACAACCACATCGGCTGCAATGGTGCTTTCAACAGGAGACACCAAGGCCTACACCACCTACCTTCTTTCGTCCAGCCTCAAGGACCAGTTCTTCGTCAAGTTCGCCGGGCTCTTTGACGAGAACGGCAAGAACGTCACCCTTGTTGACAAGGGGATGCAGTATGACGCCAAGTTCATAATCAACATCCCGTCAGGCTCGTCCACTTCCAAGACTGGGCTGATGGTGCGTGCAGGGACAGTTGGCAAGGACTCGGTTGCCGCAACGGACTCCAAGGAGAAGTTCGCAATCCTTTCAGATGGTACCACCAAGCCATCCACCGAACCCATATTCGCCTCCACTTACGTGCCCTCGACTTCGTGCTCCAACGACCGCAAGGCCAACTCCGAGCTTGGCTACTTCAAGTGGGTCTCGTTCGCATTTTCAGGCGAGAGCGGCAGCCGCGAAATCACGGTGCGCCTCCTCTCAAAGGTTGACGCTTCGTCAACTGACAAGCTCCAGATAAACTACAACGGCTGGTACTCTGCAGGCGGAAGCTCAGGCGACACGTACCTGCGCACCCCGGCAGACTCCGACTTCGGCTCTGCCCTGCGCTCGTCCACTCGCGACTACTGCTATGCAAAGTCCACAAGCCAGGTGTTCACAGTCGCAAGCGGCCGCTCGACCTGCACTTCGTCAGCTTGCATCTCCCTTGACTTCTCCGACGGCACCGCAGACTACGGCTCGTCATACCTGGGCGCTGTCAACACCCCGATGATTGCAAAGGTCGAAGTCAGGCTCCTCAAGGCAGTCGCGTCCCCGCGGCTCTTCGTAAGCTCCGACAATGGCAACATGCAGATAACCCACTACTCGATTACCACCGACTCCGAGAGCAAGGAGCTTGACTCCACTGCCAAGGTAATCTCCAACGTCACCATCCAGATGCTTCCCTTCTCCGACCCCGCGTCGGTCAGGTTCAACCTGCTGCCAGTTGTGCCGGTCAGCTCGGGCGTGTTCACAATGCGCTTCTACGAGGGACAGACCGAGCTTGTCAGCGCGAAGGGCTATGTAACGCTCACTGGCGAAGGCAAGATGAAGATAGTCTACGTCAAGCCCGACCGCATCAACGCCTCCGAATATACTGATGTCGCAGTCAAGGTTGCTGACTCAAACTCCGGCACGGCCATAACCGACGCCACCCTCTCAATCAACGAGACTTCGGGTGCGCCGTTCGACGGCAGCGTGCCCGAGCCGATGACTGGAAGCTCGCTGTTCAGCTCCGGCCAGGGATACAACGGAATATACACTTTCTCCGATGTCAGCCCTTCAGCGAACGGAATCTTTGAAGTCATTGCCGAGCACCCCGACTACGCGACCGTGCGCCAGAACGTTACCGTCAACACCGACGACTTCCTCACCGTTACCCCGATTAACCTCGAGGTGTGCGGAAAGACCGACGAGCGCTCGATAAAGGTGCTCAACAACCTGCCGCTCAACGTCTCGATAGTTGTGACCTCCTCGTGCGCGATAATGTCCTCGTACGTTTACAGCCAGACTGCTTACGACTCGATGAGCGTGCCAACGGCGTACTACAACGCGACGTCCTTCGTGGCCTACGACTCGTTCTCGCAGTCCTACAAGTTCACCCTGCCCGAAAGCAGGCTCGGAGTCTTCACAGTAAGGCCCGCAGCATACGGAAAGACCTGCTCCATAGTGTTCAATGCCGAGGGCAAGGACAAGAGCAAGGACGTGCAGACTGTCAAGTATTCCACTTGCGCATCCGACTCTGCTGACAAGTTCCTCTCGGTGACTCCGTCCAAGGTAATCTGCACTTCCGACGAGGGCAACTGCGACACCTCTTCAACGATTACAATCACAAACAACCTCTCAACTGACGTGGATGGCGTGGTTACTGTCACAATCAAGGGCGCGAGCCTGGTGCTTGACTCCTCCTCAAGCACCCTTGCAGGCGCAAAGACAGGTGCAAGCCTGTCAGGCACCGGCCTTGCAACAGGACGCACCATCAGCTTTGACGATGTGAAGACCTCGCTTGACTCCGGCTACACCTTCGAGATGGCGCGCGGCGCAAGCATCGACCTGAGCATCATACCCGCGGCAATCAACAAGACCCTCCAGCTGGTGGTCAACGCGGTTGCAGGAACGCGCAAGGCAGTTGCCGCTGTTGAGATAAAGAACTGCCCCGGCGCAATTGACACCGTGGGGCCGACCATAGTCTCATCCTACCCGACTTCGGGCTCGACAATAGACTACACGCCGTTCAAGATACTCATCACAACCGACAAGGCGGCGGTATGCACCCTTGACTCACTCTACACGCTCACGTCCAGCTCCGGCGACCAGGTCCACACGATGGAGATGTCGCTTAACGCAGGCTCGGACTCGGCTGCGCTCAAGGCCGGACAGAACATCTATTCCGCCAAGTGCTGCAACCTTGCAGAAAACGGCGGCAAGTGCGGCACTGCCACCACGATAAGCTTCAAGTACGAGTCCGAGGAAGAGGACCTCCTTGCGGACGGCGAGGACTGCGACACCGACGACGAGTGCGAGAGCGGTTACTGCAACTCCAAGGGAGTATGCGCTGAGGAAAGCAGCTCAAGCGGCACAGAGCTGTGCGGGCCGTACGGAATTACTTGCTCGGACACGTGCAGTTCAGTAATCAAGATAGACAACTCGTGCAAGGACGTCCTTGCCACGTGTTGCGAAGCCGGTTCAGATTGTGTTAACCGCGTGTGCACTGCAACAACCTCGAAGGGAATAGGGGCGGCGTGTTCAGATACAAGCAACGGCGGTGCAGGCAACTGCAATAATCCGCTTATTTGCCGCCAACGAACCGCAAGTTCGACATCCAGTAACGACTTAGTTTGCATGTGCAATTATCTGGTGAGTTCGACCGGCGCAAATGGCTGCCCGACGGACGCACCGGTATGTAAGGAACTGATAACTGGGTTCGGAACTTGCCTTACCACCGCACAATCAAGCAACCCGCCGGAAGCCTGCAAGAAATGCCTCATCTGCAAAAGCGACGGAACTGGGTGTGCAGCGAATCCGACTACTACGACCACTTCAGGCACTACTTGCACCCTGACCTGCCCGGCAGGCCAGGCTCCGTCATCGGACTGCAAGTCCTGCGTGACTCCGCAGACACAACCCGTCCCTGTTGCGTGTACTGCGGCAAACGCCGCGACAGTATGCACCGGCGAGACCCCGACTTGCGACACCGCAAAGTCAGTCTGCACTTGCACTACGTCGTCGTGCACCGGCGGGAAGACCTGCACCAACGGCGTTTGCACAGGCGGAAGCACCACGACTCCGGTTGTCCCGGTCGGCACGTCAAATACTGTGATATTTTCGCTGAAGGACAAGAAATTCTACGACTCGACTGGGAAGACTGCGTTGCAAAGCTATTCCCTGTGCGGAGGGTCCACCTCTTGCGCAAAAATTGACCTTGGCATATCTCCTCTTCTGCCCAAAGCAGGCTTTATCTTGGAGTTACGCAATGACTTGGACATTCCTGTGGAAGGTGTTTCAATCTATGCGGATACCGTTTTATCCACTTCCAACTTGGACGGAACTGCCATGGGGTCAATTAAGATAGCAAAAGGCGATTCGGCATTCGTGTTTGTATCGTATCCTGCAACCGGCAGCATTCAGGGTACAATCAAGACTGACTCTTCGGACTATTGGATAGCCGCCAATGCTGGTGGAAGCTCTACGGTTTCCGTGATGGGCACTGCCTTTGGTTCTGCGTATCTGTACGTCCTACCGACTGCAGACAACACTGCCGCCAAGTATGCCTTCGGAGTGGGCCTGTATGACAAGACCGAGAAGATGTTTGTGCCTTTCGACTCCGACGGCAACAAGCAGTTCGCCTACGATCCCACATACACTGCGGACCTGTCAGACCTGTCGGTTTACCTGTTCAGCAACCTGCTTGTAGGAATGGACTCGCTTGAATTCGATGCAAAGGTCACCTCCGGGTTGGTTTGGTTTGTGGGCGGAGATTGGATGCCTTTGACCCCGGGTTATTTCTCAGCCGCTGTTGGCAATGTCAATTCGGGCACGTTCTCGTTCGACAAAATTAGGATAAGAACATGCACCGGAACTTCTTGTTCGAATGACAACGATCGCAACCCGATAAACGCGGTCCTGCACCCATACACAAGCGGTCTCGAGGTGATAACCCACGAGAAGATGGCTGAGGAAATCAACACTGCGCTCAAGGAGTTGCGCAACCTGCAGGCAGGGTGCAACGACTACGGCGCGAAGAAGGCCGCGTCAGTCAACGCGGTTGACCTGCTCAAGCTGGGCAGCGCGAGTGGCAGCCAGCGCATCCTGCCGAACATTCTCGTCACCGTGAACGAGGGCGGCACCCTGCGCGTGCTCAGCTTCACGTACGACGCAACTGCTATGGCTTACCTTGCGCCCAAGGACATCACCGGCACGTTCGAGTACGCCCGCGGAAGCGGGGACTCGGCAACTGCGGTGCAGGTCGCAAGGATATCCGGTACGTCCGATACGTATCCGAAGTATATGTTCGCCTACCCCGGCCAGAAGGCCAACACAGTCTATGGCTGCAACGACCTGAAGACGACTGATGTCTGCACCAGCGCTTGCACGGGCAGCGCGATATATTACAACGACGGCAGCATGAGGGTACTCAGCGAGACCGGCAAGGACACGAAGAAGTCGTATGACGTGAACGCGCTCTGCTCCGAGTCGGGCAAGGACACCTACTACAATCCTGTGTCGGGAGTGACCGAGCGCAACCCGCGGCTGTGCTGTTCCTCGAAGATTTCAAGTTCAAAGGACGGCAAGTGCATCGTTGTACCTTCGAGCGGGTGCTATCTTACCGCGCAAGGGCAGGAAGGCAGTTGTGGCAATACTGTCTGTACTTCGTCTGATAATTCAAATTGTCTCGGACTGAACGTCCTGTCAGGTACCGATGTCTATACTGCATCCGCGCTGATTACTCCCAACTCTAGGTGCGCACTGATTACTGACAGTGTGGATGGGTTATTCTGTGGCGACTGCCAGTTATGCGGTAACAGCGAATGCGGTACTGCCTGCGACATCGTGAAGAACCCCGAAGCGTACAAGTCTGATGGGGTCTGTCAGCAGCAGACCGTTGCCGTCGCTCCTGCAGTCAAGAGCACCCAGCCCGTGCAGGTGCGTGTGTCCTTGAACGGGGCTAACCCCTCCCTTTCGACTCCAGTCTCGCCCTTTGCGCCGGCAACTGCGTGCGATGGAGAGAAAGCCCCCTTCGCAAACTGCCAGAACATCTACGGTGGGTTCACGTGCAAGACGCGGTCGTCCGGGACGTACCCGAGCGGGTTACAGTCCACGTCTTACCCATCGATGTGCATGCCGTCCAGCGTGTCATATTCCGGCCAGTGCACATCGTGTGACGCTTCCACAACTGCCTGCATAGCCGCGGACAGTTCGCAGACCAGCTTCAAGTGCGCCGCTTTCTGCAGGCCTTCGGCCGACGCGACAAAGAACGACGCCGATTGCGATTCTGCCAACGGGTACACTTGCGAGCACGACCTGCACGACGCTTCGCACTACGGCGTGTGCAAGTGCACTACTGGCAAGTGCCTCGCTGAGGCCAGTGCAGGTAAGGTTGATGTTTCCACGATAACTTACTATGCTCCCTGCGAGTCCGGCTACGTCCACGATGCCGGGACCGGCAAGTGCGTAAAAGTCCTGACGACCTTCGACACGACAACTGGCAACACCGGGACTTGCCCGATGACTGGCCAGTCGAAGAGCAGCGATGGCAAGTGCGTTTGCGACATTACTGCGTTCAGCAACACGCCCAATGGCTGTCCGTTCACTTTGGTAGGTGACAAGTTCGGGTTGGACAACTTTGCACACAACGACTTCAACTGCATACTCGCGCAGGTCACTTCGACTACTGCGATACGGCTCTGCACTAGCGGCGTGGATTCGTCCGGTTATTGTGCCAAGAAAATCGACGAGGGAGATTGCGTTTCCGGCCAGCTCTGCATAGAAGGGTCCTCGCTGGAAACGACCACGTGCATCTGGGCAGAGTGCTATTCCAACCAGGACTGCGCAACGGGGCTTTGCAGCAACGGACAGTGCAATGGCTGCAAATTAGACTCCGAATGCGGCACAGGCACTTGTTCGATATCTTATGGCGCATCTAGCGGCACTTGCAAGAAGTAGTCCCTTCTGGTTTTTCTTTTTATTTTCCCCCTTTCTTTTACTTTTTTTGCGTGTTTTCATTCGTGGCCGCATTCTAATTCTTTATGCCATTGCCGTTTTTTGGTTTGTCCTTGCTCTTCGGCTTCCTTTATGTTTCCCGTCGTGCGCTGGAAAACATGGCCGTCAGGATGCCTATGAATGTGGAAAACATGGCCATCAGGATACCCATATTTTCCAAAGCCTTATTAAGCACGGCTGCAAGAATCCCTTATGGAGCTTGAGCGGGAGAACAGGCATTGGGAGGACGGCTTTGCCTACCCATATGAAAAGAAGCGCAGCATATTTCCGGAGCTTGAGCGCTCGGCCAAGTCGGGACTGATCACTGCGATTTACGGCTTGCGCAGGGTGGGAAAGTCAACGCTTCTCCGTCAGCTCATAAACAGCCAGCTGGCACGTGGCGTAAGGCGCGAGTCCATTTTCCTCTACTCGTTTGACGAGCAGGCGGACGACTTCTGGCAGGTCATTGCCGGGTACGAGCGTGTTTCGCAAAAGCCGGTTGATGCAAAATCCAGCATTTACCTTGATGAAATCCAGAATGTGCCGGACTGGCAGGCGAAGGTCAAGAAGCTTTACGACACTTCCAAGGCGCGCATAGTCCTCTCGGGTTCCAACTCGGCGCTCCTGCGCAAGTCCGGCGAAGGGTTGGCCGGCCGCATAAACGAGTTCTTTCTTCCCGAATTGGGCTTTTCGGAGTTCCTTGACTTCCAAGGTAAAAAAGTTTCGCCCCTTGCCGATTCCGGGAGGGAGCGGATTTATCTTGAATACATACGGAAGCCATTTCCTGAGACCGCGCTCAACAATGCCATTGACGCAAAGGCTTATGCCGATACCATCGCGCGCAAGGTGATTTTTGAGGATTTGCCGCAGGTGTTTCCCATAGACGAGCCGGCCCTGCTCTACAGGCTTTTTTCCATAATCTGCGAAAACCCAGGCATGGTCATGGATTACTCCTCTCTTGCGTCCGACCTTGGCCGCGACAGGAAGACGCTTTCTGCGTACGTTGATTTTTTGGTGTACGGCTTTCTCGTCGCAAGGGTGTATAATTACTCGAAGAACAGGCTTTCGAGCGAAAAGAAGCTCAAGAAGGTTTACCCTTCGCTTGCATGTTTTGCAAAGTCGGAGACGCCCAGGATAATAGAGAATGCCGTAGCGCAGGCTTTGAAGCCAAGGTTTTTCTGGAACTACAAGAACCGGGCTGAAGTGGACTTCATCGTTGACGCGCCGTTTTTCGCGTTCGAGGTAAAATACAAGGACAAGCTTTCGGCTGATGATTTTCGCGGCATCAAGCAGTTCCGCCAAGCCTACCCGAAAGCCAAGGCGGTCTTGGTGGCGAAGTGTGGGGGCGACGGTGCGATAGCCTACTATGACCTTGAGTCGTATCTCAAGAAGAACAGGATCAAGCCCGGCGCGGGCTTTGGTTCACTCTAATTCTTTTTATACCATCGCCTCGCTTATTTAATTCGTATATTTATGTTCGACGACTTCCTTGAGGGGCTTTCTGCGAAGTGGCAGGAGTTTCTCGAATGGTCTGACGAGAAGGGCTTGCCGCTGCGCGGCGCGTCGGATTCGCTTGAGCAGAACGGCATCCCGCCCGCCCCGTTCTTCCTAGGGCTTCTTATCGTTGTCGTATGTGCAATAGGCTACTTCGCCTATTCCAACGCCGGCCCCGCAACTGGCACCATAACAATCAACGTCCACGACCTTACGGGAGTCGACGTCGCCGGCGCGAACGTGATACTCACCAAGCTTTCGGACAACTCGATGTTCTTTGAGAACCTCTCCGACTCGGACGGCATCGCGGTGTTTGTGCACGTTCCGCTTACTGCCTATAACGTCTCGGTGAGCTCGACAAACTACAAGGGCAAGTTCGCGACTGTTGACATTACCGATTCTCCCTCGCGCGAGCAGACAATCAAGCTTGAGGAGAAGCCGGTTAACGCGAACGCGACTGTGGTAGTTGACGTTTCCGGCGTCTCGGGCGCGGTAATCCCAGCAATATCCGTCAAGAACTCGTTGATGTCGGTAGTTGGTTCCAAGCAGGGAAAGAGCGTGACGTTCTCGCTTCCAAAGTCCGCAACCTACACCATAATCGCAAATGCCGAGGGCTACGTGCAGAACTCCTCAATAGTGACCATAGGCGCGGAGGACCCGGTGCCGGTATCGATTTTCCTTTATCCTGTTGCTGACGAGACTACTGTTGATGTCATAGTCCAGCTTTCGGCGACTGCGGCCAACGCGTCGTTTGGCGGCGCAGCAGTCAAGGTTCTCACTTCAACCGGGCTTTTGTTGCGCACCCTGAACGCGGATGCCGACGGGAAGTCAACTGTCAAGCTTGCAAAGGGCAGCAAGTTCCGGTTCATAGCTTCCCTTGACGGCTACGACGAGGCAGTACTTGATTACACTGCGGACCCCGCTTTCAAGAGCGTCAAAATCGCGCTTTCCAAGCCCGGCTCGGACGGCGCGGTAAAGACCGTGTGCACCGTTGTTGACGAGGCAGGCAACAAGGCAGGAGTCGCAACCGTGAACCTCTATCTTGATGACGAGAAGGTCACGAGCGCAAAGACCGCAGCTGACGGCCTGGCGTCATTTTCACTTCTGCCGTCAGCTTCCTACTGGGTCACTGCCTACAAGTCAAAGTACCTCCCAACAGGGATTGCATTGACTGCGGGTGCTGACTGCAAGCTCGTGCTTACGGCATCCACAAAGGAGAATGCGGCCAAGGTGAAAGTCAAAGTCACCGACGAGTCGGACGGACTGATTTCAGGAGCGTCGGTTGCGCTCTTTGGAACTGCAGGCGCGCTTGGCCTGCCTGAGATGACCGCGGGCTCGGACGGCGCTGCTGACTTCTCGGACGTCCCGCTTGCATCGGTGTACGCGTACGCCTCTTCAAAGGGCCGGACAGGGTATTCGTCCTCAAAGGACGTCACTGTCGAGGGCGAGGACAACAAGAACTACACCGTGCTCACTGCGCGCCTTAACCCGCAGAAGGGCACGCTCAAGTTCCGCGTAATAGACCGCTTTTCGCGC
>Ga0074195_1003392_pt1 | contig 15170 bp, 12 predicted proteins | sample EPASupsiteHSE623_FD_64525 | JGI IMG/M metagenome (GOLD analysis project Ga0074195, IMG submission 64525) | Bioremediated contaminated groundwater from EPA Superfund site, New Mexico - Sample HSE6-23 | ecosystem: Environmental > Aquatic > Deep subsurface > Groundwater > Contaminated ...
TGCGTTGTTCAATCACATGGATTTTAGTCCCAAACTGCAAAAGGCCCATATAGTCGATAACTACCCCGGAATGCCTGAGATTACCGGTAAGGGTTTGATGCAGCAGCTTGCGGCGCACTGTATGGCCCATGAGCCGACGCATATAAAAGAGAAGGTAGTTAGCATCTTCCCTACAGGTGAAAGTTTTACGCTGCTTACGCCTGTTCAGACCTACGAAGCCCGGACGGTCATTATTGCAACTGGCGTCGTAGCTACTGCGCTATTTGACGGTGAGCGGGATTATCTCGGTCGTGGTGTAAGCTATTGTGCCACTTGTGACGGCATGTTTTATCGGGATAAAGATGTAGCTGTTGTCTCTTATACTGAGGAAGGCGAGCATGAGGCTAATTTCCTCGGGGAAATCTGTCGTAATGTTTACTATTTGCCCCAGTACAAAGGTGAGCTTCCGGAAATGCGCTCTAGTGTTAAGGTGATGAAAAACAGGCCGAAAGCTATCCGGGGCGATGCGCAAGTAGACAGCCTTGTTACTGATAAGGATGACTTAAAGGTTAGCGGCGTATTTATTATTCGTCAGTCAGACCCGGTCGAGAATGTGCTTTCCGGGCTGGAATTGGAAGGTGAGACGATAAAAGTAAAGCGCGATATGTCGACAAATATTCCTGGTGTATTCGCTGCCGGTGACTGTACGGGAAAACCATGGCAGATAGCTAAGGCTACTGGCGAGGGATTGGTGGCCGTGCTGAGCGCTGTTACTTACCTCGAAAAAAATCCCAAACAAGCTTAAAGGTAAATATTAAAGCAATATATCCAAAAAGAGGGTAGAGCATTGCTATAAGGTTGGCAAAACCGAATTGGCTGCAGATTACGGCGAATAAGCTGGCGATAACTAAACTGATGTGATAGTTAAAACCAGATACAGACTGAAGTTTAGCTGTGCAGCCATATAGGCTTGCCATCGCGGTGCTATACATTGCTTTTATAAGCATTAAGGCATATCCTGCATGGGTTAGCTCACATTGCAGATTAGAGACATAGAGCATCGGAACCTCATACTGAAAGATGTCAGGCTGATGAAGGATAATGATGATTGCAACAAAGAAACCGAGAACGGCAAGCAACGTTCCTCCCAGCAGTCCCCCCCACAATCGAACACTTCGATTTGAAATCTGATTGCCTAACGGCGCGAGCACCGTTGAACCCAAAATAATATTATATGAGACATAGAGTAATGATGATATCACCCAATTAGGAGCGGGTCCGGGATTGGGCGGAGCATCAATGAAGAACAGGGCTGGGCTAATGCCGTGATAAAGAATGGAATTTACGCCGATTACTATTGTCGAGATAACTAAGAGCGGTGTTACTAAGGAATTAACAATAGAGATACCCTTCATGCCTGTCATGACCGTTAACGCGACTACTATTGCCATGACAGTTAGGCCTGTGTTATAGCTAAGGTCAAAATAATCCCGTCCTACTGTGCCTGCTCCGGCCAGCATGATGGTAAGGCCGCCAAATAGAAAGAGCCCTGTAATAAAGTCCAGAAATCCACCAATACGAGAACCGCAGGTGTGATATAATATCTGATGGTAACCCGTGGCCTTAAGGCGAAACCCAAGCTCAATTATATAGCTTCCTAGCCAGGCGAACATAATTCCAGCGACGGCAATTCCGGCCAGTCCGATGCTGCCGTACGATATGAAAAACTGAACAAGTTCCTGGCCAGAGGCAAAGCCGGCTCCTATTACGGTGCCGACGTAGGTGGCAGCTACGCGGAAGATGTCACCGGCCTTTTTAAACATATGCGGCATCACTCCATTGAAGACGGTGTTTTTACAATTGTATGAACAAAGCTTCGTTTTCTGACGTGGTTTTATTTGGTAAACAAGGACAGCAGCCTTTCGAGCACGTAGGCTGCTGTCTTTTTGATATTATCCGGTTATTAATACCAAAAAAAATATATTGACCGAAGGAGTTTACACGAGGCTTGACGAATACAAGGCTGTGTCGATATATACGATGTTAAAGGAGCCGCAGCTATGGACGCACAATTGTTTACACGAATAGCCGACACGGTACAGAATAGCTCGCCGCACGGCTGGTTGGTCATTGACCGCGATTTTAAGATAGTGTTTGTTAACAATTCTTTTTGCGAACTATGGCATATAGACCGCAGTGAGCTCTTAGGACAGTCCTTGGTAGATGTTTTTTACGGCGGCAAAAAACAGGATGATAATAATAGTTATTACGGCCCTTTAATCGAAACAATGGATACCGGTAAAGCGTTTCCTTTAGTAGAGGCCTGTCTGGCCAATCCGTATGACAACTCTTTTGTCTGGTATTTGTCCAGTACTTTTTTGCTGCGAGACAATAACGAAGACCCGGAGTATGCTGTTGGGATATATGTAGGAATAAATAAGTTTAAGGTTATCGAAAAGAAGCTTGATGCCATTAATATGAATATTATAAGGGCTTTTTGCAAGGCTATAGGTATAAGAGACGCTTATACCAAGCAGCATAGCGAACATGTAGCAGCGCTGATGGTTGAGTTGGCTGAGTATATGAAGCTGCCAAACGAAGACGTTACCATATCTTATCTGGCAGGTATTGTTCACGATATTGGTAAAATTGGCGTATCTGAGCAAATTTTGAATAAGCCTGGAGCTTTGACTGACAATGAATATGAGTCGGTAAAGCGTCATTCCGTTAAAGGGGCAGATATTTTATCAGATATAGATGGATTTGACCTTATTTCTAACATAGTCCGCCATCACCATGAGCGCTATGATGGAAGAGGTTATCCGTCCGGTTTGAAAAGTGATGAAATTCCGATCTATAGCCGCATGATGGCTATTTGTGATGCTTATGATGCTATGACAAGCGAGCGTTGCTACCGCCGGCCGTACGCGGCTAGTCAGGCGCTTGATGAGATTCGGAGATGTGCTGGAACTCAATTTGACCCTGAGATAAGCGCGGTTTTCATTGAATATATGGAACAGTCAGGCCGCCTGTCTGTGGATGAGGCTGCATTACTTAATGCCTTTACAAGATAGTCATGCATATTGTAAAATATATCAGTATAAACTAATTATTGACAATTTGAATGTATACGGCGGTGCCCGGTTTACGGGAAGGTACTCTCGTCCCTGACAGGCGGGGGTTTTTTGTTTCGGGTAGTCTTCGTTATGTTATAAACGCATAGGGGGTTCGTATATGCTTGATATTAAATTTGTACGGGAAAATCCGGACAAGGTTCAGCAGGCACTGCAAAACCGTGGCGCAAAAATGAATCTAGATGATTTTCTAGCTTTGGAAAAAGAGCGTCGAGCACTTTTAGGCGAAGTAGAAGCGCTTAAAAGTCAACGGAACACAGTTTCGCAAGAAATTAGTAAGCTGAAGAAGGCAAAAGAGAATGCGGACGAGCTTGTCGCAGAGATGCGTGTTGTTGGTGATCGTATCAGCGAACTTGACAGCCAAGTAAAGGCTGTCGAACTTAAGCTTCAAAATATTACTATGAATATTCCAAATCTGCCCCATGAGTCGGTAGTGGTAGGCAAGGATGAAAATGACAATAAGGAAGAGCGCCGTTGGGGCGAACCGCGCAAGTTCGACTTTGAGCCATTGCCCCATTGGGAAATAGGCGAAAAGCTGGGTATCCTTGACTTTGAACGCGGCGGCAAGGTTACCGGTGCACGGTTTACCTTTTACCGCGGTCTAGGCTCACGTCTTGAACGTTCGCTCATTAGCTTTATGCTTGATTTACATACCGAGGAGCATGGCTATACTGAGTTTTTCCCGCCATTTATTGCAAATAAAGACAGCATGACCGGCACAGGACAATTGCCTAAGTTCGGAGAAGATATGTTTAAGCTTGAGGGCTTAGATTACTACCTCATTCCTACTGCTGAAGTTCCTGTAACAAACCTCCATCGCGGTGAGATACTTGATGCAAAAGATCTCCCGCTCCGTTATACTGCCTACAGCGCCTGTTTCAGGGCTGAGGCTGGAGCTGCTGGGCGAGATACGCGGGGGCTGATTCGTCAGCATCAGTTTAACAAAGTCGAGATGGTAAAGTTCTCAAAACCGGAGGAATCCTATGATGAACTTGAAAAGCTGACTAACAACGCTGAGCGTGTGCTGCAGCTGCTTGGTTTGCCTTATCGGGTAATGCTGCTCTGTACAGGGGATATGGGATTTTCATCAGCTAAAACTTACGATCTTGAGGTTTGGTTGCCAAGCTTTGATAAATATCGCGAGATTTCATCCTGTTCAAACTTTGAAGACTTCCAAGCGCGGCGAGCCGATATTAAGTTCCGTCGGGAACCCAAAGCAAAGCCGGAGTTTGTTCATACATTAAACGGTTCAGGTGTGGCCATTGGACGGACAGTTGCTGCTATTCTTGAAAACTACCAGCAGCCTGACGGCTCAGTTGTAGTGCCGGAAGTTCTGCGTCCATATATGAAAACAGACGTTATCAAGGGCTATTGACAAACCTTTTGACATCGACTACAATCGAAGCGAATAAATATTGGAGTAGGTGCCCTAATGGGCTTAATAGGGAAGCTTGGTGAAAAACCAACACGGTCCCGCCGCTGTAATGGGGAGCAAGCCTGCGAAAAACCACTGGAGCAGTATGCTTTGGGAAGGTGCAGGTAAGCAATGAACCTGAGTCAGAAGAACTGCCTATTCAACAATCACCGTTTTTTACCCACGAGCGATGGGAATGGGGATTTGCGTTATTACGTAATTACGTTTGTTGCGTAGCTATGTTTTCTGCGTAAAAGACAAATCCCTGCCATTTAGGTAGGGATTTTTTGTGCCATCTATCGTTCATATGATTCTTGTGTATTTAATTACATGAGGAAGAAATATGAAAGAAGGTATTAAGTTGAAAATTAGTTTGTTAGTGCTGTATTTTGGTATTGTTGGTTTAATTTCACCAGCAGTAGGTCATGCCATGCACATCATGGAAGGCTTTTTGCCGCAGGAGCATGCCTTTGCATGGCTGGCGGTTGTGCTGCCGTTCATCGCGTGGGGCATGCGAAAGATCAGTTCTACGCTTAAGGATAATCCTGAAAGGAAGCTGCTCTTAGGGTTGGCCGCCGCCTTTATCTTTGTTCTTTCAGCGCTGAAAATTCCATCAGTTACTGGTTCAAGTTCACATGCTACAGGGGTAGGACTGAGCGCAATCTTGTTTGGACCAGCAGTGTCGAGTGTGTTAAGTGGTATTGTGCTTGTGTTTCAGGCCCTTTTACTAGCGCATGGCGGAATCTCAACTTGGGGCGCTAACACTTTCTCGATGGGTGTTGCCGGAGCATTTGTGGCTTGGGGCTTGTTTAAAACCTGCCGCATGCTGGGCGTTTCAGAAAAGGTTGCCGTATTTTTAGCAGCAGCTTGTGGCGATTGGGTTACTTATATGGTTACCGCTGGTCAGCTTGCGTTTGCTTTCCCTGACCCGGTCGGAGGAGTCTGGGTATCGTTTACAAAGTTCATGAGTGTTTTTGCTATTACCCAAATACCGCTTGCAATAAGCGAAGGCCTTCTCAGTGTAGTAGTATACAACGGACTTCTTCGCTATGGCCAGCAGGGTATAATAGATATATGGTGGAAGGGCGGTAAGGCAAATGTTAAATAGGCAGAATATCATTTTACTTTTGCTTGTAGCAGTGTTGGCAGCCGCGCCTTTGGTGATGCACAAGGAAGCTTCGTTTGGCGGGTCAGATGACCAAGCTCAAGAAGCTATCGCAAGCGTTAATCCTGACTATAAGCCCTGGATGAACGTGATATGGGAGCCGCCTTCAAGTGAAACAGAGAGCTTCTTATTTGCTCTTCAAGCGGCAATTGGTGCAGGATTCATTGGCTACTTTTTTGGCTATTGCCGTGGGCGGAAAACTGCTCAATCAGAAAAATCTTCGAAAGATAAATTAGCTCCTAATACAAAGTTGGGTCTAAACGGGCAGGGATAATATGCTTTACTTAGATTACTTGGCCTATAATAATGCTCTTAAGCATGTAAGTATAATGGAAAAATTATTTTTGGGTTGGGGATGTCTGGCTGTATCGCTGGTTTTTCCCCGGCCTCTTACTTTGCTGGCAGTTATAATGCTGATGCATGCGGTTATGTTCTTCGCTAAGATATCGCCGCGATACTTAGTACGACTATGGGTGGCACCATTTACTTTTTTAATTGTTGGTCTGGTGACAGTTGCAGTTAGTGTTAGTGAAGCGCCTTTTGCCGCCGTTGTGGGGCTGAATTTGGGTTCTTACTACATTGGTATAACCACACAGGGGCTGGGGATGGCCGAGAAATTGTTTTTGCGTAGTGCCGCTGCTGTATCTTGTCTTTTTATGGTTGCAACAACAACCCCGATAGCGCATATTGCCGCATATGCCTCGAGGATTAAGGGGCTCAACGCTGTGATGGAAATCAGCCTCTTGACTTATCGTTTTATTTTCGTTTTTCTAGAGTCGGCGGCACAAATATACACTGCCCAGCAGTCGCGGCTCGGATACAGCAGTACCAAGCGATCGCTGCAGTCGCTGTCGATGCTGGCAGCTAACTTAGGAACCAAGGCTTTTCTTACCGCTAAGAGTCTATATACTGCCTTATTAGCGCGCAACTATTCCGACAAATTGGTGTTCCGTTGTCCACGGCAGGAAATTAGCATTATTCGTCTAATAGCTATTGTAGCGGCCTTGACTGGCGTTGCTTTAACGGCGGCTCTATAATTAATCAACTAGTCACCGTACCATTCCGTATTTTGGAGGACTTTGCATAGTATGCAGACCAAGACGCTACTTGAAGCACAAAATGTTGAATTTGCATATCGTTTCGATAAATTAGCCTTAAATGGTATTAATCTTACCATACCTGCCGGTAGGCGGGTGGCATTTGTCGGGCCAAACGGCGCCGGAAAATCGACGCTTTTTTTGCATTTTAATGCTATTCTTCGGCCGACTTCCGGTCGATTGCTTTTACACGACAAGCCTTTTGAATATTCTCGTTCCGCAATAACAGCGCTGAGGCAAAAAGTCGGCCTTGTTTTCCAAGACCCGGATACACAGCTTTTTGCTGGCAGTGTTCTTGATGATGTTTTGTTCGGGCCAATGAATTTGGGTTTAACGGTCAAGGCGGCAGAAAAGCAGGCCCTAGCCGCACTAGAGGCAGTCCAAATGGCCGAGTTTGCTAATGAGCCAGTCCATTTTTTAAGCCATGGGCAGAAGAAGAGGGTAGCTATTGCTGGTGTTCTTGCAATGAAGCCTGAGATGCTCGTAATGGATGAACCAACGGCCGGTCTTGATTTTCCTGGCATGCAAAATCTAAGCGATATCATGGCACGGCTTTATGAAGCTGGGACAACGCTCGTCGTTGCGACGCATGATATTGATTGGGCTTGGCGCTGGGCTGATTTGGTATATGTACTTTCGCAGGGACAAGTCATAGCGGGTGGAGCTCCCGAAGCTATACTCAATAACGGCGAACATGCCAGCCAAGGTTTCGCTCGTCCGGTAGTTGGCGAAATATACTCATCAGTGGTACTGCGCAACCAAGCGGAGATAACTGAAAAAAATCCTGTCCCCCGTACTGCTGCAGAGCTTGTCTCTATGCTGAAAAATGTAGATTAAGGCGACTTTTTGACAGTCGCCTTTAAATATTCTTGACAGTGATAGTCATTATCTTTTATAATCAAAATGAAAACTGTTATCAAATGGCTTCTTTTTTTTACAAAATAAATGATAATGATTATCGTTACATAAAGTATAAGGAGGAATTCTCATGACACTTGATCAGGCTAAACGAGGTCAGCGATTATTTATTGCTCGTATTCTTGGTGATGATGTTCGCGCTCAAGCTATAAGATTCGGGATTTCAGAAGGGGCCGAAGTGCATTGCGCTGAGAAATTGCCGGCCGGACCTGTTGTAATTTGCAAAGGAAAGCAAGAAATAGCAATTGGGCGGAGACTTGCTGAAAATATTCAAGTTAGGCCTGCTTAATGGGCTAGGAGGATAAGAATGCATTGCCATAATAATCTTAGTAATATACAAATTCCAGAAGGTGCAAAGAAAATAGTATTAGTTGGAAATCCTAATGTTGGTAAGTCGGTGTTTTTTAACGCGCTTACCGGTGTATATGTAGACGTTTCTAATTTTCCCGGCACGACGGTTGATATATCGCATGGCCGGTACGGCAACGATGTTGTTATCGATACCCCTGGCGTATATGGTGTATCATCATTTAACGATGAAGAACGGGTCGCCAGAGATGTTATTCTATCAGCAGATTTAATACTTAACGTTGTCGACGCTGTTCACCTTGAGAGAGACTTGTTTTTAACACTGCAGGTTATCGACAGCGGCATACCGGTAATAGTCGCTATAAATATGATGGACGAGGCTGAGCAGCAAGGCATTAAGATTGATGTTGATCTGCTTGAGCACTTGCTCGGAGTACCGGTTATTCCTACTGTTGCCGTTAAGAACAAAGGCCTGGATCAAGTAAAGAACAGCTTATATGATGCGCGTACAGGGAATATCCCTCCAGCACTTAAAAAAGAACTGCAGGAAACGCTCAATCGTATAGGAACCTGGGCTGAAGCGCTTTTGGTACTTGAAGGAGATCCTAATGTTGCAGCTCGTCATGGCGTAGCTCCAGGAACTAAGCGGGAAGATATTTACCATGAACGCCGCCACCGCGTAAATGATATTATTAACCACGCTGTAAAAGAAAGCAATGAAGGCATAAGTTTAACAACTAAATTAGGACGCTGGATGCTGAGCCCGGTTACTGGTATCCCAATTTTCCTATTAGCCTTGTATGCTATGTATTATATAATCGGTGTTCTAGTGGCCCAAGATATAGTTGGCTTTACTGAAGAAACTATTATGCAGGGCATGTATGAGCCTGCTGTTCGCGGTCTTGTTGGCAGGTATATATCTGAGAGCTCGGTATTGGGTACTATTCTGATTGGTGAGTTCGGACTTCTTACAATGACAGTCACTTATATTCTTGGACTTTTACTCCCATTGGTCGTCGGTTTTTATTTGGTATTATCGATAATGGAAGACTCAGGCTATCTGCCGCGTCTGGCGACGCTTGTCGATCGCTTAATGAATACGATTGGCCTTAATGGACGCGCTATTATTCCAATGATTTTAGGCTTTGGCTGTGTGACAATGGCTACAATCACAACCCGTATTCTCGGCACCCAGCGTGAGCGAACTATTGCCACTGCTGTATTGGGTCTAGCCATTCCTTGTTCGGCTCAGCTTGGCGTTATCGCTGGCATGCTTGCTGGGTTGGGCACTAAGTATATTGTGATATATTTAGTTGTCTTAATAACTATTCTAGGCCTTGTTGGCAAGGTTCTGCACAAGGTTCTGCCCGGTGAATCATCTGATCTTTTAATTGACTTGCCGCCCATTCGTTTGCCGCGAATCGAAAACATCCTTAAAAAGACGGTGGTCAAGTCCTATGCCTTCTTGAAGGAAGCAACACCGTTATTTATGCTTGGTGCGCTTATCATTACTGTACTTCAAGTAACAGGCTTATTAGAAACGATCCAGGATGCAGTTGCTCCCGTTACCGAAGGACTTCTGCTATTGCCTCGGGAAACAGCGACCGCATTTATCATGGGTATGATACGCCGCGACTTTGGCGCTGCCGGACTATCCGATATGCCGCTAACACCAGAGCAGACGCTTGTCTCGCTCGTTGCAATAACACTATTTGTGCCTTGCGTAGCATCGATTATCGTGATGTTTAAAGAACGAGGAACCCGTGAAGGCTCGCTTATCTGGGTCGGATCTTGGGTAGCAGCTTTTCTTGTCGGGGGTATCGTAGCCCATATTATTATGTAACAAGAGGTGATTTTATGGAGCAGCAAAAATGCCCGCAATGCGGCTATAATATTGCTGAAACTGGGGCTGTCCGCTGTCCCCGCTGCTATAAGCTGCTTCTCACCTCTTGCAGCGGCAGCTGCAGTACATGCAAACAAAAAGGTAAATGTTCATCTTAAAGGCAGCCTAGTGCTGTCTTTTTTCTTTACTAATCCCTTTATAAAAAACTTTGCGGGACTTATTATTAAATCTAGAAAATATTATAATAATAATAGCTTAAGGCAGGAAACAATATATTATCTGACGAATTTAAAACGTAACACGGGGGCGGATGGGGCCTGGTGGCTCCTGCGGTCTTCAAAACCGTTCGCGGGGTGCTAATCCATCCTGGGTGGGTTCGATTCCTACACGCTCCCGCCATAGAGAAATCAAGGCTTCTCGGTCATTTTGACTGAGAAGCCTTTTTTATGTTTTCAACTATTAAAGTTTACTTGTGAGACAGAAATGGGACATGCTCTAATCGATTCTGAATTCAATTTAGTATATACTTATATTAAAGGTCGCGCTGAGATAATCTCAAGGAAATAGGAGCAATGCTAATGAAGAAATTCGCTGATTTGAAAGCCCGTTTTTCAGGTGTTCATGACCTAATGAAATGCAGGGTTACAGAGATTCTGTTGATATCTACATATTACGACGCATTTGTCCTTGAAGAGGATGGACGGTTAGCCGAACAGATTTACCATCAGTTTAACGACTTAAGTATTCCTTATATACCCAGGATTCATTGGGTTGCCAACGAGGAAGACGCATTGGAAGAATTGAAAACGAGAACAATTCACCTGATTATTACAATGTCTCGCGTAAGTGATATGAGTTCATTTGAGTTCGAAAAAACCATTCATGAAGCTTATCCAAAGATTCCGATTGTTATGCTTTCGTATGACCGACTTACTCCTGAAATTATTGCCCGGATACGGAGAACTTCTTGTATCAACAGGGTTTTCCATTGGTCAGGAGATAATAAGGTTCTGTTAGCTATTATAAAATACATTGAAGACCAGCAAAATGTTGAAGCAGATAGCAGGCTGGGAGTTCAGGCCATTCTTTTGGTGGATGATTCTCCGATGTATTACTCGCAAATTTTACCTATGATTTATACGGAAATTTTGACACAGACCAGGTGTCTAGTGTTGCATGCCATGAATATAAGCCATGGGTTGCTTAGAGTTCGTCTTAGGCCGAAGATTCTTCTCGCGGAAACATACGAGGAAGCAATGACGATTATCAGTAATTACCGCTATAATTTACTGGGGGTAATTTCTGATGTGAGGTTTCCTAAGGATGGAACAATTGATTCATCAGCTGGTTTTGAACTAGCTAAAAGAGTGAGGGCGATTATCCCCGATCTTCCGTTTTTACTGCAATCGGAGGAGTTGGAAAACGCCGAGAAATCCCAAGCGTTACATTTGCCTTTTCTGAATAAAAACTCGCCCAGCCTGCTGCATGATTTGCGCAGGTATATTATGGAAGCCTATGGTTTTGGCTCTTTTGTATTTAAGTATCCAGATGGCAGAGTTATTGATGAAGCAACTGACATTACGAGTTTAGAGAGGATAATCCGTGACCTTCCAGATGAGAGCCTATTCTACCATGCTACGCAGAATCACTTTTCCCGCTGGTTCCGCGCTCGAACTGAAATTGAGGTAGCGGATAAACTCAGGTTTCTTGATGTAGAGGAATTCGGCATTGCATCTGATATCAGGACCTATATCCTGAAGGTGTTGAATGATTATTTTCAAAAATACCAATCTGGCTTGATTCTTAATTTTGAAGGGCTTTCCAAAAAAGATTTGGATAATGCATTCATTAAATTAGGGACAGGTTCTTTGGGCGGAAAAGCCAGAGGGGCTGCATTTATGAATGCCATGATTGCAAAAGCCCTCCTGGCGGATAAATATGAAGACATGAAGGTAAAGGTACCTAGATCATTCGTTATTGGCAGTGATGTTTTTGAGAAATTTATAGAAGAGAATAATCTACTTTCCTTTCTAGCCTGTAACCCCAAGGAAGAGATAATTGCGCAGAAATTTACGGAAAGCGCTTTGCCAGCCAATACACAAGAAAATCTGCGTATCCTGACACAGCATATAAAATGTCCCCTTGCGGTTCGTTCATCGAGCATTCTGGAGGATTCGCGAGTACTGCCTTTTGCTGGTATCTACAATACATATATAGTTCCCAACAGTCATGATGACATTGAAATAAGATTTAAACAGCTCTCGGACGCGGTTAAACTAGTCTATGCCTCAGTGTTTTATGCATCACCTATACAATATGCAAAGAATGCAGATATACGAATTGAGGAGGAGAAAATGGCTGTCCTGATCCAGGAACTGGTCGGAGAGCGCTATGGTGACCGCTATTATCCAGTGATTTCCGGAGTGGCTCAATCCTATAACTTTTATCCCTATTATCCGATGAAGCCTGAAGAAGGAACAGTAAGCCTAGCCCTGGGGTTAGGAAAAGCCATCGTCGAAGGTGAACGGGTATACCGATTTTCCCCGGTTTATCCTAAACTAAACCCTCTCGTTTCCAGTCCCGATGAATATATGAAGAAATCGCAAAATGCGTTTTATGCTGTAAATCTCAAGGCATCTTCTGCTATCGAACTGCGTGCTGACGAAGGCTATATCTATGAAAAACTGCCTATTTCTCAGGCAAACAAAGATCAGTCAATGGAGTATATCGGCAGTACTTATTCTATTGAGAATGATTGCATATATGATAATGTATATCAGTCGGGACCGAAACTAGTAACGTTTGCACCCATACTCAAGTACAATAGGCTGCCGCTGGCGCAAATTATCAAAGATCTGCTAAGGCTAGGAAAACAATCGTTTGGCACAGATGTTGAAATTGAATTTGCCGTCAATATACCTAAAGATAAAAACAAACCTAAGGAGTTCAATTTCTTGCAGATCAGACCTATGGTAGTCGGAAGAGAAGCAGTTCAGGTTAACCTTGACGAACCAACCGAATCCTGGTGTTTCAGCCGGCGCACCATTGGAAATGGCTTCTATCAAAGTATTAACGATATTATTTTTGTGGATCCTGAGCTGTTTAAATTGCAGGACAGCGTTCAAATTGCTAATGAGATAGGCGAGCTAAACAAGATTCTATTAAAGGAAGGACGCCGATGCATTCTCGTTGGATTTGGACGAATGGGCACAGCGGACAAATGGTTAGGTATTCCTTTGATATGGGAACAAATGTCACAGGCTCTTATCATCGTGGAAGTCGATCGCAAGGACCTTCGCCCCGAACCTTCGCTGGGCAGTCATTTCTTTCATAATCTGACGGCAACCAATATGGGATACTTCCACATTCAATATGATAATGAAGAAGAGGGGATGCTTGATTGGCATTGGCTGCTCAACCAGCCTGTCCTGCAGCAAACCAAATACGTGAAGCTGGTTAGAAGGGAGGAGGCCTTCAAGGTTAAAATTGACGGTAGAAATTTCAAAGGTATTATCTATAAATAATCTTTGATGGTTCTACAAAGATTACAAACTCGCCCGTAAACAAGGCTACTCAAAGATTACCATTACAATTGTAATAATCTGAATATACAAAATACAAGACTGATTGTATAATATAAGCAAAATGTATTGGATTTTATTGGGGAAATTAAAGCCAAAGGGAGGATTGCAAGATGACTACAAATGCTCAGAAGTACTGTGACGAACTCTATCGCCGAGTTGTCGAGCGAAATGCGAACGAACCGGAATTTCACCAAACCGTCCAGGAAGTGCTCGGTTCCTTGGTGCCTGTTCTTGAGAAAAATCCTGAATACATTGAGCTGGGAATCGTAGAGCGGATTGTAGAGCCGGAGCGGCAATTTATATTTCGGGTACCTTGGATGGATGACACTGGAAGGGTAAGAGTGAACCGCGGATTCCGGGTTCAATTCAACAGTGCGATTGGACCCTACAAAGGCGGATTGCGTTTCCATCCATCAGTTAATGTCAGTATCATAAAATTCCTCGGCTTTGAACAAACCTTCAAAAATTCACTGACTAGTTTACCGATGGGCGGCGGCAAGGGCGGCTCAGATTTTGATCCAAAAGGCAAATCTGATGCGGAAGTTATGCGATTTTGCCAGAGTTTCATGACGGAGCTGTATCGATATATCGGTCCTAATACAGACGTGCCGGCCGGCGACCTTGGTGTCGGCGGTAGGGAGATTGGATACCTGTTTGGACAATATAAGCGAATAAGAGGCAGTTATGAGAATGGTGTTTTAACTGGGAAAGGTCTTTCTTATGGTGGCAGCCTTGCACGCCCGGAGGCTACGGGCTTCGGGATTGCTTACTTCTGCCAGGAAATGCTGAAATCGAAGGGTACTTCATTTGAGGGCAAAACTGTTGCTGTGTCCGGGTTCGGCAATGTTACTTGGGGGACGATAAAAAAGGTTACTGAATTGGGTGGCAAGGTTGTTACCATTTCAGGTCCTGACGGATATGTCTACGATCCTGATGGCATCAGCGGAGAGAAGATTGAATATCTGCTTGAGATGAGGGCATCTTGTCGTGACAGGGTTGAAGATTATGTTGAAAAATTCGACGCTAAGTTCTTTCCGGGTGAGAAGCCTTGGGGAGTTAAAGTAGACGTCGTTATCCCATGTGCTACACAAAACGAGATCCTTATTGAAGATGCTAAGAAAATCGCTGCAAATGGGATAAAATTTGTTTGTGAAGGAGCAAACATGCCTTCTACAAACGAGGCCATTGAGTATCTGCTGGAGAATGGGGTATATCTTGGGCCGTCAAAAGCTGCCAATGCCGGCGGCGTGGCCGTCTCTGGCCTCGAAATGTCTCAAAATAGCATGCGGATAGCCTGGTCCTTTGAAGAAGTTGATGCTAAGCTCAAAACTATTATGCTTAATATCTATAAAAATGCCAGCAAGGCGGCAGAAGAGTATGGATACAAGGACAACCTGGTTATTGGTGCCAACATCGCAGGATTTATTAAAGTCGCTGAAGCAATGAAAGCGCAAGGTTTGGTATAGAGAAAACAGATAATAAAATCAAGGCTTCTCGGTCATTGCGACTGAGAAGCCTTTTTGTATTATTTCAATAAGTGGTTTCGTTCTTGACGTGAATTCTGCTGAATAATTATGAGCGCATTGTGGTGCGGGACTACTCTATCAAGGTGGAATGCTAAGCAAGAAATGGACGCTTAGGTGAATTCTAAAAAGAGCAGATATCGAATCTGATCTTTTTTTATACATTTCAAATCAAGTTCTAAGTTAACAAAAATATAATACATA
>Ga0074195_1003393_pt1 | contig 15166 bp, 12 predicted proteins | sample EPASupsiteHSE623_FD_64525 | JGI IMG/M metagenome (GOLD analysis project Ga0074195, IMG submission 64525) | Bioremediated contaminated groundwater from EPA Superfund site, New Mexico - Sample HSE6-23 | ecosystem: Environmental > Aquatic > Deep subsurface > Groundwater > Contaminated ...
GCTATTCGAGCTGCACGGCCATGCGCGCCGGGGCCGAGTCGGCCGGACCGTCGACCGGCACCTACGGCGCCCCGAACTGCGTCCTGAAGGTCATGGACCTCGGCATCGCGATCGGTTCGGCCGTCAAGACCGCCTCCCTGTTGAACCTGGACAACCGGGTCATGTACACGGCTGGCGCAGGGGGCCTCGCCCTGGGGTGGCTCCCGGACTGCACGGCCGCCTGCGGCATCCCGGTCTCCGCCACCGGCAAGAACATCTACTTCGACCGGACCCGGGGGCGGTGAGGCGGCATGCCGATCATGAAGATACGCGGAGGCGACCTGGACCTCGTCGAGTACGACTTCCGTTCCTTTGCTCCCGGGGAGAACATCCATACCCTCGACCTCGAGATGGGATGCGATCTTCGCCCGTTTGCGGGGACCGTGCGAGTCAGTGCGCCCTCGCGCATCCACCTCACGGTCCTGGACATGAACCGCTTCGCCCCGGAGCAGCCCGGAGGCGGAGGGGTGGGGTTCGCGATCGGGCTCTCCGTAACGGTCTGCGCCCGCTGCATCGACGGAACGGACGAGATCCGATCGGAGCGCGTGCCGATCATCCGTCACTTCATCGAGGTCTTCCGTCGCGTGAGCGGGTACGGGAAGGGGTTCTCGATCGCCGTCGAAGACCATGCCTACCCGCATGTAGGGCTCGGGTCGACGAGCACGGTGCTGATCGCCCTCGCCCACGCCCTGAATGCCGCAGTCGGCTCGCCCTTCACCGACGACCAGCTCCGCCTTCTCCTGGGGCACAACTATGTCGAGGAGACCGACGAGGGCGAGATCGCCTACGGCTTCGAGACCGGCGTCGGCCCGGCCGTCAGCACCTACGGGGGCATGGCCGTGATGGGCGACCGTCTGACCCTGGTGTACCAGCACCGATTCGCGGAGAAGGAGACGGTCTACATCATCATCCCGTCCTCCGAGATCTCCTCGGCCGGTGCGAAGGAGTTCGACCTCCTGATGAACCGTGCACGGACCCTGGACTACCAGGACCGCGAGCTCAAGGCCTACCTGCTCCTGATGGACCTGATCCCGGCCCTCGAGCGGGGCGACCTGCGGAAGGTCGGAGACGTGCTCTGGGAGCTCGAGTTCAGGGGATCGAAGCGGGCCGAGATCGAGCACCACACCTTCGCGATCTACACGTACCTGAGCCGGCTCCGCGAGGACGGGTTCGAGTTTGTGGGGATGTCCTCGGTCGGCCCTTCGATCGCGGTCATCACCGGGCGTCCGCGCCAGGAGCTGGAGGCGGCAATCGCACCCCTCGGGCTCGAGGTGGCGATCGAGACGATGGTCGACAACACGGGCATCGTGATCGACTACCTCGACGACTGAGGCGCAGAGACACGGGTCGACCGCGAGGATGCGGTCATTCCGTCTTTTTTTAAAAAATAGATATCGGGGTTATCCCACGTCGGGCGTGGGGATGGTTGTCGTGGACTCCGGGAACGGAGTCGGCGGCGGTGTCTGCGTCGTCGGGGCCGTGGTCTTTACCGTGGTCGTCGGCTTCGTCGTCGGGGCCGTGGTCTTCACCGTGGTCGTCGGCTTCGTCGTCGGGACCGTGGTCTTCACCGTGATCGTCGGCCTCGTGGTCGCGACCGTGGTCTTCACCGTGGTCGCCGGCTTCGTCGTCGGGACCGTGGTCTTAACCGTGGTCGTCGGCTGCGCGGTGGGCCCTGAGGTCGGCGCGGTCGTCACCACACCGGTGGTCGTGGTGATGGCGGTCGTGGTCGGCTGGACCGTGGGCTCCGATCCCGTCGGCTGGACCGTGGTCGGAGCGGTCGGGATCGTCTCGGTCACGGACGGGAGGATCGTCGTGACGACCGAGGTGGGCTGAATCGTGATCGGGCTGCTCGATGAGCCCGAGTCCTGCTCGATGTAGACCGTCCCGGTCGCGGTGACCGTTGCGGTCGCGTTTGCGGTCGCGTTCGCAGTCGGAGTGACGTTCGCGGTCGCGTTCGGCGCCGTCGTCTCCGAAGGCGTCATGGAGGAGACCGCGGTCGTCTCGACGGTTACGGGGATCTCGGTCGTGACCGGTGCGAAGGTCGCTTCGGTCGTCGTGGCAGGCGTGGAGGTGGCGGTCGTATTCGGGCCGGAGGTGTTCGTCGTACACCCGGCGACGAACAGTCCGCCGACCAGCACCGCCACCAGGGCCAGCAGCAGAGCACTTTTTGCCATAATCTAGGTACTGTTCTCTCGGTCACGGTTAAATCTGTCGAATCCTACGGGGCGGAATCGGATGGAATTCGAGTGAAAAAAGAAGAAACGGATGAGAGCGCGAGTTTTACTCGACGTTACCGGCAGGAGTCCCGTTCCGGAGATCGGCATCGATTGCGGCCGCGGCCCGCTTGCCCGCACCCATTGCGAGGATAACGGTCGCTGCCCCGGTGGCGATATCGCCGCCGGCATAGACGCGGGGGATCGTGGTGCGCCCGCATTCGTCCACGACCAGGTTTCCCTTCCGCCCGGTCCGGGCTCCCGTCAGGAGCCGGACGAGCAGGGGATTCGGGCTGGTCCCGATCGCCTGGATCACGGTGTCGGCGTCGATCACGAACGACGACCCCTCGAGCTCGCGCGGGGCGGGCCGACCGCTCTCGTCGAGCGCGCACATCTCCATCTGCACGCACTCGACCCCGGTCACGCAGGGCTCCCCGAGGATGCGCACGGGCGCGGCGCAGGTCACGAACTCGACACCCTCCTCGCGTGCGTGGCGCACCTCTTCGCGCCGGGCCGGCAGGTCGTCCTCGCGCCGCCGGTAGACGAGCGAGACCCGCGCCCCCAGGCGACGGGCGACGCGCGCCGCATCCATCGCGACGTTTCCTCCCCCCGTGACCACGACCCGGCTTCCCCGCTTGACGGGCGTGCCGGTGCCGGGAAACCGATCGGCGTGCATCAGGTTGACCCGGGTCAGGAACTCGTTCGCCGAGTAGACCCCGTTCACCTCCTCGCCCGGGATGTCCATGAACGACGGCAGCCCCGCGCCGGTCGCGACAAAGACTGCGTCGTAGGCGAGCAGCTCCTCGACCGAGAGGGACTGGCCCACGAGCATGTTCGTCCGGAGTTCCACCCCGAGCGCGAGGACGCGGTCGATCTCTTCGCGGACCACGGCCTTGGGGAGACGGAACTCCGGGATGCCGTACAGGAGGACGCCGCCGGGTTCGTGGAGCGACTCGTAGAGCGTGACCGCGTGTCCCCGCCGCGCGAGTTCGGCCGCGGCCGTCAGGCCGGCCGGCCCCGAGCCCACGACGGCGACGCGCCGCGCGGTGGACGGGGAACATGCCACGGGAGCCTCGCCCTCGACGCCCACGTCGGCCGCGAACCGTTCGAGAGCGCCGATGTTGATCGCCCGTTCCTTTCCGGCGAGGATACAGGCCCCCTCGCACTGCGTCTCCTGCGGGCAGACCCGGCCGCAGATCGCGGGCAGGAGGTTCGCCTCGAGGATCGAGGTGCGCGCGTCCTCGAACCGGCCCTCGGCGATCGCGAGGACGAACGAAGGAATGTCGACGCCGACGGGGCAGCCGCGGATGCAGGCCGGTTTCTTGCACTGCAGGCACCGATCTGCCTCGGTCCGCGCCTCGTCGGGGGAGAGGCCGAGATCGACCTCGCCGAAGTCGTGAACGCGTACGGTCGACGCGCGTTCAGCCATGGTGCACCCCCGTCTCGCACCCGCAGCGCGAGGCGTGGTGCCGTTCGAGGGCATCGCGCTCCTCCTCCAGATAGATCCGCTGCCGCTGCATCAGGCGGTCGAAGTCGACCTGGTGGGCGTCGAACTCGGGACCGTCCACGCAGGCGAACCGGGTCTCGCCGTTCACGACCACGCGACACGAGCCACACATGCCCGTGCCGTCGACCATGATCGGGTTCAGGCTGACCCAGGTCCGTATCCCCTTCGGCCGGGTCACGGCACTGGTGACCTTCATCATGATCGCCGGGCCGATCACCCAGACGTGGTCGACCGGCTCCGCCTCGATCACCTCTTTGAGGACGTCGGCCGCGTACCCATGTCGCCCCAGGGAGCCGTCGTCGGTCGTGACGTGCAGCTCGTCGCAGCTCTGCCGCATCTCGTCCTCGAGGATCATGAGGTCCGCATTCCTCGCACCGACGATCCCGATCACGCGGTTTCCGGCTTCCCTCAAGGTCCGGGCGATGATCGGGCAGGAGGCGATCCCGACGCCGCCGCCGACCACGACGCAGGTCGCGTTCCGGGGGACCTCGCTCGGCCGTCCGAGCGGTCCGGCCACGTCCAGGATCGTATCGCCCGGCCGCAGCTCCGCGAGCCGGTACGTGGTCGCACCGATGGTCATGAAGATGACGCGAACGAGGTCGCCCTCGGCACGGGAGATCGTCAGCGGTATCCGCTCGCCGTCCGCATCCACGCGGACGATCAGAAATTGCCCGGCCTTCGCATGTCTGGCCACGTGTGGCGCCTCGACCACGAGCTCGTGCACCCTATCAGCCAGCTGCTCGGCCTTCACCACACTGTACACTCTGACTGCCTCCGAACCCGGGGGGTTCGTCGTATTATTCGTGCTCCAGTTTCATTACCTTACGCCTCTTCACGGCGACCCCGCGGGAGGAGGCGCACATCTCGCCGGCCGACATCGCGGCCCGCCCCGTGGCGAGCGCAAGCGGACCGACCACGAGCACCTCGTCGCCGGGCCGGATACGGGGGTCGGCATCGACCACGCCGGGCGCGAGGACATCGCCCTGCGGTACGAAGGCATCGATCGTCACCCGGTAGCCCTCTCCGAGGCGGCGCCAGCCCTCGAAGGTGGGCCGGAGGAGGCCCGCGTCCAGGTCGATCCCGAAAAGGGGCGTCTTGCCACGGAGGTACTGCAGCCTGGGGTAGCGGCCACGGCTCCGGAGGCCCGAGAGGTCGACCTCGCAGTCGAACTGGTAGAGGGCGAGGCCCCGGAGCGGGTCCTCGGGCCGCCGACGGCTCCCGTCGAGGGCCGCGTCCAGCTCGCGGAGCGAGGCGTCCGAGGTGGGGCGGCCGTCCACGACCGTCAGCTCGAGCGCGCATCCCGCCCGGGCCGCGGCCACCTCGGCCACGCGGAGCGCACCGCCCTCGAGGTGAGCGACGACCCGTTCGAATGCATGCCGTTCGAGGTAGGTCGCGAGGGTGGCGGCGATGACGGCGACCTCCTCCGCGTCCCAGTACCCGGTCACGGGCACATCGTAGTGGGCCGCGGGGTAGCAGAGTTCGAGCTCGCGCGGGACGATCCCGAGGGGCGAGGTGACGATCAGCTCGTGCGCCCGGTCGCGGATGGCGCTCGTGAACCGGCGGTGGCTCTGGGACAGGGTATAGGGTTTCCGCGCCGAGCACGGCAGGAGCACGACCGTGTCGGTCCGTGAAGGGCGGTACCGCGCGAGCACCCGCTCGGCAAATCGGCGCACCTCGGGGCGTCCGAGGGCCTCGGCGGAGTTCGCCCGCATCGGGGCGGGGCCCGTCACGGGCGTCCATCGCTCGACGAACGGGTACCGGCGGTCGAGCAGGCGCAGGACGCCCACAGCGGCGGCGTCGAGCCGGCAGCGGGAGTCGACCAGATCCCGCAACCTGCCCTCGTGGATGAAGCGGCGGACCAGCGCCAGCTCCCGGTCGAGGGCGAGGCGGTTGTGGCGACGGAGATCGCCGGACGCGCATCCCTCGCAGGCGCAGATTCCGCTCCCGAGCGCATCCCCTTCGAGCTCGCCCTCGGGGAGGAGGAAGCGCCCCCGGGCCGCGGCCAGGTCGACCGCGATGTAATCGAAGAGGTCGAACCCGGTCCATGCGAGGAGGGCGGCGTTGAGCGGGGTCGCGGAGGCCGGCGCGTACCGGGCCGTATCCGGCGGGAGCGACTCGGTGAGCGCCACCAGGTGCCGGACATACGCCGCCGGATCGGCGAGGACCGTCTGCCAGTTCGCGGCCATGACGGCCTCCCCGGGGGGCACGGGCCCGGGGTGGGCCGGGTGGACCGCGTGCGGCTCCCCTCCGGGGACGAGCCAGGCCGCGACGAACGCTTCATCGGCCGCAAGGGGCACATTCTCGTAGGCCCGGGCGAGGAGCGAGGGGAAGACCGCGTCGACTTCGGTCACGCCCGGCGACGCGAGCGACAGGTCGCCGTGGACCATGACCCCGGCACGGGCGAGGCCGTCCCGGGAGCGGATCTCAATCCTCATGGGAGAGCACCTGAGCCCCGGGGACTTCGCAGGCGACGATCTCCGCCCACCGGGGCTCACACCGGACGGTAAACTCCGCGTCGGGGTTCGCCTCGAGCAGGGCTGCGATCCCCCGGCACCCCGAACGGACCATCGGCTCGTCCCAGGACGGGAGTTCGCACTGGCCGATCGGGAAGGTCTCGGCGAGGCCCGGAGGGTAGGGGCCGAACGGCGGGCGGAACGCGAGGCACCGGTCGAACCCGGGCTCGGGCCGTCCGTCGAACGAGATCAGGACCCGCCCGGCGATGTCGAACCGGGCAAGGTCGCGCTGGTACCGAACGACCTCGGTCCTCCGGCAGGACTCGTCCCCCCGGTAGAAGAACCGGCGTTTGGTGCTCCGGTCGAAGGGTTCGAGCGAGGGGGCGGCGCGTAGGAGCTCCCGGTAGCCCTCGAGCAGGCGGGGATGCGACCGGCAGCGTTCGTCGACGAGCTCCCAGAGGGTGCCGTCCATGATCGCCTGGCGGACCCGGGCCAGCTCGGAGAGAGTGACGTGGAGGTTGTGCAGGGCGAGGAGGCGCTCGTGGTCGGGGGAACGGCGGAGGGTGTCCGGCGTATGCGAGCGGCAGACCGCGCAGGAGCAGGGGAGTTCGGTCAGCTCGGCCAGGAAGAGGGTGCCGTGGACGGTCAGGTACCGTCCCTCCTTCGCGTACAGGGCGTATGCGGCCGAGTCGAAGAGGTCGCATCCCATCGCCACCGCGAGCGCGAACATGGCGGGATGGCCGGCACCGAAGAGATGGACGCAGGCGCCCGGCGAGAGGCCCCGCTTGGCCGCGAGCACCACCCGGACGAGGTCGCGGTAGCGGTAGTTCTCCATCAACGGCACGACCGCGCCGACGGGGGTGACCACGCACCCCCGCTCGCTCACCTCCCGGCCGGCCCGCTCGCGGAGGTCCTCGAAGATGCCTCCCTGGACCGGGGCCGCGAGCACGGAGTTCTCCCCGACGAGGCCGCAGGCCTCGTCGATCCGGGCGAGCGTGACCTCGAGCTCCGCCTCGGCCCGTTCGCGGTCGGCCGAGGGCGGGGTCGGAAGGTCGAGGGGCACGATGATCTCCGAACCGATCCGCTGCTGGAACTCGAGGGTCTCGCGGTTGCCGACCTCGACGTCCCCGTACACCGAGAGCTGGAACGAGCCCGAGTCGGTCATGATCACGCCGGGAAAGTCCAGGACCGCGTGGAGCCCCCGCTCGAGAGCGGCCTCGCGGAACTGCTCGCTCCGGTAGAAGATGTAGGCGTTCGTGATCAGGGCCTCGACACCCATCTCGTGCATCTCGCCCGGCGTGACGATCTGGAGATGAGGGTTGATCACCGGCAGCAGTGCCGGCGTCCGAACAGTCTTCGATCCGATCCTGAGCCGGCCGATACGGCCGGCGATATCCTTGTGCAGCACCTCGAACCCGAACACCATTTCTACACCTATTCGTGAAAGATCTGACCCTCGAAGAGACTGACCTCGACATCGGGCCGTCGCCAGCACCCGGCCGGCAGCCCGGCCTTCCGGCAGGTCTGGTCGAGGAACTCCGGAGCGGTCCAGCCGTACTCTGTCGCCACCTGCGGCAGGAGGAGCCCGCTGGTCCCCCTGCCCCGCACGATCAGCCCGTGCCGGCCGACCTCGACCGATGCGGCCCGCGACTCTGCCGGTCCGTCGATCGGCGCCGGCGTCGTGAGCACGGTCAGCTCGACCCTGATCAGGTCGAGCTCCTCGAGTCCGACCGGCGGGAACCGCGGGTCCTGGAGCGCCGCCGAGGTCCCGGCCTCGACGATCGCCTTCCCGAGCGGCGCGACCGGATACGGAAGGCCGATACAGCCCCGCAGCTCTCCGCCCCGGGTCAGGGTGACGAAGACACCCCTTGGCTCGGAGAAGACGGGAGGAAGCGAGGGGAGGGCGGGTCTCCGGCGCCGGACGGCGGCCTCGACCGCCTGCCGGGCGAGGGCCAGTCCCAGTCGCCCCTCCTCATCGGAGAGCTGCGTCATGGTCCATACCATATGCATTCGCGATTCATAAGCCTCTCCACTCAGAGCGCGAGCAGTCGGTCCACATATCGTTCGATCTCCCGGTCCGCGTCCTCGGGGCTGATGCCGACCGCGGAGAAGACGGCATGCGTCGGGAGGACTTCGAGTCCGCAGAACTCGAGCAGGTTGTGCGTCACGGTACGGAGGTGCGCGTGCAGGTCGCCGTGCGGCCCCGCGGGCGAGTACAGCTCCGCCGACGAGCCCGCGGTCACGACGACCATCGCCTTCTTTCCGCGGAGGAGGCCGTTGCCGTAGACCCGGCCCTTCTGAAGGTCGACCACGAACCCCTGCGCGAAGACGCGGTCGAACCAGCCCTTGAGGATCGCAGGCATCGACGTCCACCAGATCGGGAACTGGACGATCAGCAGGTCGGCCCGGCGGACCTTCTCGATCTCGGCCGCGATGTCCGGGGCGATGGTGCCGGTCGCGATCGCGTGCATCTGTTCTGCTGCCGGATCGAAGACCACGGTGTCGCGGCGGTCGGGAAAGTCCGAGGGGTCGAGGACGGCCTTGAACCCCATCCCGTACAGGTCCGATATCTCGACGTTCATCCCCTTCCCTTTCAGCGTCGAGACGGCCGCTGCGAGCATCGCACCATTCAAGGACTTCGGCTCGGGCGCGGCGTAGACTATGAGAACATTCTTCATGTCGCTTCAGAAGTGGGGGAGGTGTTCCAGCTATTAAAAAGTGGGTGCGGTTTCAGAGCCGCTGGTACAGGGCCGTGACGTCCCCGTAGTCGGTGCGGGAGTTCCGGTTGAAGTCGAAGGCCGTGCCGGGATAGGTCTCGGTCACGGAGTCCAGGTGGTTGAAGAGGAGGACGACGTCCGCAAAGTCGATCCGCCCGTTGCCGTTGACGTCCTCGTACCGGCCATCACCGTCGGCGTCGAGCGGAGACTTCGTGGTGCCGGGGAGCGGGGGAAGGGGATCGTCTTTCTGGCTCAGGTCGGGCGTGGGGGTCGAGGTCACGGTCGGCGACAGGGTGGTCTCCGGCGGCAGGGGGATGGTGGGGATCGTGCCCGACGGGGTCATGGTCGGTGCCGGCGTCAGGGTCGCTGTCGGAGCGGTCGTGCTCGCACCGGTGGTTCTGGCCAGAGGCAAAAGGTCCGAGTTGGCCGAGTTGATCGTGAAGGGCTTATCGCAGATACCGTCACGGTCACTGTCGGAGTTCGTCTCGGAGAAACCCGTCCCCGCAGGATGGCCCCAGAAATTGCCGCCCAAGGTGCTTCCGCCCGTGATGGCGGTCCCGGAGCTCTTCTGGGTCGACCAGGTGCTCGGCCCGCAGGAGCCGCCGTACCGGGCGTTCACCGGATTCGAGAAGTGGTTGTTCGTCACGACATTCCCGCTCGATCGGCAGAGGTAGATCCCGACCTCGCCGTTGTCACGGACCGTATTCGAGGTGACGGTGTTGTTGTTCGTCGGAATGGTCTCTTCGCCGTTCAGGACGATGCCGCCCTTGCCGTTCTTCGAGATCGTGTTGGACCTGATGGTGTTGCCGCTCGACGAGGAGATCCAGAGGCCGTAATCGGCCGCTCCCGAGACGGTGTTGCCGATCAGTTCGGTGCTGTCCGCATCGTAGAGGTAGACCGCCTGCTCCGACCCTCCGGAGACCGTGTTCGACTCGATCCTGGTCCGCGAGGAGTAATCGAGGAAGATCCCGAACTGGCTGTTCGAGGCAACCCTGTTGTTCGAGAGGGTATTCCCGTCCGAGAAGTCGACGTAGAGCCCCATCCGCCCGTTGCCGTTCGCGGTATTACCGACAACCTGGTTGTTCGCCGAATCGTAGACGATGCCCCTGTCCGAGGTGCGCCCGGTCGAGGCGAGCCAGAGTCCCATCTCGGTATTTCCGGACATCGTGCAGGACTCGATCCTGTTCCTCGAGCACTCGGACCAGATGTAGAAGCCCTGGTTGTTTCCGCTCACCGTGCATCCGGTGATGACGTTGTCGCTGGAGCTCCGGAGACTGATCCCCGCCCGCACGTTGTTCGAGGCCGTCACGGACTCGATCCGTCCGCTGTTGACCCCCTTGAAGTAGAGGCCGTCGTACCAGTTGCTCACCCGGACGTTCTTCACCGTAACGCCCGTTATCGGCCCGCTGTTGCTGTTGACCAGGATGCCGAACGACTGGGCTGCATCGGCCCCGTTGATGGTGTGCCCATCACCGTCGAAGACCACGTTCGAGCACTTGATCCAGATGGCCGAGCCCTGGGACGCGTTGATGTCCTGTCCCAGGACATAGGTCCCGGGAGAGGAGATCACGGTCGGACCGTTAATCTGAACCGGCGCTGCCGACACGATCGGTGCAACGATCAGAGCGGTCAGCGCAAAAAGACTAAACGTAAAAAAAAGGCTGCACTTCATTCGATCTAAACTTGATGTCCACCCCTTAAAACAGTTGTGATATTTCCGAAGGTAATAATTGGCCCGGAATCCGGTCGAAATTTTTGCGTAACTTCATATACACCTTTGTGTTTTTAGTGACGGAGAGCACGCCGAATCCCCATCAAAGGGAGGATGCACCCTCAAAATATCGTCCATCCGGGCCGCAACGGATATTCATGGGAGGAATATCGGGCATCTATCGCGAAATTATTCCATGCGGAGCAGCGGGTCGGACGGGACGACGGAACGGATCGAATGCGCGCGGGCCCGATACGAGAAAAATCGGACTCGACGCGGGCGCGATTCGAGTCTGTTCCAGACAGCAAAACAACCTGGTTTTTCCCGCCGGCGCCGGACTCCGGAGCTCGCATGCAGCCGATCTCCCGACTCGATTCAACCTGCGACAGCACTGCGGAATACGATCGGAAGACAGCCGTGGGTGGCGGTCGATGAAGGCTGAAGTTCCCGTCAGGGGAAAAAAAGAGAGTTAGTGGGGTTTTAGTTCCTGCGGAGGACGAGCACTGCGACGGCGCCGAGGCCGACGAGCGCGACAACCGCACCGAACCCGGGCGACCGCGTCGGGGTCGCCGTGGCCGTGCCGTTGCCGGCCGTCGTCGCTGCCGTTGCGACTGTGCCGTTGGACACCGCAGTGCCCGTCACGTTCGTCGTCAGGGTCGGGGAGACCGTCTGCGTCGGCGTGACGTTGCCGACCGCGCCGCCCTCGAGGACGTTGAAGGTCGCGCTCGAGCTCGAGCCCGCGTCGACCGACTCGACGGTGACCTGGTAGGTGTCGGGCTTGAACTGGGCCGTGTCAACCGTGAAGTTGAACGTGTTGCCCTGGTCGCCCTTCACGACCGTGGTCGTCCCGGAGACGCCGCTGAAACCGCTCGCCTGGGACTTGTCCGTGGGGGCGAACGAGCTCGAGAGCACGGTCACCATCAGGTTGTCGCCCGGGGCGAGGTTCGTCGTGCCGGAGAGTTCGAACGTGTCGCCGACGTTCTTGTCCGGAACGGCGGTGATGTCGATCGAGGCCTCTTCGACCATGAACGAGAGTTTCGTGTACGTGTCGTCGATGTTCGCGCCGTTGATCAGGTTCACGAGCGCCTCAGCGGCGTCGGAGCCCTGCAGCCGGCCGGGGCCGGAGGCGATGAAGAAGTTGCCCGACCGGTCGACGACATCCTTGCCGCCGGCGTCGTTGTCGAACTCCTGCACATCGAATTCACCGTTGTACATCGGGTGCTGGACGACCGCGAAGTACTGGCCCGTGGCCAGGCTCTGCGTGGTGCCGCGGGCAACCTTGTACTCGTAGGTGCCGTCGTCCTTGACCGTGGCCGACGTCGCAACGTAGAGGTTGGTGCCGAAGAGCCAGATGGCCAGGTTCGAAGGCTTGCCCTCGGCAACGCCCGTGATCTTGAGCTCATCGCCCTTGGCCACGACGGCTGCCGATGCGTTCGCCGTAACGAACGGCTTCTTGACGATAACCGACGCTGTGGAGTACTTCACCGACTGGAGGTTGTCCTTGTTGTTCGGTGTCGCGACAGCGTAGATGGTGTACGAACCGGCGTCAACGTTCAGGTTGGCCGTGTTCCACTTGTATTCCCACGTGTTGTCCGCGTTCACGTTCTCCGACGTGAAGGTCGCAGCATCGCCGTTGACGACCGGCGTGAGGTCGGTCAGGGTGGCGCCGCTCCCGGCAACGTTGGGGCCCGTGAGGAACAGGTAGATCGACTCGGAGTCCGTGTTCTCACCAGAGAGCGTGATCTCTTCGCCGAGGAAGAACGACTGGTTGCCGCTCGTCGTGATCGTGACCTGGCCCTTGACAACTTCCACCTTCACCGTGTCATACTTGAAGTTCCCCGTTGCCGGGTCCGTCCACTGCACACGGATCGTGTAGCTCTTGTCCTTGGTCTGCGCGCCCGTCGAGAAACCGATCGTGCGCTTGCCGTTGTCGTCGGTCGTAACCGCGGCATACCAGGGGTTCGTCGTGCCGTTCGGCGAGGCCGGAACGTCGGCCGAGACCGTGCGCAGCGTGGTCGTGTAGTTGTACGCGCCGGCTTCGGCGTCGCCCAGGCTCACGCCCGTCTGGCCTTCCTTGATCTGCGGCGGCAGGTCGTTCAGACCGCCCATCGCGGACGTGCCCTCGAGCCAGAGGTAATACTTCTGGTTCGGCCGGCCCGTGACCGTGACCGCAAAGTCGTTGTTGCGCGTGACCGCGACGTCCGTGTTCGCCTCGATCGTCAGCTTGTCCTGGCCGATCGTAACGGTGTACTGGCTCGTGATGGTCTTGCCCGTGTAGTCAGCGCCTGAGGGATCCTTGTAGTTGTCCTTCATCCCGTTCAGGTTGCACTCGGCCCAGACCTTGTACTCGCCCGTCTTGTAGTTCGCGTTCGCCGTGTTCCACATCGCGCCGTTCGTGCCCGTGCCGGAGACCAGCATGGAGCTCGACGTCACCGGGACAACCAGGCTGTTCTGCAGGCCAGCGTCGTCGATGAGCGCGTTGTACACGTTGCTCGCGGGGTCCCGGACCTTGATCGTCACGGCAGCCGCGGTACCGCGCTGCGAGAAGACCGAGTCCAGGTTCGAGTCAACACGGAACGACAGCAGCCGGCCCGAGGTGACCGTCTTGCCCGTCACGTCCTTGTTCGACTGAACATCCCAGACCCGCACGTTGAGCGAGGGGTCCTTGATGTTGATCGCGAGCGCGCGGTTGTTGTTCAGGTTGTACCAGGCACCCGCACGGGTTCCGGAGACAACGTTGAAGTTCGCCGCCGAGGAGACGATCAGCGTGTCGTCGGGCGAGCTCGTCGCCACGTTCGACCCGGCCTGGAACCAGCCAAGCGTCGTGCCGTCGGCAATGCCCAGCGCCGTCAGGTCAAGACCGTACTCGCCGATGAAGACCGTGTCGCCCGCCGTCCGGAGCTGCTTCGGGTTGCCCGAGGGCACCGTCGGCGTCACGAATGTCGGAACCGTGACCGTCGGAACGACCGTCACGTTGCCCGTCTCGGTCGGCGTGACCGTCACGTTGCCCGTCGGGACGACCGTCGTCGGGGCCGTCGGGATGGTGCCCGTCGGCGTGACCGTCGGAAGGCCCGTCACGTTGCCCGTCGGGGTGACCGTCGGGGTCAGCGTGCCGGCGCCAACGATGAACGTTCCCTGGTTCGTCGTGGTCGACGGCGTCAGGTCGATGATCTCCGAGGCGTTCCCGTGCGACCGGACGTGATCGACCGTGATCGTCAGCGTCGACGAGCCGCCCGCGAGCGCCTTGAAGTTGATGTCTGCAATCGGCGTCTTGCCGTTCGCATACTTGTTCGTCCAGTCAGCATACTGGAGGAAGAGCGAGTTCGTGCCGTTCGGGGTTGCCGAGACGGAGTTTCCGACCTTCCAGTCAGTGCTGATGTAGCCCAGAACGGAGCTGTCCCAGCTGACATAGGCATACACGTCGTCAGCCATCGGCTGCCACGTGTTGTCCATGTAGAGGGTTGCAACGCCGATCTGGCCCACGTCGGCAGACTTTGTCTGCTCGATTGTGAATGTCCCCACGCCCGCCGCGCTCGCAAGTCCAACGACTGCGAGGGAGAGCATGAAGAACAGTGCCAGAGGCTTCGTAAATCTCATGAATCCACCTACTCGTAATGGTTCATTACGCATGATACAGCAGTAAGATACCTCTCAAAAATCAGCATTCCATCTTTAAAAACTTTCTCAAACGTATCCGGACGATTCCGGAAGGATGGACGGGCAAACCGTTGTTTCATGTCCATGACAGCCGTAAATGCGGGTAAAATATTCAACTTTACATACGAACGGCGGAACAGATCTCGAAATGGCCGCGATCGGACCCCCGGAAAACGGCCCCGCCCCACGGGGCGAGGCGCCGTACAGGACGGGCCGTCTTTAATACGGACCCCGATACAGGGTACGGACACGACCGGAGTCGGGACGGGTACGGCCGGCCCGAACGCATCCGGTATCTGGGGCACGTGACGACATGACGGAGGGAGGACGCAAACCCGGCATGAGGGGCGTTGTCAAGTCGATGGGACTTGTCTTCGGAGATATCGGGACGAGCCCCATCTATACGCTCGCGGTCATCTTTCTCTCCGCGCCCCCCACCGAACAGAACATCGTGGGGGTGCTGTCCCTGATCATCTGGACCCTCATCCTGATCATCACCGGCCAGTATGCATGGCTCGCGATGAGCCTCTCGAAGAAGGGGGAGGGAGGCACCATCGTGCTCCGCGAGCTGCTCCTCCCCCTCCTCCGGAAGGGACGTACGGCGAGTTTCTTCACGCTGATCACCATCCTCGGGGTGTCCCTCCTGATGGGCGACGGAGTCATCACGCCGGCCATCAGTATCCTCTCGGCAGTGGAGGGCCTCGAGCTGATCCCCGGCATGGAGCACCTCCCCCCGGTCACCCTCATCCTGATCGCCGCAGTGATCGCGGTCGTCCTCTTCTCGTTTCAGAGCCGCGGCACGGAGCGGGTCGCGTGGACCTTCGGCCCGATCATGGCTCTCTGGTTCGCAGTGCTGACCGTCACGGGGC
>Ga0074195_1003394_pt1 | contig 15163 bp, 16 predicted proteins | sample EPASupsiteHSE623_FD_64525 | JGI IMG/M metagenome (GOLD analysis project Ga0074195, IMG submission 64525) | Bioremediated contaminated groundwater from EPA Superfund site, New Mexico - Sample HSE6-23 | ecosystem: Environmental > Aquatic > Deep subsurface > Groundwater > Contaminated ...
GTGCAGGCGATGCCCGAGCTCACGGCGCCCGCCGCGGAGCCCGGCCCCGCCGCCACCGCGGCGGAGTAGTCCGACCGGAACCCTACGAGGGACCGGCCAGACTGGCGAAGTCACGTCGACAAGAAGACGGCCGGCGCGGAGCTGCCACTCCGCGCCGGTCCGTCACCCGTGCGCAGATCGAAGTGCGAAGCAGAACGCAGAGAGCGAAAGAGTTTCTCCCCCACGAAGGACCGACATGGCAGTGTCGGTCCTTTTCCTAATACAAAAAATTATTATATAATAAAAAAACAATAACCCTCTCGCAAATGAAAAAATTTTTAATAACAATTTTATCCGTATTAGTTTTTACAGGATGTTCATCTACAGATAACGACAAACCACCTAAAATAGAAAAAACTTATCCGTCAGTTTCAAATTTTAGATTCCATGAAATCTCTGAATTGAAAGAAGGGAATTTATTAGCAGGAAACTACAATACAGAAGGTTACGTAACACATAAATCGTATTGTCCGCCATGTCCAAAAGGAGCAATGTGCGAACCATGTCCTTCTCCGCGAATAGTAATATCGGAAGAAAATTTATTAATCGAAGGGTCACCATGGTTTGTAAACAAAACTAATAAAAATACAGATTTAATTATTTTTGCGAACAATGAAGATCAATTCGAATTTAACCAAAGATACATATTCTCTCTTAGTTTGCACGACTTCAAAACCACAGACGATGAAAACAATGATTTCGAACTAGTAGGATATGATATCTTACAATAATTTACTTAGACATAATCTTGAGAGACCTAATTCTTACTACAAGGATTATTAAAGAAAAAGCTTTCAAATTATTTTGAAACCAAATGGAGCCACCTGTCGGATTCGAACCGACTACCCACTGTTTACAAGACAGTAGCTCTACCGAGTGAGCTAAGGTGGCTCGTACTACGTTCAAAGCAGCGAAATTCTATTTTAAATGAAATATTGTGTCAATTCTTTTGTAAAATTGGCATTTTTAAGCTATAAATAAACCATGGAAAAATCACTCACAGAACTAAAAAAAGCATTTCCGGAAATTATTCAAAATGAACCACTGAAAAATCATTGTACGTTTCAAGTAGGTGGAAATGCAGATTTTTTCTATATTTTAAGAAATATTAAAAAACTTCCGAAGATTATAAAATTAGCAAAATCATTACGCCTCCCCTATTTGCTAATTGGTCGCGGAAGTAATTTACTTTTTTCAGACAAAGGTTTTAGAGGATTAGTTATAAAAAATGAAACTTCAGAAATAGTTTTTAAAAACAACGAAGTTACAGCAGATTCTGGAGTAATAGTTTCAAAGATTGTAGCAGAGTGTGCTAAAAAAGGCTTTTCTCCAATGGAAAAATGGGCTGGGCTTCCAGGGACGGTTGGCGCGGCAGTATATGGAAATGCTGGTTGCAATGGACTCGAAACAAAAGATATTTTATATTCTGCAAAAATTTTAGATCCAAAAACCGAAAAGATAAAAACAGTAAAATCAAAATATTTTCAATTTAAATATCGCTCCAGTAAACTAAAAAAATCTCACGAAATTCTACTTTCTGCAACATTTTCTTTGAAGAAATCCAAACTTTCAAAAGAAGAAATCGCAAAATTAATCAAAGAAATCCATCGTTTTCGTATGGAAAAACAACCTCTTGGCCTTTCTTCCGGTTCATTTTTCAAAAATCCATCACTAAAAAATTCCGCAGGAATGTTAATTGATAAATGTGAATTAAAAGGTCACCAAGTTGGTGGTGCGAAAATTTCTGAGAAACACGCAAACTTCCTTTTAAATACAGGTAAATCAACTGCAAAAGACATAATTTCTCTAGCCCGTCTAGCACAAAGAGAAGTCAAAAAAAGGTTCAAGCTTACATTATCTCCAGAGGTTCAGATCCTTTCTGACAAGGGGAAAATCATACCACTCTGACACAAGAGTCTTGCGGGAAAAAATCCATTTATGCTATAATTCTCCCAGTATAAAAATTAAATAATAATTAAAAATTCCTATGAACAAACAACTATTAAAACAAACACTGATGGTATTTGGTTTGATGGTTGGTGCGTTATCGCTACTTGCTGTATTCCCAGCATTAGCTAATGCAGCAATCTTAAACGCAGGTACAGACAACCCATCAGAGGTTTCTACAGCAACTGGAGGTGAAGGATCTCTACGTAATCTAGTACTAAGAATGGTTAACTACTTCTTAACATTCTTGGGAGTTATCGCAGTGATCATGATCATCTACGGAGGTGTAACATACGTAACAGCAGCTGGAAAAGACGAAGCTGTTGGAAATGCAAAGAAAATCATTATGTATGCATTGATTGGTATTATCATCGTTCTACTATCATTTGCTGTTGTAAATACAGTACTTGGAGCTGGAACTGGTACACAACCATAAGAGACTTTACAAAAAGACCGCTAAAAGACCTCCAGCAATGGGGGTCTTTTTTTATCTCAAATACAATCCAGGACATTATCCGGGATTGCTTGTGTCATTCCTGCGAAAGCAGGAATCCAACCTTATCCACTAACTGCCAAATCCTCTATAGTTACGCGTTTTTCTTCTTTAGAGGTTTTTAAATTTTCTTTTACGATTATTTTATTAGGAAGAATTTCTATAATATTTTTTGCCAAAATAATTCGTTGGTCATATCTAATCAAACCAAGAATACTTTTAGCAGTGAGTATTCTTTTTAATGTGAAAGTTTTTGGATCAATTGAGAAATCAACCACGATTCCAATGTATTCTCCATTCTTACTTTCAACACGATTATGAATTATTCTTATGCCTTTTTTTTGGACAGCAGCCACTCTCAAAATATCATTTCCTTCGGCTATGGATTCATGATTGTGAATTTTTAAAAATTCATCAAATGAAAGAATATCAACCGGAGCGACAACCAAATTTCGGCTTAAATCTACGGAAAAAGCGACCACCTTCCCGGATTCGGGATCTAAGATTACATCCTTAATTGTAGTTATAGCTCTAAAAACATCGTCTTCCATTACCGGAGTCCCCACAATATTTGAGTAAAATTTTTCCATACTTAAATTATAGCACTTTATCTTTTCAGCGCCATTATGTGTCATCCTGAACTTATTTACTTGTCATTACCGACCCGATCAAGAATCTAAATTTTAAAATTCACTTAACAACACAGACTTTATTCGCTAGAATCTCACCGCATCATCGGGGTGTAGCTCAGTTGGCTAGAGTGCGTGGTTTGGGACCATGAGGTCGGAGGTTCGAGCCCTCTCACCCCGATTAAGTAGGAAATCTTTTTATGAAAAAACTTTTCTATCTGACCATCATATTGGCAATAGGCCTGACTTTGTCGGTCACTTTAGCCTTTCCAAAAAATCCTCAAATAAATATTTCAAACCCAAATTTTGGTCCATCAGTAGAAATTCCAGATACGAATTCAAATTTTGGAAAAGCCTTAGTGATGGCAGCTAGAAAGCAAATAGGCGTAGTGACAGAATACGATACTAGTTATTTCGCAAAAGGAGAAGTCCCGGAAAATAGTGGAGTTTGTGCAGATGTAATATGGAGAGCACTGGAAGAAATGCATTACGACCTTCGTGAAAAATTAGATGAAGATATAATAAAAAACCCCGCAGATTATCCGAATGTAAACAAGCCCGACAGCGCCATAGATTTCCGCAGAGTAAAAAATTTAAAAGTATTTTTCGATAAATACGCAGAGCGAATAACTACAGAAGTAATTCCAGGAAACATAGAAAATCTCTCGAAATGGCAAGCTGGAGACCTAGTAACGTTTGATACGTTGCCAACAAATCATCTTACGCATATCGCAATTATTTCAGACAAAAGACGCAGTGATGGATTGCCACTTCTTATTCACAATTACGGTTTAGGAACAGTGGAAACGGATTATCTAACAACTTGGCCAACAAAAATCACTGGCCACTACAGGGTTACCACATCAACCCCTTGACTCCAGCCGCGAAACATGTCAGTATATCCCCTTTCGAGTTTTATATTTTCTCAAAAAGAATATATAATCCTCGTCACGGGGAAAATTTTTAATAAAAATTATGACTTCCGAAGAGAGTGCGTCACTGCCTCATTCACAACTAACCTCTGAAGAAAAAGCTCATATTCTAAGATTATTAGAAAGATTGAAGGGGAACATCTGGGCACGTAGACCAATTCTTGGTGAGATCATGGCGAGACGCGGGACTAAAACACTTTACGATTACGCTAAAGACTTTTTCGACATAAATCCAACTCCGAGATTAGACAAAAGAAAAAAAGAGCTTATCGACATGGTTGGAGTAGTTATAGAACCAATACTTGGACAGGAAGTTGCAGATGGTGTAAAAAAACAACTTACGATAAATCCACTGGTTTCGACTACAGACCATCATGGACCTATAGACCATCCGTTCTTCGTAAATTCGAATATAATCTCTGGAATCCCCTATTATGAGGCTCAAAATCCAGATTTAAATTACCTAGTGGTCCTATCATTTGCCAGTGTCTCTGTGAATAATAGCAGTGCGTTCCCTAGGGGAATTCTTTTTCACGGGGGAGAAAATGGCGAAGGCAGAATTATAAGACTTCCAATTTTACCGGACAAGGTAAAGATGGGTGTTGTTCACGGAATGAGACCATTCACGAAAGAAGATTTGGAAAAAGCTGAAATTCAATTGGCGAAAAAAGAAAAAGCAGGCGAAATAGTTGACGGAAGAGGATCAAAAATCCGCGCATTATTAGACAACTATTTTGGGACACCGGACGTGTTAAATGAACCGGATTTGTCATCTCAAATAACTAAAGTAAATTTCAATATTTGGCCAAGATTCTTCCACGACAAAAATCACAACGGACACACTCCAAATTCAAAAAAAGTGCCAGATTTAGTTTATGTGGAAATTGAAACATTAGTTAAAGAATTACTTTTGAAATACCATTTAAATAACAAAAAATCGCTTATCTACGAAGTTTTATTCGAACAATATTCATCGGAAGAAATTTACAGATTGTTCGATAAAATTCCTGGAGCATTTTCTCTAAAAGACGATTGGGGAACATACATGTTTTGGGGAGTGGACGATAAGTTACACAGAGTCGGATTATTCTATGACGATGAAACAAATAAGCTACATTCACGAGACAATAGTTTCTCTTACGACTGGACTCCTGAAGGGCTCACGAAAGCGCTGCAGGAGAGAAAAATATTCCCAAGCATGATGACATGTTATCTATTGGTTTCACTATATTACGGGATGAAATGTCTTGGAGGTTTCTGCCAAGTGAACGACCTTACTCTGATGAAAGATGCTTGGAGAAAATATCTAAAAGAATTCGGAAAAAATAGAGAGAAAAAAGCGCTGCTTCACCTTCAAACAAAGGAATTAGGTGGAGATGGAATGGTGTTGTCTTACCTAAAAACAAGCTCAGAGAACCTGATACCGGCGACAGGAATAGACATGATGCTCGCAAATACAGACACGTCTTATGAAAAATATATAGAACTATCAAAGAAAATGACGTTGTCTGAAACAATGAAATCAATGCTTCCTGAAATGTACACAGTCCTATACCCTATTTTTGAACGTGAAGATAAGCTTGTAGCCCTTCCTGTTGAAGGGATTCTAGAGGCTACGGGGGTATACGCAAAACTAATAAAAGAATTTTAAGGGATACTAAATTTATTTACCTGGCAACTGAATCGAGCCAAAACTCCTGGCTTTTTGTTTGTATAGAGCTAGAATCTTGATGCAACAATCTCTAACCAAAAAACCTATGTCGGAAAAAACATCAGAATGTTGTGGATCAGGCAAATGTTGCTGCGGTTCACACAGCAAGAAATTTTATTTAGCAGTAGTTTTCCTAGTTGGACTATTTATTTTCTGGGGATTTAGAGTCGCAGAAATGTGGACATCTATCTCGGGAGATTATCCTCGAGAAATTACAGTAGAAGGCGAAGGAAAAGGATATGCAGTTCCAGATATTGCAAAACTTACATTGGGTGTAAGCACGACAGGAGCGAAATCTGACTTAGTAGTCGCAGAAAATTCAAAGAAGGTAAACAAAGTGATAGAAGAACTAAAGACCTTTAAAATAGACGCAAAAGACGTAAAAACAGTAGACTACTATCTTGGTCAAAACTACAACTATAAAGGAGAATTGGATGGATATATGTTAAACCAATCAATGGTTGTAATAGTAAGAGACTTCAATCAGATAGGAGAAATAGTTACAAAAACATCAAAAGTTGGAGCGAATTCAATTGGAGGAATCGTTTTTGAGGTCGAGAACAAAGTAGATGTAAAATCTCGCGCTCGTGAAGAAGCTATCAAAAATGCAAAAGCCACCGCTGCAAATATAGAAAAACAAACAGGCCTAAAACTAAAGGACATCAAGAGCTACTACGAATATGAGAATATATCATACGACGGAAAAGGCGGATACGGAGGAGATATGATGTCAGCAGCTCCTGCACCTGAGATTCAACCTGGACAAGAGGAAATGGTCCTAAAAGTAAGTCTTACATATCAAGTAGACTAATCCTGGGTTATCCAACCAAAACAACAAAAGGCCCGCCATTCGGCGGGCCTTTTTATATATGTCATTCACGACTTGATCGGGATACACCACAGAGTGGTGAATCTACTCTTTAGAACATATTTGCGAAATCGAATTGTTCAGCACCTGCTGGCTCTTCAATTTTAATAGCTTGGTTTAATCCGGTTACGCCAAAGCTCATGTCCATTGTAAATGCTGCTCCTGTATCGATTGGTTTTAGTTCAACAACTCCAGTAATTTTTCTTAGAGTCATGTCAGCCTTTCCAATATAGATTTTTGCTGGGAAGTTTAGATTCTTTAGGAAGTCATCAAACTTTTTTGAATCTTCTGGAGAAAGCTCTTGTCCCTGCATTTTACCAGATTTATCAACTAAAGCTTTGATAGCTTGTTTGCTTAATTCAGCAGTATAAACATATCCATCTGCTCCATCTACAGTTTCAATTCCGGCAAATTCAAGCTTGTCAAAGAACTCAAGGCTCTTTACAAAGTCTTTCATTTCTTTCTGCTCTGGAGTCAAAGTAGCATCATCCTGTCCAGTAGGCAGCTGCATTTGTGACATCATTTCAGCAGGAATTGTAGTCGTCCACCATTTTCCGATATAAGGTTCGATCATTTCTTTTGGGAATGATTCGCCTAGATCAGGAAATTTTGAAAGTTGAGCGAAAACTTTGTCGTTATTCATTCGTAATTCAGCAGCGAAAGATTGAGGAGATTTTCCATCCTCTGATCCGCTACCATCGATAGCTAAAGTAAATCTAGGTACTTTAGGATCGTTTCCATCGAAAACTCCATCAACCTTTACATCGAAAGCTGTCTTTGCAATTCCTGTATCTGTTGCAGGAGTAACAGTTCCCTTCACGGCAATATCATAATTGCCAGATTTTACCTTATAGAAATTGTCAAAAGCTTCTTTGACAACGTCTTTTGGAGCTTTTTCAGGTTCTCCTGCCTGTTTGCCTACGCCACACCCTACAAATAGAGTTGCAAGTACTGCAACTGTCAATAGGAGGCTTATCCTTTTCAAATTTTTCATAGGATAACAAGTTAAAAAATTTTTATATTAAAAACGCTGCATAAACAGTATAGAAAAACCTATTTCATGTCAAAGCAAGGATTCCCTTAATTACTTGACTGCTTTGATAATCTGATTTATCCAAATTTCTCCTTCATTTATAAAATTCTCATCCTCAATTGAAAATCTACAACCATTTAAGGCTTCTATTACATGTTCAGGAATGTGATAGTAAGATTTTATAACGATCTCTCCTAGGTTTTTAACTTTTAATTTTGGAGCTTTTTTCTGATTAATATTGGTAAGGATAAATTTCCCTCCGGGTTTGAGAACCCTATACACTTCATCAAATGCATTTTCCAATTCAACTTGTTTCAAATGAACTATAACAAAGGCTGCAATTACAAAATCAAAACTGTCGTCTTTGAAAGGGAGTTTGCGAATATCTGCCTCAACGAAATTTACTTTTGGAAATTTTTCCTGTGCGATTTTAAGCATCTCGGTAGATATATCAGCTCCAGTTACAATGGCATTCTTATCCAGTAAATCAGGGATTATCCTTCCTGTCCCGCATCCTATGTCTAAAACTTTTTTACCTCCAAGGTTATCCATCAACTCTACTAATTTTCTTTTTTCGAAACTATCAAGATAATCCAATTTCTCATCGTAATGAGGGGCATATAGATCATAACCTTCACTGGAGGAATAAACTGTTTTTTTGAATCTAATTAATTTGCTCATACTACTTCCATTGTATCTCCGTTGTCATTCCTGCGAAAGCAGGAATCTATAATTATTTGTAAATCTCTCAATTGTACAAGAGCTCACTCCCTGCTAGACTACAAACAGAATTTAACAACTTTATCTATGGGAGTCGGGAAAGCATATAGTTTGCATGAAACAGATGACACGAGAGCCAAAAGTCAGGAAGCTGATTTTGAAGAAATTTTAGAGAAGGTGAAAAAAAATGGAGGCACAATAACAAGAGACGAAAAAGCGCCTCTGTATACGGAAATTGGTGATCAGGAGCTTGAAATCGGATATCAAAGAATAGTTGAATTCACATTGCCTGGATTCGATTTTCAGCTTATTAGAAAATCAGAGAATCAAAGATTAACGGGAGAAGGCCGAATGAAAAGACTTGAACCAATGGATCGTCCGAGAATAACAAACGTGCTAAGAAGGAAAAAAGACACTTCAAGCGACTGGCAAGTAATGGATATAGACGGAATGTTCTAGTCTCTGTCGTCATTCTGAACCGCCTAGGCATGAACTTGTTTCAGGATCTTCTTAGCCCATTTCTCCATCTCTTTTTCTTGAGAGTCATTTTGATGATCAAAACCAAACACATGAAGTAATCCATGTGTAAACAAAATCTGTAGCTCTTTTTCTAAGCTATGTTTGTGTTCTTTGGCTTGTCTGTTTGCGGTATCCATAGAAATAAATATATCCCCTATGACGCCCAATAAAGGCATTTTTTTGCCCTCAAGATATGCAAATGAAATAACATCTGTAGTCTTATTCTTTTTCCTCCACTTAGAATTAATTTTTTTAATTGCTTTGTCATCGACTAAAACCAGAGTTATACCTCCTTTGTTTTTAAACATTTTTGTAAAAACATCAAACACATCTTCAAAAATCTTTCTTTGAATTCTCACCCCACTTTCATTGCTAAAATCTAATCTAGTCATTTTATTTTAACCAAAGATTTCTATACGTTTCCCATTTTTTATCAGTCATCTCCCAATGAGGATAAATAGACACGCCGGCAAAATTTTCTTCAGAACTTCTGGAATTATTTAATCCAAGAATTATGCCGGTAAGTCCGGTCTCAACGTTTTCGACTTTCGAATCAAAATCTGGATTTCCTCTTTCATAAGAAGGGATGCCAATAAACACATCTTTATCTTCAAATAAACTCGTAACACGAATTACTTGTTCCTTAACAAGCCATGTATAGTGATCAGCAGATTTTAATTTTGTGTCATAAACCATGACCACAAGCTGATCTGCATATTTAGCAACATTTCTATAGTTTATCTCGGTATTATAATTTTCAAATTGATGGAATTTCTGAGTTACCCATATGAATGATGAAGGGATAAATTCAGCTAAAGCTACAGAGATCTTCTTGTCTTTCAACATTGCATCTCGGCTCTCTTTGAGCGTTTGAATGAAATAATCATCCCCATCCCATACAGGTTCGATATCAAAATGAATGCCATCGAATCCAACCATGGTCGTTAAAATCAAACATTGATTGGAAACGTTATGTCTGACATTAGGATCGGATAAATCAATCTTTTTACGAAGCTGTCCGAGCCATGCCTGATATTTTATTTTGTCATCAAATTTCTTGGCTTTCTCAAGAAAGTTTATTGAATATTGATAAGTAACGGGATCTATACTTCCATCTTCTTTAAAAGGACCACTGTGAACGAAAACTGTGCCAATTTGATTCTTTTTGAAGGTGTCTACTAGTGCTTGAATATCTTGATCGCTTTTCTCTGTGCCTACCCACTCGTGTCCAATCCAAATGGCATTATTCCCCTTGTTATAGAATGATCCGGGCTGGTTAGCATTGAATCCAACAAAAAATATCCAAATCAAAACAAAAGTGGTAAAAGCGACCGCAAATGTAGTTATTCCCCAAATATGCCAACGTTTTTTCATCTTTTCGATTTTAATTGTCCTAAGGCTTCATATACTACAATTCCATAGCAAGTTGCAACATTTAAAGAGTTCGCACGTCCAAGCATTGGAAGATCTATGGCCATATCTACATGCTCCATAACTTCGTCGGAAACTCCTAAAACTTCATGCCCAAAAACAAAACACACAGGGAATTTAAATTTTGTTTTATTGTATGGTTTACTCCCATGAGCAAGTTCCACGGCAACTATTTGAACGTTTTTCTTCTTTAATTTTTTAATCGCATCAATAGCACTCTCTGTGTATTCATAAGGGACAAGTTCTTCCGCACCTAAAGCGGTTTTGGAAATTTCTTTTCGTGGAGGTCCACCAGTAATCCCACACAAATAAAGCTTTTTTAACAAGACTGCATCAGAAGTTCTAAAAATAGCGCCAACGTTATACAAGCTTCTAACATTGTCCAGAACAGCATAAATTTCACTACGTTTTTTCTTTAGAACAACGGTTTTAAGAGGTTTTATTTTTAGAATCTCATCATGAGTTAGTTTTTTCATTCTCCTTTCCAACTTTATTTAAATAATCCAAAGTTCTGGTTATTAATAGGTCCATCTCCTCTTTGGTGACGTTGTCGTCAGGTCTAAAATAGTCCCCTTTTGTGACAATACCATTGTCTGCGGCAAAATTTAAATATCGAGGATACCACCACATATAAGTTATTTTTGGATCTACATCTTTGAAATAAGAACTTTGTTTAGATACGGCATCCAGGGATCCTAATTCATTAATCAATTCAAACCTGTACTTGGATTCAATCAAGTCATTTGCGGTCAAAATAACCTTCAATGCTTGTATTCTGGAAATAGGTCTTTCTGGATGGAAAGGGCTGTCCTTCTCGTTCATATATCCGTTTACAAGCCCCAATATAGTTCCGATTAAAACGTTCTCGTAATATCTACTTCCGGGCAAAATATCTGGATACAGGACAAGCTCCGGATCAAGCTTAATTTTGTCATAAACAGACATTGTCATGAAATTGAAAAAACAAAATTGTTTATATTGTAAACATTTTTCAATCTCTTCAGCCTTCTTATTTTTTAGGTCGAATTTTTCAATAACATTTCTCAAAAATTCTCCTCTGGTCAAAATATTGTCACTTAACTCTGTGACTGCAACAGTGCTACCAAATGGCTGCTGTGTGCCAAAAATTATAAAAACTTTACCGGTATTTATAGATCCATTTGCGTCTGAATAACGAGAACCTACAACCAAATCTTTGTACCCGTCTCCGTTAAAATCCATACTTGCCAAACTGTAACCAAACCAATCATCTGGATTTTCCCCATGAAGAACAGAAGTAACATCCTTATTGGCAAGGTTATATTCCTGGCCAAATTTTTTGCCACCACTAAATAAAGTATAAACATCCCCTGCAACGGTACTGATAGGATTTCCTATTCCCGGAGCTCCAAAAACGATATCTGCACGGTCGTCTTTGTCAAAGTCATCCAAGAGCAAACTTGCTCCAAGAAAAGATTCCCCGGAAGGATTGGATATTATAATATTCGCATTATTAATGTCTGCATTAAATGCATTTTTACTGTTATCGAACTTATTTCCGCCATAGAACACAAAGATAGAGCCGGTATTGTCTTTTAGTTGATAAGGGAAGGAAGAAACGGCTAAATCGTCTTTCCCGTCTTTATTCACGTCGGAAACAGCCAAAGCAAATCCAAACCAATTTTTATTTTTAGTGCCCTGTATTGAAATTGAAGTAAATTTCACCTCGTCAGAAAAGACCTTGCGCCCTCTAAAAAAATAAACCTTACCAGACTGAGAAAGATTTCCGGAATTTGCAGAGTACGCACCAACAACCAAATCGGTAAACTCACTTTCAAATATGTGACCACCAGCTATAGATGATCCAAACCTTTCATTAGTCTCTTTTCCATAAAAAGTAACATCGGAAGGAGCATAGTCAAGGCTATAGACACCAGATGACAATCCCCCATCCTTTCCAAAGAAGACATAAACGGCTCCGCACTTATCTATTCCTCTTGTAGAAGCATAAGGAGCGCCTATGACAATGTCGTCAACATTGTCATTATTTATGTCAACAGATGACAGAGAAAGTCCGAAATTGTCACCATCGGAATTACCTATAAACTTTATACTTGGCTTATCTGAGATTAAATCAATCTTGTCCACACCTGTCACTCCGTGTCCATATACTAAATAAGCTTTTCCGGGACGAATATCTTTGTATTTTCCATTATATGCCCCAATTACCAAATCAGATTTTTTATCATTATTAAAATCACCAAATGTGAGTGAAGTTCCAAGTTGATCTCCGGAATATTCTCCATAAACAATAACATCCGCGTACATGTTATAAGTTTGCAATTTTGAAACTTTTCCTTTGAGTCCAAAATAAATAGAAACTTTTCCATTCCATTCTCTACCGTTATTAGAATCAAAAGGACTGCCTATAGCTAAATCATCAATTTTGTCACCATTGAAATCTCCAACTGAGAGACTGGATCCAAATTGTCCTCCAGGATTGCCTCCAGAAAGGGCAATTTTAAGAGGCTCGGTCGAAACAAACGATTCAGATATCGATTTCTCAGCATATGCCCCTGAAAAAGGCAATAAAAGCCCCAAAATCAATCCTCCTAAAATGGATAGTTTTAAATTTTTCATAGTAAATATTCGTAAAAGCATTATGGAGAGCGGAAAGTAGAATGTAAAGATTTATTATTCTATTCTAAAACAAATCTAGACATTAGACGACAAATAAAGTAAAATCGTGTCAAAACTGACTACTATATGTCAATACCTAGTCAATAGACATAAAATAGACAATAGATGACAAATATTCCAAGTGAAAAACAGTACATTCTTGATCGAAAAATGGCTAGCAGATTGCTAAAAATTTCCACTCGAACTTTAGACAGGTATATTAAGGCTAAAAAAATGTCTACTCGTGTAATTGGGGGTAGAATATGGCTTAATAAAGAGGAAGTTGCGGCATTTAAGGACTTAAAGGACGGGTATGTTAAGGTTGAGGCTGTAGACATGTCAATACCTAAAATGACTATAGACGAGAATGGCAATATGGTAGACGAAGAGTACACGACTAGTCAAAACTCTGTCGAGAGTATGTCTACAGAAAGAAGAAAAAAATCAAATTTCGACGATGAGATATACAAAAAACTTTATCTTGAATTGAAGGAAGAGCTTAAGGAAAAACAGCTACGTTTGGAGATAGCAAATTATCGTGTTGGACAACTGGAATCACAAGTAAAGAACAGCATTCCGCTGCTTGAGTACCACAGCGAAAACTATAAACGAAAGATGGCGGTGGAGGATATGGAAAACAAGATAAAAGATAGCGAGATGTTCTCAAAAACAATAACCAATCAGCTGAAATTGGAACGACTAAACAAACGGATATTCATAATTATACTTCTGACTATCCTAGCGTTACAGCCACTGTGGCTTTTATTATTCTACAAATAGAAATTACTTGATATGGATGAGGTCTTTTCGGTCTATAACAATTTTGATATTTGGGTAAGCAGAATTAAGCCTGGAAAGGATGTTTCCAGAGGAGTTTAAGAAATTCATGATATTCGACCCGTCTCCGATGATCTTAATTGAAAATGGAGGGGACAAAATGACTCCATTCAAATAGATCTGTCCTTTTGGGAGGGTGTCGAATCCAATAGTCTTATTTACAAGTCTAATATCATTGATGGAAATGGCTTCTGCTCCATAAGTAAAAAGCTCATTCACTAAATCGGTCATCCACTGGGTGCTGATTGTATCGCTTATAGTTACCAGAATCCCAGAACCAAAAATAGAACTTTCACCACTAAGCTTTCTATATTTAAGCGTTTCATTTTGAATTGCAGCCAGAGCTTTATCTCTATTTGTTATTTCATCCAAGGATTTTTCAAGAGTGTTGATTTCGTTTTCTAAATCAGAATTTTTAGCCTTAATTACCTTTATTTCTTGGAAAAAATTACTTTGATTCTCTCTCACGGACGAATCATTGACTCGCCCGAAAGGATTATTGGAATAGAAAGTAAATATAACCAAAACTAGAATAATGGCGAACACAATAATCTTACTAAGATCTCTAACTCCGTCAGATTTTTTTAATTCATTTATACTCATTTATTCAACTAAATTTATATAGTCAACTTTTAAATCTCCATTATAAACTGGAATAACTAAATTAGCTTTTGTAACTATTTGAAAAACAAGATTTTTCTTTTGTCTTCGGTCATAAATACTAGGTAGCAGCGCTTTATTCAGTAATTTTTGGAGCATCAGTTGTTGGTCTCCAACGGCATGAATATAAACAGGAGGTACAACATAGGAATTATTAACTAGTAGGGAAGTGCCTACGGAAGATATACTGGAAGTGGATATTATTCTTTGGTTATTTACGGAAATGCCTTCGCAATGGCTAGCCCTTAAGAGATTCACAACGTCCCTAATATCAGAGGCTTGAACTAGCCCGGCAGGCTTAACGTCATTGATGAGTATTTCTAATCCTTTGCCCTGGATCTCAGTCAATCCCATTTCCATTTTCAATTCATCCAGTTTTTCTATTGTCGCGGTTTTACTATGCTCTTCAATGGTTTTTTGAGTTTCTTCGATTTTAGAACGCAACGTTACGATCCTACTTTGAAGATATCCCTGTTCATCAACATACTCTTTCAGCAAATCATTTTTAGCATCGATTTCTTCTTCGGAAAAAACCGGGAGGTTTCTAGGATTTGGCATATCGAGGAAAGACAAGCTGAAAACGAAGCCCAAAAATACTCCAACAAAGCCAGTTGCAACAATAATGATTAAAAGCGTTTTTCTATCCATAAGCCCATTTTGACTAGTCAAAAGCAAATATATACTAT
>Ga0074195_1003395_pt1 | contig 15163 bp, 10 predicted proteins | sample EPASupsiteHSE623_FD_64525 | JGI IMG/M metagenome (GOLD analysis project Ga0074195, IMG submission 64525) | Bioremediated contaminated groundwater from EPA Superfund site, New Mexico - Sample HSE6-23 | ecosystem: Environmental > Aquatic > Deep subsurface > Groundwater > Contaminated ...
GAGGTCGAGGCAGGCACTCGTTGTTTGAAGTCGCAGACGGGACATCTTTTTCGAGCTTTCGGGCGGTTTCGATTACCTCCTGGCGGACCCGCCGTTGAAGGGCCTCGATCCGACGACGTTCGGCGGCAGAAAGGTCCGGAGAAACTCTCAATTCGCGTAACTCATTCAGGGCTTTGGAAACCCCCTCAAGCAGATGTTCGAGCTGGGCCACTTGTGAAGACACGATCGGCGACGGTTCTGGCCGAACCGTGGCGAGCGGATCCTTCAAAAGGGCTCGCCGGTCCACGGCATCAGCGATTCGAAAGGCCTGAATCAGCATTGTCGATTCCCGGGTATTCAAGCCATGGCGGGAAATGGTTGCCAAAACCGCATCCTGATCGTCGTGTGATAAGGCTGTCAGAAAATGTGCCAGCGTCGGACCCAGGTCTCGGCATGCCACTTTTTCTGCCGCTCGTGGAGAAAGTTTCGTGGCCAGCGCCAATCGAACGGAAACCCAGCCAGGCTTTCGCCCGAGAAGATGTCCGACCGCTTTCGAGGTCAGCTTGTCATCGTGGAGAAGGGATTCCACCACCCGGCCTTCGTCGAGCGGCGAAACTGTGCGAGATGGAGAATTGGCCTCCAGCATCAGCCGCTTTTGCAGCAAAGGAATGCAGGGTTGTTCAAAGACCACGGGAATCTGCGTGAAGCCATTCGCACGCCACTTTGCCAGTCGTTTGAAACCGTCGATGACCTCGAAATGACTTCCGTCATCGACCACGACGACTCGAATGGGAAGGTCGCTCAGATGATCTTCCTGGCATCCAATTCTTCCCGGGCGAAGATACGCAAAACTGGTGCGGATCTTATCGATTGGGAGGTAGCCGAGATCGGCCTCGGGGGGAGCCCGAAGATCTGAAAGGGCATTGATGGCACTTTGAACGGTCACGGTGAATTCCTCCTGACACCCCCGCTATGGCGGCGGGTATGTGTGGGGAGGATACACACCTTGATGAACAGCTGTAACCGCAAGACTCGGGGATTTTTCGGGGACGATTTTGCCGCTGAGGCCTATCGGTGCCAGAGAGCGTGTCCCGACCTCGCAATCCAGAAACCATGCTCCAATAGCCAAAAGGGAGGTGACCAGAGGAACTAACCATTGAGCATGAACGGCCTTTCCCAACAATCGAAGTTTTTGAAACACCATTTTCGCCAGAGATGAATTTCAGAACTCCTGATCTCAGGAACCATTATCGTACCTGAGTAAGACAGACAATCGGCCCATCAATGCCCACTTGTATGATCCTTCAGTTCATTTTTCTTGTTTTTGGGAAAGCTCTTTTTGGGATTTTAAAATGACCCCAAATTTGTTAACCTACTCCTCAGTTTTTTCCTTTTGGACTATTGATCTTTGGTTGGGAGTACCCTGAAATGCCCCAGTTACAGTTTCCCTTTTTTCCCGCTGGAATGACCCATATCACCCCCAATGTTGGTTTTAAAAAAGAGGCTGGGAAGGTTTTCTACTTTTATGGAAACCTGCCGGTCTTCAGCCATGGTGAAGATGATTATAACTCGTTTCGGTTGTTTATCAGCCAATTATATGTGAATGGCACAGCCACTCAAGCGGAAATCTCCAAAGCGTTTGGTGTAACCTCCATCAGCGTCAAACGTGCGGTGAAAGTTTATCGCGAAAAAGGAGCCGCCGGATTTTTTGTTACCCCTCCACGTCGAGGGGCTGCAGTTCTTACGCCGGAGGTTCTCTCTGAAGTTCAGAACCTTCTGGATCAGGGGATGGAAATCGCCGAGATTGCCGAAGATCATCATCTGAAGAAGGATACGCTCAAGAAAGCCGTTCAAGAAGGCCGTCTTCATCAAGGTAAAAAAAAAGTGTAACTCCACCAGAGGCAAGCACCAAAAGCGAGCGAACAGCAGTTGATGTATCTGCTCCCATGGGAATGGGTGCCACCAATATCACAGGACGGATTATTGCCAGCCTTTACCAAGGAGGCTCGGCCATTGTCGCCTTTCGGCCCGCCATAGATGTTCCCAACGGTGGAGTGTTGTTGGCGTTGCCGGCGTTATTGGCGACCGGCCTCCTTGATCATGCGGAACAATTTTTCAGGATTCCGGCAGGATATTATGGGTTGGACAGCATCTTTCTGTTATTGGCCTTCATGGCGTTAGCCCGAGTTAAATCTATTGAATCTTTACGCTATTGTCCTCCAGGAGAATGGGGAAAACTCTTGGGTTTGGATCGGATTCCGGAGGTTCGAACCCTCAGGGAAAAATTGGCAAAGCTCTCCTTGGAGAACAAGGTCACAGAATGGATGACCCAATTATGGTCACAGTGGATGGCAGATGTGAAAGGCGTTCTGGCGGCATTTTATATCGATGGCCATGTTCGGGTTTATTACGGAGAGCAGACCGAGTTGCCACGCCACTATGTTGCCCGACAAAAACTTTGCTTACGGGCAACCACCGATTATTGGATAAATGCCAGGGATGGCCAGCCCCTTCTCGTCATCAACAAACCCGTTGATCCTGGCTTGTTGAAAGTACTGGAGCATGACATTGTTCCCCGGCTGGAGAAGGAAATCCCACCGGCAACCTTGGAGGAAGTGACCAAAAATCCCTATTTCCACCGTTTCTCCCTTATTTTTGATCGTGAAGGATATAGTCCGCAATTTCTTTTGGCGATGAGACAGCGCCACATAGCTTGTCTTACGTATCACAAGCACCAGGATGCTGATTGGCCTGAAGAAGAATTCACTCTATGTAAGGTCCGCACTGTCGGCAGCAACACCGTAGAAATGCGTCTCGCAGAGCGCGGCTTGTGGTTATCTAAAAAACTATGGCTTCGGGAGATTCGTAAGCTCTCCGATGGTGGCCATCAGACCAGTATTCTAACCACCGATTACGTATCCACCATGGAGGAAATCGCCCCCACCATGTTTGCTCGTTGGTCTCAAGAGAACTTCTTCAAATATATGCGGGAAAACTATAACCTGGACCGCTTGGTCGACTATAAAACAAGTTCTGTTCCTGAGACCACACAAGTGGTAAATCCTCAATATCGCAACGTTTCCAGCGAGATCCGCAAAAAGACCACGATTCTCAACCGCACCTTAGCAAACTTTGGCTCGGTAAATCTTGACGGGGAAATCACCCCGGAGAATGTGACGGAATATCAGCAGAAAAAAGCAAATTTGCAAGAAAAAATCGCCCAGTATCAGATAGACATCGAAAACCTAAAGAGTGACAGAAAGGCTTTTCCAACCCACATTTCATTTTCCGCTTTGCCAGAAGAATATCAATTCAAGCAGTTGAGCATCCAGAGCAAGCATTTTATCGATACCATCAAAATGATTGCCTACCGCGCCGAAACCGCAATGGTTCAGATACTGAGGGAAGTTACATCCCGGCAAGATTGTGCAAGAAAGCTGGTTAATGGGATATATGATACAGAAATTGATCTGGTACCAGATGAAAATGAGAAAACCTTAACGGTATTTCTCCATCATTTGCCAAGCCATTCATCGGATAAATCGGTACAGCATCTATGCGAGGAATTGACAAAAACCGAAATCATTTTCCCTGGAACTAATTTCCGCTTGATCTATAAATTGGGATCAGCCCTAAATCCTAGAGATCAGGAGGTCTGAATTTGTTTTAGTTCCGAACGGCTCAAAGGAATTAAAGGGGACGGAAGATTTGATTGATAAGATCCGTAGAGAGGGGATAAAATCCATTGAAAGCACTTATTGCGTTTTCCGGGGAAATCCGACCAGTGATTCCAATTTAATCCGACCACCTGTTCCAATCGAATCCGACCAGCGATTCCAAAGTTATCCGACCACTATTTCGAAATCGTCGGAATGGTGGTCGGATTTCCCGGAACACTGGTCGAAATGATCGGAATTCGCCTCGGGAGCGAATAAAACGCTAGGTCACGGAACCGGACCATCGTATCTTTACCCTCTCATTCAAAAGGGGGAAGAAAGATGTCCAGAAAGCGAGAACCTATGCGAAAAATAAAGGAAGTTCTTCGGTTAGCCTATGTTGCTCAACTGAGTGAACGCGACATTGCTCATGCGGCTAATATGAAGAAAAGCACTGTTCGAGACTACCTTCAGCGCGCCCAAAGCTCCGGATTAACTTGGAAGGAAGCAGAATCTCTTGATGATGAAACCATTGATCAAAAGCTGTTTCCTCCGCCATCTTCGGCCATTTCCGAAAACCGTGCCATTCCTGATTGGGGAATCGTTCACCGTGAACTACGCCGGAAAGGAGTAACCCTGCAGCTTCTTTGGGAAGAATATCGGGAAGAGCACCCGACGGGATATGGTTATAGTCGGTTTTGCGAACTTTATCAAAAAGCGGAACCAACCTTCGACCTGAGCATGCGGCAGATTCATAGGGCGGGGGAAAAACTGTTCGTGGACTACAGCGGGAAAACGATCGACATCATTTGCCCTGAAACCGGTGAATGCCGGGCGGCAGAAATCTTTGTGGCGGTTATGGGAGCCAGTAACTACACTTTTGTCGAGGCGACCTGGAGCCAGCAATTGCCCGACTGGATCGGCTCTCACGTTCGAGCCTTCAGGTTCTATGGCGGAGTTCCGACGCTGGTCATCCCGGACAATCTCAAAAGCGGAGTAAAAAAGGCATGCTACTATGATCCGGAGATCAACCCGACCTACCAGCGACTGGCCAGTCACTACGGGGTGGCAATTCTCCCGACCCGAGCGGTTCACCCTAAGGATAAAGCCAAAGTGGAAAACGCAGTACAAGTCGTTCAGCGGTGGATTCTGGCGCGGCTGCGAAACCGTCGATTTTTCTCACTCCCGGAAGCCAATGAGGCCATACAGGAGCTCCTGGAAAAACTCAATGACCGACCGTTCCGAAAAATTCCCGGCACCAGGCGCACTCTCTTTGAGCAGTTGGATCGTCAGGTTCTCCGGCCTTTGCCAAATGAGCCCTATGAATATGAGCAGTGGAAAAAAGCGACTGTGAACATTGATTACCATGTGGAGCTGGAGGGCCATCGATACAGCGTTCCCTATCAATTGGTTCGTGAGGAGGTGCAAATTCGCTTCACCGCGACCATGGTAGAAATCTTTCATAAAGGAAAGCGCAAGGCTGCGCATGCTCACTGCGGGCTCAAAGGTGGCTATACGACCTTGTCGGAACACATGCCATCCACTCATCGCTTTTACGCAGAGTGGACACCCCAGCGGATGATTAAGTGGGCTGCAGAAGCGGGGCCTAGCGTGGGATCTCTGGTGGAACAACTTCTGGGAACGAAAATTCACCCGGAACAGGGATTCCGATCCGCCCTGGGAATTATCCGACTGGGCAAAAAACTTGGCAATGCCCGCCTGGAAGCTGCATGTCGACGGGCCATAACAATCGGGGGGTGCAGTTACCGTTGTGTGGCCCAGATCCTCGACAGGGGGCAAGACCGGCTTCCTCTCCCCGAACCGACCCCCAGGCAGGAAATTCGGCATGAAAATATTCGGGGCGCAACGTATTACCACCAGCCGGAAGGAGATGATGACGATGCTGAATCAACCCACCATTGAAACTCTGAGGCAACTGAAACTGACAGGAATGGTCAAAGCCCTTCAAGAACAGCTGGAAGACCAGAATCTTCGAGCTCTCGACTTTGAAGAACGTCTGGGTTTAATGGTTGAACGGGAGCGCATTGAACAAGAGAATCGCTTCATGGAAAACCGCCTGCGAAGAGCGAAACTTGGGCAATCAGCGCCTTATGAAAATCTTGATCTGCGTTCCGGCAGAGGTCTGGACAAATCCCTTCTGGCCGCACTTTCCACCTGCTCCTGGATTCGATCCCATAACAACCTGATAATCACCGGGCCAACCGGGGTGGGCAAAAGTTATCTTGCCTGCGCGTTGGGTCACAAAGCCTGTCGTGAAGGACTGTCGGTTATCTACCAAAGAGCAGGCCGGTTATTCTACGAACTTGGCATTTCCCGTGGAGATGGCAGGTATTTGCGCCAGTTGAAAAGCCTGGGACAAGCCGAACTTCTCATTTTAGACGACTGGGGTCTGGCTCCCTTCCAGGATGAACAGCGCCGTGACCTGCTTGAATTGGCTGAAGAACGACATTCCCGAAAATCAACACTTATTGTCAGTCAAATTCCGATTGAAAAATGGCACGACCTTATAGGAGAGTCGACGATCGCCGATGCAGTCCTTGATCGTCTTGTTCACAATGCGCACAAAATCAGCATGAAAGGAGACTCAATGAGAAAACAGATGGCCAAAACGTTGAATTTGACATAATCCGACCACGGTAGTAAAATAACTCGACCTGCGTCGCTTCGCTCCGATGGGTGGTTGGATTATTTCGGAATGAGTGGTCAAATTCGTCGGTATGCGCACCAAAAACCATAATGCAAGCATGCTCAGGGTCATATGATGATGCCACCCTGCCCAAGATCTTACTTCATATTGATCCATTCCTACCTCTCCCTTTGCTCTCTCAAAACAATTCTCTACTTTCCAGCGCCTCCTCGCCACTTGAACTAGCCTCCCCAAGCTTAACCGTGGATCTGCATTGGTTAGATGGTATTTCAATTCTGGAATCACGTCCGTGGATTTGGTAATCACTAACACTTCCTCTCGGAGGCTTCCATCGCGCCGTTTAACTGCCACTCGAATTTTTATTCCTTTCAAATATTTCTTTCCCTTTGAGCCGTCTCCAATGTCAAAAAGGGTCCAAGCGCTGGGTATCTGCTTCTTACACCAAGCTTCAGCATTTTGTTCTTCTGCCGAATATGTTGTTCCATTCCAAAATTGAAAAACCAAATTGCACGGAATATCTAGAAAATACCTCTCGTTACGATTGCGCAAACGGTCTCGAAATTCAGCACAACGCCCAAATTCTGCATCCCCACCGATCCAGCCATGTATGATGATGTTTGAACAGCCAAGCAGGAGTTCGTCGGCAATTTCCCAGTTCGTTTTGTAGGTAATTCCTTCGGGAATTCCAGCATCTTTTCTCCAGCGAGGGGTTTTTATCCATTCCTCAGGAAGAAACAGCTCATCATCAACCAGGGTGTGTCCTTTCTCTGATGCAAATGCTACAAATATGAGGGGAAGCGAGTTTTCTGATGGTAATTCCTGGGCTTTTCGTTCAAGAAATTTAATGGTGGATTCAATTTTCCCCCAAGAAAGTTGTAAAAATTAGCGCGATAATCGGAAATCTCTCAGCAGTCTATTTTTTGAAGGAGATTCCGAAATGCCGAATTTTTCAATGGTGTTGTCGTCTGTTTTGTTTTTCCAAGGCCTCTTGGCTCTTGATGAGAAAATGGCTCTCGAAGTTCGAGCCAAAGGATGCCCGTGCGGTGGCCGCCTTCATCAATCAGACTACCCTCGGACGATCCTTGGAGTTCTGGAAAGAATCGTCGAGTTTTTTGAATTCCGATTCAGTTTTTGTTGTGACCGAGATGGTTGTCGGATGCGCCGAACTCCTCCGTCAGTCCGTTTTCTTGGGCGGCGACGGTTTGCCTTCGCGCTGGTTCTGTTGGCATCCGTGCTCACGAATGGCGTGAACGCTCGCCGGATCGCACAGCTCCAGGGCTTGGTCCCTGTCAGCGAGGCCACCCTTCAACGGTGGCGGAAGTGGTGGCAGAAAGAGTTCACCATAACGCCTCTCTGGCAGGAAATGTGCGGCAGGTTCATGCCGGCGATTCTTTCGCAACAACTTCCCGATGGGATTTTGGCGCGCTCCATTATTGACGGGGCAGAGAAACGGGTGACTTCAATTCTGTGTCAGTTGAGCCCCCTCTCGACCACCTCATGCAGCGCCTTCTGATCATGATTTCTAATGTCCGGAAAATTCCCGCAGAGTATGGAGTTCAAAGGGGGTAAATTTTCCGTTACTGTTGCCTCACGATGTGATCGGCTCCTCGAAGCTGGTTACAAAAGGAGGCAAAGATGATGAAAGAGTGTGACAATACAGATCGAATGGCTGATCTGTGGGCTCAGCTGCGTTTTGCAATTGTCGGCCCGTTACTGGCTTCTCCGCCAAGCCTGGGAGAACTGAACAAAGACTTGGCGGAGTTATCAAAGAAGTTTTGGAATCATCCCAGGACGGGGCTTCCCGTCCGGTTCGGCGCGTCGAGTATTGAACGATGGTTTTATGTTGCCCGCAAGCATCCGGATGACCCGGTTGCTGCGCTGCGACGGCGTGTTCGTGCCGACGCGGGGCTGTTCCCCTGTCTCGGAGTTTTATTGCGGAATGCTCTCTGGGCACAGTATAAAGCGCATCCGAACTGGAGCTGTCAGCTTCATGTCGACAATCTTTCCGCTCTGTGCGAGAAAAGCCCGGAAATTGCTCCGGTGCCCAAATACTCGACCATTCGCCGATATATGCGGGCGCAGGGCATGACAAAGCGTCCGTTACCACGCGACACAGCCGGTGGTCGCATGGCCATGGAACGCCTTGAACAGCGCGAGGTCCGCAGTTATGAATGCTCCCACGTTCTTGGGCTTTGGCATCTGGATTTTCATCATGGATCGCTGAAGATTCTCACAGAAAGCGGGGAATGGGTGGTTCCGATGGTTCTGGCGATTATTGACGATCGCTCGCGAATGATCTGCCATATTCAATGGTATCTGGACGAGACGGCTCAAAGCCTTGTCCACGGGTTGAGCCAGGCCATGCAAAAGCGGGGATTGCCGCGCAGTCTGATGACTGACAACGGCTCGGCGATGACCGCAGCAGAGACCATCGCTGGACTGAAGAACCTGGGGATCGGCCATGAAACGACCCTGCCATATTCTCCGTTTCAGAACGGAAAGCAGGAGGTTTTCTGGGGCTCGCTCGAAGGGCGATTAATGCGAATGCTCGATGGAGAACGTGAATTATCGCTGTCCTTCCTCAACGAGGCGACTCAGGCCTGGGTGGAGATGGAATACAACCGACGTCTGCATACCGAACTCGGCCAATCCCCTATGGATCGCTTTTTGCAGGGACCGTCGAGCGGTCGAGAGAGTCCAAGTTCTGAGCGACTCCGGCAGGCCTTTCGTCTTGAAGAGCGCCGCACACTTCGGCGCAGTGATTGCACAATCGTCATGGCGGGACGGCGCTTCGAGGTGCCATCGGCTTACCGACATATTGCAAAGATTCATGTGAGGTATGCGCGATGGGATCTGGGCTATGTCCATATGGCCGACCGGCAAACCGGACAGGTGCTCTGCCGGCTCTATCCGCAAGACAAAGATGCCAATAGCGGAAAGGAGCGCAGGAAACTGTCACAAATAGCCGGAGCCGATCCGTTGGTTTTCCCTGCCGAAGTGTCTGCCCAAGAAGGGCGGCCACCACTCCTGGCAAAACTGCTTGCCGACTACGCCGCAAGCGGTTTTCCCCCGGCATATCTTCCCCACCTGCCCATCAATCATGAGGCCTCTGGCTCAACCTCGAAAAAATCTCCGGCACTGCTCTCGTCCTGCACCAAATCAACAATCTCGGAGGACAAATCATGAACAAAAAACATCTGCAACCCTTCAATCTCAAATACAACCCTTTTGGCTTGAATCCGCCCATGGATGGGCTTCTTGTGACCCCTCAAATGGATAACTTCTTCTGGCGGGTTTCACAGGGACTCTTGCGCGAGGGTGGCTTCGCTTTGATCACCGGCGAACCCGGTAGCGGAAAGAGCGTTGCATTGCAACTCCTGATCGAATATCTCAACAGGCAGGAGGAGGTGGTCGTCGGCATTCTCAGTCGGCCGCAAAGCAGGCTGAGTGACTTTTACCGCGAAATGGGAGAACTTTTCGGCATCGACATCAAACCGCACAATCGCTGGGGAGGCTTCAAGACCCTCCGCAAAACCTGGCAGGATCATCTCGATCAACGGCTCATCCGCCCAATCCTGCTGATCGATGAGGCTCAGCAAATGAATCCCGATGTGCTTTCTGAACTACGAGTGCTCACAAGTATACAGCTCGACTCCCGAAACATCCTCAGCGTCACGTTAGCCGGGGATTCTCGCCTCATGGAACTCTTGAGACGACCCGAGCTTGTTCCGCTGGCCGGTCGCATTCGATATCGACTCGCTCTCGAACCATCAAATCGCGATGAACTCCGCGAGTATCTCCGTCATCTTCAGACCCAGGCCGGGAACGCAAAACTCCTGGCACCGGAACTCGTGAACACCCTCGCAGACCATTCTCAGGGAAACCTGAGACTCATGATAAACCTGGCCAATGAGCTTTTCACGACAGCGATTCAGAAAAATGTCACCACACTCGATGAGAAGCTGTTTCTGGAGATGTGCGAATCCGCCAGAAAACCCAGAATCCCGCCCGCAAGGGGCGAGGAAGGAACCCGACGAACTCCCAGAAAACACTGAATTCTTCAGAGGCAAAGCAGTCCATCCTTACTGACCGGTGACTGTTTTATGCGAAGACCAGTTGAGAACTCTGCAACAAAGTTCAATCAACTCAAACTGACAAAGGAGATCCGAAAAAAATGCGAGGGAAAATTTACCCGTCATTGATCAATACCGCTGAAAACATGACTCAAACTGAACTGTTCCAGGTTCCGGAACTCTCGACTTTGGTGGCTCTCGATGCTACTTTGATGGCAGCAATGAGCCAGATCGAATTCAATAATCCCTGCCCAAAGAATTCAGAGTCAGAAATCAGTGATATCGCAGATGGGGTCGAAGAGCACCTCGTCGACTCGATCCTCATTTTGGCAAGAGCCCTCAGAAGCACACTCTCTGCCTACTACGCGGCGATTCAGGAAAACTGCGATTACCCGACAGAGCAACAAGACATCGAATTCTGAACATTGGAGGAGTAGAGCCTGCGAAAGGCATGAAAACATTGGCAATCGTCAGCGAAATCAGTTACAAGGATAGTCGGGGCTTCCACTTCCCATCATTGCCAAGATCGTAGGTTCACCGCTCATAGCCGGCTCGAATTCTTTCGAGACGGCTTTTTTCCGCCCATCAAATTCCCTGACCAAACCGCCATCAAATTGCGAGATCCTGCTCAATTTCCCATCGGATCGGTGATTGTTTGCAACAGACCATCGGTTCCGTAGGTGTAAGTTGAAGAGTTTCCCAAGGCATTGGTATAACCTGTTAAAGCCGAACCCGAGGAAATAAAACTCTTGGTGATTCCCATTGCCGGAACAGTATATGAATTGAATCGCCAGTCCGTGGTAAAACCATATTCATGAACTATTCCATCCGGATCGGTTAAAGTCAATTTCGGATTTGCGTAATTCCAGGCGAATTGGGAAGTTGCGCCATCCGGGTTTGTTACCATCGAGACTCGCCTATCCGCATAAGTAATGTTGGTTGTGCGATTGCCGGGTTCGGTAATGCGGGTTAAAAACCCATCCTCGTTGTATTCATAAACAGTGGCTCGACCAATAGGATCTGTGAAAGAAATGAGATTTCCAGCTTCATCATATTCGTAATGAACAGTCCGTCCAGCGGAATCAACTATCTGGACAATCCTTCCTTCCGGATTCGAACTGAATTCGATCCATTGTCCGGTTGAATTGCTCACCCGGTACAATTTTTGAAAGGCATCATAATCGATATCCACCGCATCAGCCGCCCCCATTCCGCAACAGGCTTTAACCATGCGAATAATCCGACCGCTTGCATCGAAAGTCCATTCGTCGCCACGCGGATGAGTAATAGACCAAAAACCCGTATCTGTTGCCAAACTCAGCCGTAGTTCCACCCCAATGGGAGGCATGTAAGTTGTCCCTTGGTTTTGGAAGAAAACCCGCGAACCGTCGGAATTGATGAAAATCACATCGGAAGCGAGAAACCCCAAACGCGAAAGATAAGGGGCGCTCCAGCCACGGCCTAATGGACCAACGTTTGAGTCAAACGAGTTATATACGCGTGCCAAAACCAGAGGAATTCGTGATTTTACGGAAAAATCGACCGTCGACCAAAGAAAATTTCCCGAAAGAATGTTCACTGGGTCGCTGATCGTAAGTCCATCGAAATATCCTTCCGATAAATTTGCAAGCTGGGGCCAGGATTGTTGAAGGCAGTCATATGGCGACGGATCTTGAGGAACAACTGCTTTGGGATCTTTTGCAGTCACCCACTTCCCCATTCCCAAGGAGGCACCCTCAACGTGATCGACGACGAAGGTGTTTTCCTTGGTGCTGTCGGCAGCTTCGGCAATGATCGTATAGCCCCCTTCTGGGGCTATCTTACCACCCAGGTCACCCCACCACGAAAGTTTAGCAACATGGTCTGCCCCATTTGCAACAGTTGGAGCTGATCCCAAGAAATATTCCTGTCCCGAAAATCGAACCTTAAACGAAACTGTCGTCTCTTCCGAAGTGGTTGCCCGAAAAACAATACCGGAACCGGCACCGCTCTGATCAATCCATAATGTTTCCGGAATCGCTTCGACCGTATTTACCGTAATAGAGGAACCATACACCTCTAACTCGCCGATCGTCGAAAAATAATTCGCATGGTTTAATGAAAAGGTGTTCAATTGAACCGAGGAACCGGTCACCGGAGGAAACTCGACAATGAACTCACTCGGATATGTTGGCGCATTCGGATTATTGCCGATTGCGAACGACGAATTCGGAATATCATGCCAACCGCCAAATGCATCGTAATAACCGATATACCCGCCGGTAATAAAACACGCCCAATCAGGATTAACGCTTATCACGCGAATTTTACTAAAAGTGACCGGCTGAGGCCATGTTATTCTGACCCATGACCAATATTCCCAGAACTGCGAACCCCAAACCGTCATCGGATCGCCGTCATTTACGAAAGCAGGAGAAAACCGCCAGTATTCCCACCACCACACCCCTGAAGCGGAAGCCGCTGCCGATAATGCAAGATTCAATGGGCCGCTCCGACTTGTCGTCGCGTAAGCCCCCAACGCCAGATTAGGGCTTGAAGCGTTTTGAATCGCCGCTTGATATGTGGCCGGAAACGGTGCGGGCGGACCATTGAACCCATCAGCAAACATCTTTACCGTACCCGTTGCGGTTGCAGGATCAGAGCCCAGAAAGAGATAAGCGGATGAAGAGATATTTTGCGCAATAACGGGGGTTAAAAATTCAGCAGCAAAAAGAAGGTCGATCAATACTAGAACAAAAATGAAATTCCTCTTAAATTTCCCCTGACTCATTTTTCTCTCCTATATTCCAAACTATTAAAAGCAAAAGAAACTGTGGCAGGCATGCATCTCGCGATGGGAAATGCGATAGTGATTTTTCGAAGATCACCATTGATGTTTTTTAATGTATTCAAAAATTGACGACTTGTCTATCCCCCGAACGGTTCCAACAACTCCCAGGTCGAATAGTATTACCTAATTTCAACTGTGCGCTTTTAAGGGACATAGGCAGGGTATCTCACCGTGAAATCTTTAGAGCGACATACTTTAAGTAGCATTTTTTGGGGAAAATAGCAATAGGACAAATTTCAGATCAGCACTTCTCGGTCAACCCATATAATTCACCTTCGGTACGATTTTGATGCAAGTTGCATCGCGCACAATCTTTTCTCGACAAGGATTTAAGGATCTAACCTCTTAAAAAAGCCTGCCGTAAGCGCCTGTCAAGCATAAATTTCATAAGAAAATTCCAGCTTTCAAAAACGAACATGTTTACCAGAGCGCGGATGTTTCCCCAAAGTTCCTTTCGTGAACCGATTTTCTCGTAGAGTTGTTGGAATAGTTTATCTTTCATTTCAAGAATTTGATGAATAGTGAATGCCAGTAGATTTAGAAGAAACAACACGAAAGACAGGTGTTTTTTCCCATGGCCGAAGTTGTGCTCAATTTGATAACCCTGATTTTTCAACGTGTTGAATGTTTCGTTTTCAATTTTCCACCTGCATCTCCCGGCCTCAACGAGTTCTTCTACATTCTGGGCGGTCACCTTAAAATTTGTAACCCAGGTATTGGTATAGCCAACATTCCCGTCTTTGTTTATCAGTTGGTAGGAGAACCAATTCACCGTCATAACCCCATCACTTCGCAAACTAACTCCATTGCAGTATTCGTAAACGTGGCGACGCCCCTGGGAGTCCTTTCTTTCCAATTTCCCTACCGCTCCATTCTCTCGCAATCCTTTCAAGTCATCAAAAAGAGCCTGATGATCACCCGGTTTGGCAACCAAAACAAAGGAAAGACGGTAGTTCTGCAGAAGTTTTACGAATGGAACATGGGAATACAAACCATCTCCGACTAGAACAAGATCCATGTGAGGATGACTGGCGACAATCCTGGGAATGAGTCGTCTTGCAGCGTTTATTTCACAATCCTCTTTGGTTGTGCCATCTTGCCGGGAAACTTCCTCGGCACCAATCGGAAGGACTTGTCGCAAGCCGGGTTTAGCGAGAACCATCTGAAGAATTTGATGATGATAACGAATCGTTCCATCGGCACTTTTTGCCTGTAAACAACCAGGGCAAGAGCAATTTTGAGAACTAAAATACTCCGAACCATCCAGGAGAAACAAATAACGACCGTCCAAAAATCGATATTTGCTGAGAAGCTTTGCGTCATTGACTTGGCGGTGAAGGACATCGAAAACTTTTGTGACCTCAAGGGGTGAAACGCCATCAATAAGGGTTCTCATCTGCGTGCTTTTTGGTACACTTGAAACCCCAAAAAGAGTGGTCAGGTTGCTCTTCCTCTCCGAATCTTCAAGTGCTTTTTGAAATTTAAGAAAAGAGGGATCCTGGAAGTGAAACATGGCCAAGGCGCTCATGACTGCATCGCACAAAGGATAGGAATTTTCATCCAATCGCTTTCGGGGATCAGTGAGGTTTTCAAAGACCTCACGAGAAAGATTCACAAGGTTGGAAAAAGACAAAGCTGTTTCTGTTGTTTTCATTCAACAAGCAAATCATACTAAATCCCAATGTACAATACCTTAGAAACATATTTTTTTCTACAGTTGTAGTGAAATAAGAAGAAAATTTTTCAAAAACCTTCTAAGTCATTGATTAATTCAAACTTTTTTAACTCACCGAGAATTGCTGAAACGATTCTGAATCTCCATCTTCCCAAAATTGTTGGCACCCCTGCTTATTGGATAGAACATCACCATGATTTATACTCACGTGTTAAACCGACCGGGAGTTGCCGTTAAAAGCCCTGCGGACGATTGATTGTCAAGATTTTTTCAATCATCCAT
>Ga0074195_1003396_pt1 | contig 15145 bp, 17 predicted proteins | sample EPASupsiteHSE623_FD_64525 | JGI IMG/M metagenome (GOLD analysis project Ga0074195, IMG submission 64525) | Bioremediated contaminated groundwater from EPA Superfund site, New Mexico - Sample HSE6-23 | ecosystem: Environmental > Aquatic > Deep subsurface > Groundwater > Contaminated ...
CGGTCGGCGGGGCCCCGCCCGCCGTCCAGGCCGGCGTAGGTGAGGTCCGGGACCTAGACCGTGCCGCGGTCCGTTGCCTCCTGCTCCTCGAGGTCGAAGGGGGCGTTCCTGTCGTACTCGAAACGGGCCGAGAGCTCCTCGAGCGTGCCGGCCCCGGACGGACGGTGGGGACCCGTCTCTTTCCCGTCCTTCATTGTGGTGGAATAATGTCAGCAACGGGCATAGCCCTTTCGTCTCCCTGCACGGGCGGCCCGGCGCGAAGATGTCATCACTTTAAGAAGTCCTCCCGCCCATGCTCAGTTCGTGACGGTCTCACCCGAGATCCTGGTCGTCTCCCCCTCGGGGGCCGCGCTGGCCGAGCGGCTCCGACGCCACGGGCTCGAGGCGATCCCCCTGCCGGACCTCGAGGCGGTCCGGCGCCACCTCGAAGGCGGAAAGGCCGATGCCCTCGTCCTGCACCGCGACGCCGCCGGCACCGATCCCCTGCCGGACGTGCTCGCCCTCCGGTACCTCTACGCCCCGGTCGAAGGGGCCGGCGGCGGACCGCCCGGATGGCGGATCGTGGCCCATGCCGGGGACCCGTTCGAGGCGGCCCCGCTCCACAACCTCGCCCGCGCCGTGCGCGAGGGGGTCACGGGGGCACGGGAGCTTGCAGGACTTCGCGAGAGCGAGGCCCTGCACCGCCGGATCGTCGAGGCCGTCAACGAGGGGATCCGGGTCATCGATCGGGAGAACCGCGTCACCTATGTCAACCCCCACGGCGCGGCCATGCTCGGGTACTCGCCCGAGGAGCTCCTCGGCGAGATCCCCTCGGACTACATCGTGGCCGAGGACATGCCCCAGCTGGCCGAGGAGATCCCCCGCCACGAACGGGGGGAGGCCTATCACTTTCGCCAGATCCGCATCCGGAGGAAGGACGGCTCTCCTCTCTGGATCGCCTACAATGCGGTCCCGATCATCGAGAACGGCGCCTTCGACGGCTCGATCGCGATGTTCTCGGACGTCTCGGCCCTGAAGGAGGCCGAGGAGCTGCTCCGCGAGCGGACGGCCGAGCTCGAGGCGGCGTACCGGCGGCTCGCCCTGATCTCGGCCGTCACCCGGCACGACATCGGGAACGAGCTCCTCTCGGTCGAGGGCTACCTCCGGCACCTCGCCGGCGAGGAGGCGACCCCGCGGGCCGCCCGCCTGCTCGAGGGGCTCGTCCAGGCCGTGGAGCGGGTCCGGACGGTCGTCGGGTTCATGCGGGACTACCAGGCGATCGGTGCCCTGCCGCCGATCTGGCTCGACCTGCGCGCCACTGCCGAGCGCGCGATCGAGGGCACGGCGCCGTCCGCCGTCACCATCGAGAACTGCCTGCCCCGCGTCGAGATCCTGGCGGCTCCCCTGATCGAGAAGGTGATCGCCAACCTGATCGAGAACGCCCTCCGGCACGGCAGCGGCACGGGCCGCGTCCGCCTCTCGGCGCGTGTCCGGGGGACGTGGTTCCGGATCCTCGTCGAGGACGACGGCGCCGGGATCCCGGCCGACGAGAAGGGCCGGGTCTTCAGCCAGGCCTACGGCCGGAACACGGGGTACGGCCTCTTCTTCGTGCGCGAGGCACTCGAGAGCATGGGGATGACGATCAGCGAGACAGCCGAGCCCGGCGAGGGGGCCCGGTTCGAGATCTCGCTGCCGTGCGAACGGTGCCGTTCGACCTCCGCGTGAGAGGCGCATACCTTTATCCCGCGGCACGGGCGATCCCCTGCTGATGTCCACCGATGCCGTCGTGATCCTCTCCACGGCCCCGCCCGGCCAGGCCGCGGACCTCGCCCGCCGGCTCGTCGTCGACCGCCTCGCCGCCTGCGTCCAGCTCGCCGGGATCCGGTCGATCTATCGCTGGGAGGGCCGGATCGAGGACCAGCCGGAGGAGCTCCTGATCATCAAGACACGACGCTCGCTCGCAGAGGCCGTGATCGCCCGTATCGGGGAGCTCCACCCGTACGCGGTGCCCGAGGCGGTCGTGCTCCCGATCGAGGCCGGGGCCGGCCCGTACCTCGCCTGGCTCGAGGCCGAGACGCGGGCATAGGCGGCAGTCGTGCGGGCGGGGGGCGCCCGGCACCATGGTATTAATTACGGTCATCCTCCACCCTATGAAGAGGAGAGCCGTGCCGCGCGGAGAGGAGGACGGGGTGAGCGAGATCGTCGCAGTGCTGCTCCTGGTCGCGATCGGGATGATCCTGGCGGGCGTGATCTTCGGCGGGGCCCTGAGCCTCGCTTCCGGCATGGAGCGGAGTGCCTACGTCGCCGTCGACGCCCGGGAAGACCCCGCCGGCGCCGGGATCCGGCTCAGCTCGCTCGGTGGGGACGCCCTGGGGCTGAGCCCGGCGTCCGCCGGGGTCCCGCTCGAGATCTACGTCGACGACCGGGTCGGCTCGCACCGGGTCGTCCCGGTCGGCACGGACCATCTCGGGCCGGGCGATACGCTGACCATCTGGTGGGACGGGAGCGGGTATCGTGCGGCTCCCGTCCTCCAGGGGCACGACCCCCTGCCGGACGGACCCCTCGACGTGCGGCTCGTCGACGGGCGGCACCACACCCTGATCGCCCTGATCGAGGTCCGGGCCGGCGGCTCGACCGCGACCACGACGACCGCCCCCGAGTTCCGGGTCGACTTTGCCGTCCCCGTCGTACAGAAGGACCATCCGGCCGTCTTCACCGGCACCGTCGTCTCGGGGGCGCCGGAGACCTGGAGCTGGACCTTCACCAGCACGGGGGGGAGGGAGTACGGGCCCTACGCGGGCCGGTCCGCGACGTTCACCTTCACGAACAGGGGGAGCGGCTGGAAGGCGACGCTGACCGCGACCGACCCGTCCGGCCGGTCGTTCACGGTCACGAAGCCCGTGGACGTGCAGTAGCGACCGGGGTTGGCCCAGGGCCGCCCCGGCACGGGGCCGGCGCACGCGAAGAGACGGAGGAGAGGAGATGAAGCATACGGAGATTATGGAACCGGGCGAGAGCGGAAGGGTGGGGCTGAGCCACACGAGCCAGAAGGGCCTCCAGTACCGGGCAGGCGAGGTGCGCGAGGTCGAGGACGTGATCGTGCTCGAGAACACCTTCCGGATCCTCCTGAACGGGGAGCAGGTCGCGGCCCAGGTCGCGACCGACGAGCAGCTCAGGGAGCTCGGGGCCGGGTTCGTGATCGACGAGGGGCTCGCCGACGAGGTGGAGTCGGTCACGGTGAGGGGGAACGCGATCCTGGTGACGGCTCCCCGCCTCTGCGCCGCCCAGACCGAGACCGGGTCCTCGGGCGGCACCTCGTACCGCTGCGGCGTGCGGCACGTCCGGTCCGAGCTCGCGATCACGCCCGAAGAGGTGATCGAGGTCACCGAGGCGATCTTCTCGGAGGACTGGCAGCAGACCGGGGCCCTCCACTGCGCGGTCCTCTTCTCCGAAGGCCGGCTCGTGGCCAAGGCCTGCGACGTGGGCCGGCACAATACGGTCGACAAGGTGGTCGGCGCGGCCGTGCTCGCGGGTATCGACCGGTCCCGCTGCGTGCTCGGCTGCACGGGCCGGCAGCCCTCGGGGATGGTGAAGAAGGCCGCGAACGCGGGGATCCCCATCCTCGTCTCCCGTGCGGCCTCGACCGACCAGGGGATCGCGACCGCCGCAGCGGCCGGGGTCGCGCTCGTCTGCTTCTCTCGCGGCGACCGGTTCACGGTCTACACCCACCCCGAGCGCGTGGCCGGCCTTCGGCCCTGACCGGGCTCAGGCCCGGGCGCCCGTCTCCTCGAACAGCCGGTCGACCCCGAGCAGGACGTTGATCCAGCGGGTCTCCTCGCTCACCTGGACGAGGATCAGGACCATCAGCAGGAGGGGGACCGCAAAGAGCATGCCCACCACGCCGAGGAGCCATCCGAAGACGATCACGGAGAGGACCACGAGGACGGCGGGCACCTCGAACGCCCTCGAGGCGAAGTAGGAGAAGACCGGGTTCTCGACGATCAGGTTCAGCACGGCCGCGACCACGATCACGGCGATCGCACCCGGGAGGCCGAACTGGAGCCAGGCGAAGAGGATCGCGGGGAGCGCCGCCGCGATCAGGCCGAGATAGGGGATGTACCCGAGCAGGAAGGTCATGAGCCCCCAGAGCACGGCCGCGTGTACGCCCATGGCCATGAGGACGCCGCCGAAGACCACGCCGTGGACCAGGTTCGTCTCCGTCCGGACCACCATGAAGTCGATCACGAATCCGCTCATGCGCGAGACCTGGTCGACGATGGGGGAGTGGGGCCCGAAGATGCGCTCCGCACGAACGGGGAGCTGCGGGGCCTCGAGGAGCATGAAGAAGGTCGCGATCATCACGAAGAAGATGGTCATCATCAGGTCCCCGAGGTCCGAGACCCAGCCGAGGGCCATCTCCGTCAGGGAGCCGAGGTCGAACGAGGAGGAGTTGATCTGGCTCGAGTCGAGGCCGAAGCCGTCCGCGAAGGCGAGGAGCCCCGCGATCCGACGGTCGAGCTCGGCCTGGTAGAACCCGATATCCGTGACCAGGAGGTTGACCGCGTAGACCAGCAGGCCGATCAGGCCCACCAGGCACAGGAACGCCGCGAGCGAGACGAGCCCGACTGAGACGGCGTGCGGGATGCCGCGACGACGGAGGAGGTCGACGGCCGGCAGGGCGAGCAGGGTCAGGACGAGCGAGACCACGAGGATCGTGGCGAGATCGATCGCCATCCGGATCCCGAGCCCGAGCAGGAGCACCAGCGTCGCGATCAGCAGGAGCTGTGTCGTGCGGGGTGCTATCGCTGTGGTCATGGAGGGTAGATACTCTCACCTGCGAGCTGAGAAAGGTTCCCTGCCGCACGGCAGAAGAGGGGGCACGAGGATCTGCCCTCCGAGCATGCCCGACCACCACCATACATCCGCTGGGGGGGAGCGCCTCCCGGAGGGCATGCTTGCCAGCTACTGGCGACGGTTCGTCGTCTCCCTGATCCTCACGCCCCCGATCAAACCCCGGCCGCTGCGCTGACCCCGCTGCCGGCCGCGAGAGCGGCGCGGCCTGTCAGGCCGGGGCCCGCAGCTGCCGCAGGAGCCAGAGGATCGCAAGCAGGCCGACCAGCAGCCAGACGAGGCCGAGGAGGGCGGTGCCGCCCATCATGAGAAGGAGCACGCCCGTGCTCACGCCGCCGTCCCAGCCCATCATCCCGGGGCCCCGCCAGGTCTCGCGGTCGAGGCGCCGGAACATCATCTGCGACGGCCCGGGATGCTCGTCCATCAGCTCGAGCAGCCGGTCCTCTTCGGCCGGAGTGATGGTCCCGTCCATCCACTTCTCCATCAGCTCCTCCAGCTCCTCGTGCGTCGCGTTGTCGAGGGCGCGCTCCTCGGCGCGGCCCATCATCCCCGGCCCCATCCCCGGGGCGTTCGGTGCCCGTCCGTCACTCGGAACGGCTGCCGTGACGCCGGTGAAGAGCAGGGCGATCATGAGGAGGAGGCAGACCGTTCGTCTCCCATAGAGATGCATCGACATATACGGACCTCTCTGTACACTGAGGAACCACCCGCCGGTATATCAAACATCGCCCGATCCGACCGCAGAGCCGGGCCGAGGGCGACGGCACGCTTTTTATCGCACGCAGCAGAAGTCTCTTCAGGACTGAACCGAACGATGGCCTCCGATACGATCGAATCTCCAACCGCCCTCCTGCTGCTCGGCTGCCCGCAGGTGCCGGTCCAGACCAGCGTCGCGATCCACCTCTGCGACCAGCTCCGTGAACGCGGGATTGCGCCGGTCATCGCGGGCACGGCGGCTGCACGAAAGCTGATCGAGGTCGCGGACCCGAAACGCCACTACATCGGCGAGGTCATCGACCTCGACGCGTGCATCGACGCCATCGCTGGAAAGGAGCGCGACTTCGACCACGCCTTCGTCTTCATCCACAACGACGGCGGCGTCAGCTACGCGGGCACCATCTCGGCGATCTCGAAGGCCCGGCTCGTGGGGATCGTCTATGGCGAGCACGCAGCCGAGACGGCCGCTACGATCACGTTCCCGTGCGAGGTGGTCGCGGTCAAGGCGACCCACAACCCCATGCCGCTCGTGGCCAGGCTCGGGAGGGCGCTTCCATGAGCTGCATCGAGCAACTCGAGTACGAGATCCTGCTCCAGGGGGCCTCGTTCAAGGAGAGCGGCGAGTACATCAAGAAGCACTTCTCCGAGTGGTACGAGGTCGAGCCCGGGTACCGGCTCTTCGACTCGTACCTGATCGGCGTCCCGCCGGTCGTGCTCGGGGTCGACGGCGAGGACATGATCTTTCCGTACACGAAGCCCTGCCGGGGCACGTTCCTGCTCCGGGCCCGGGGGCCGGAGGAGATCGCGAAGCTCCGGGCCAGAAAGAAGTAGTGCGGTCGGGGGGTGCGGGGAGAGCCGCCAGACCCCCTTCAGGCCCGAGCCGTCCACGAGAGCGCGGACGGGGCGCCGGTTCCGGGGGCCGCCTCCCCCTCCTTCTCCGCGACCACCTCTCGGGCCGGTGCCCCGGCGATCGTGATGCCGGGCTGTGCGAAGGACCGGTTCACGACCGCGTTTCCACAGATGGCGATGTCGTCGGCGATGGTGATCGGACCGAAGAGCATCGCCCCGGGGCCGATGCGGACATTGTCGCCGACGATCGGCGCCTCCGTGTCCGCACCGGCGGTGGTGCCGATGTTGACGCAGACGTCGATCCGGCAGTTGGCGCCGACCCGTGCCGAGGAGTTCACCACGATCGTGCCGCGATGGGCGATCGCGAGGCCCGGGCCGAAGACGTGGGGCGGGATCGTGAAGCCCATCCGGATGGAGGAGAAGTGAAATCTCAGGTACAGCAGGGTCCGGCCCGGGCGGTGATACCAGGCCTGTTTGCAGTTGTCGAAGTACTCGACGGTCCGGAGCAGGCGCTGATATCTCCAGATCTCGTCGCCTGAGAGGCGGGGTCGGTGCCGGGAGATGCCGAGCGCACGGCGATCGGCCTCGAGGTACCGGAGGTAGTCCTCCCGCGACCGGATGCTCGCGAACTCCGTACCGCCGCTCATGTGACCGCGCCCTCCTTCTCCGTGACGGGCGGCACCGGGGCCGGGAGCTCGGGGATGTGGTCGCACTGCGTGCCCTGGTCCGACGGGGTGCTCCCGCGACTGCGCCGGCCCGGGACGGGGGGTGAGAGGCGGCCCCGGAAGAGCGGAGTCGACCTCCGGTCGATCTGTTCCTGTTGCCATCTGACGGCGTTCATTCTGCCGATATCGGGCACCGCGGCTCCACGAGCTGCGGTGCCGTCGCCTGCCGCGAATGCAGGCGTCCTTCTCGGCCGCCGGTCCTCCTTGACAGCCGTTCGACCCGGTGCGGCGTCCTTGGAGTCCGCGGGAGGAACGGGGCGGTCTCCGTCATGCCGCTGACGGGCCTTACTCCGATCTCCATGCAGTCGCGGGGGCTCCGGTCACCACCTGTCGTGACGGCTCGTCCGCGCATGCGGAGAGGCCGTCGCATCATCTCGGTCCCGATGCGAACGACAGAGGCTCTATGGTAGATGGTGGGGACCGAGGAGTTATAATCCTTTTCCGGCGGCGGGCCCGGCGGGCTCGGAAGAGCGCGGGGCCCCCGCCGCGACGACGGTTCAGCGGGTCCGTCCGCGGCCGAGCGACGCTCCGATCCCGACGAGGCAGAGGAGCATGAAGAGGGCGAACGCGACCCGGATGCTGCTCACGAACGCGGAGTAATACGGCGGCGTGATCTCGACCCGGCCGATCATGACCGAGAAGACCATCATGGCCAGCCCCATCGAGAGCATCTGGCCGAGCAGGCGCATGGTCCCGTTCATGCCCGACGCGACGCCGTAGTACCGGCGGTCCACGGCGCTCATGATCGCGTTGGTGTTGGGGGAGGAGAAGAGGCCGAACCCCAGGCCGAGCACGACCAGGCACGCGACGATGTACCAGATCGAGGTGGTCTCGGTCAGGAGGGCGAGGAGGCCGAGGCCCACGGCCGTCAGGCCCATGCCGATCGAGGCCACGGTCCGGGGGTCCATCCGGTCGGAGAGGCGCCCCGCGTACGGCGAGACGAGCACCTGGACCACGGCCTGGGCGATCAGGACGAGCCCGGCCGCCTGGGGCGAGAAGCCCTTCGTGTACTGGAGGTCGAGGCTCAGGAGGAAGGTCACGGCAAAGGTCGCGCTGTAGTTGATCAGGGCCGCGAGGTTCGAGAAGAGAAACGCCCGGCTCCTGGTGAAGAGGTCCATGTTCAGCACGGGCGACGGGGTCCGGAGCTCGTACCACGCGAAGACCGCCAGGACCGCGAGCCCGGCCACGATGGGGACGGCCCCGGCGATCCTCGGGAGCTCGGAGAGGCCGTACATGACCCCCACGAGCCCGAGCGCGTAGAGGACCGAGCCGACGAGGTCGAATCGCTCGCCCCGGCACTCGGCCCACTCCCCCTTCAGCCTCAGGAGCACGAGCAGGACGACCGCGATACCGATCGGGACGTTGATCCAGAAGATGGACCGCCAGCCGAGGTACTGGGTCAGCAGCCCCCCGGCGAGCGGGCCCGCCATGAGCCCCAGGTAGACGGCCGTGACATAGAGGCCGAGCGAGCGGCCCCGCTCCTCCTTCGGGACGACCGAGGTCAGGATCGCGACGGACGTCCCGAAGATCATGGCGCTCCCGGTCCCCTGGACCACCCGGACCGCGATCATCGCGGCCGTGGAAGGGACCAGGGTCTGGACCAGGGACGCGAGGGTGAAGATCGCGATCCCGATGAGGAAGACACGTTTACGGCCGTGGATGTCGGCGAGCCGGCCGAAGGGGACGATGAAGAGGGCCGAGGCCAGGAGGTACGCGGTCGCGATCCAGGAGAGGGTCACCGCGTCCATGTGGAACTCCGCGGCGATCGCGGGCAGGGCGATGTTCACGGCCGAGCCGTCGAAGGGCGTGAGGAACCCGGCGAGGAGGGCGATGCCGAGGACGATCTGTACCTCGGACCTGGTCGGAGGCAGGGGCGGGGTGCGGCAGATGGCGGGGGGACCGTCGTTCATCGCCCGCCGCCCCGCACCGCGGCTCCCGGCCTGTCGCACCATCGCCCCATCCGCAGACTCCTGCAGTCGGGTACGCAAGGAGCCGGTATGAAGGTGCCGTTCCCGGGTCGCTCCCGCCGCCCGTGCCGGCGCGGCGCCACAGGCGGGGCCGGCGAGCGAGGCGACGGATCGCGAAGAAGGTTTAACGCGCGGACCGCATATGCCATGCGAGGAGATCATGCACCCCGAGGCCCCCCGGGACGACCGGCACTCCATGAAGCTCGCGCTCGCCATCACGGCCGCCTTCTTTCTCGCGGAGGTCGCCGGGGGGCTCGCCTCGGGCTCGCTCGCGCTGCTCAGCGATGCGGGGCACATGTTCAGCGACCTCCTCGCCCTCGTCCTCTCGCTCGGAGCCATGACCCTCGCCCTTCGACTTCCGACCAAGGAGCGGACGTACGGCTACCGCCGGGCCGAGATCTTTGCGGCCTTCATCAACTCCCTGTTGCTGATCGCCGTGAGCGCCGGGATCCTCTGGGAGGCCTATCGACGTGCGCTCCAGCCGTCCCCCGTGCAGGGCGGGGTGATGATGGCCGTGGCCGCAGTCGGCCTCGCGGCGAACCTGGCGGTCATGCGCCTCCTCCACGGGAGCCGCAACCTGAACGTGCGGAGCGCCTTTCTGCACGTGGCCGGGGACACGGCCTCCTCGGTGGCCGTGCTGGCGGCGGGCGCATGGATCGCGCTGACCGGGCAGGTGCTCGTCGACCCGGTCCTCTCGGGCGCGATCGCGGTCGTTATCGCGGTCTCGGCCGCGAGGATACTCCGGGAGACGGTGGTGATCCTGCTCCAGTTCACGCCGCCGTCGGTCGACTTCGACGAGGTCGTCCGGACGATGACGTCCGTCCCGGGGGTGGACGGGGTGCACCACGTCCACCTCTGGAGCCTCAGCTCCGAGATCAACGTCCTCGACGCGCACGTCCTGTCCTGCGAGCGCGACGTGGAGCGGACCGAGGTGATGAAGCAGGAGATCAAGGCCCGGCTGGTCGAGCACGGGGTCCTCCACTCCACCCTGGAGTTCGAGTGCGAGGAGTGCCGGGACTGTGCGCTCGTGGCGCCGCCCCCCGACCGGACGGGCGGCTCCCGATAGCATCGGTGGTGAGGGGGAGAGGGATCAGGCGGCGGGGGACGGTGCCCGCCGCTCCTCCTCGGTGAGGACCTCGAGGACCTCGGCCGTGGGGCCGATGCGGATGATCGCGCCGCCGCGCATGAGGGCGAGCCGGTCGCAGATGTCCCGGACGAAGTCCATGTCGTGGGAGACGACGATGAAGGTCTCCTCCATCTCCTCGCGGGCGTGCAGGATCGAGTGCTTGACGTCGACCTTGGTGATCGGGTCCATGGTCCCCGTCGGCTCGTCGAGGATGACGAGCATGGGCTCGCGGATTAGCACCTGCGCCAGCGCCACGCGGTGCTTCTCCCCTTCGGAGAGCTGCCCGGGCAGTCGGTCCAGGACCGCGCGGCTCTTCTCGTCCGAGAACCCGGCCATCTTGAGCGTCACGATCGCTTTCCTCATGGCGAGTTCCTTCGGGAACTCCAGGCCGATCGCGTCGGTCAGGTTGTCGAGCACCGTGCGGTGGGGGAAGAGGTCGTACTCCTGGTGCAGGAGGCCGATGTACCCCTTGGCCCGGCCCCGGAACTCGATCCCGGGCTTGGTCATATCGACCCACTCGTCGCCCACGCGGATGTTCATCTCCCCGCCCGTCGGCTCGATGATCCCCGAGATGATTCGAGACAGCGTGGTCTTGCCCGCCCCCGACCGGCCGATGATCCCGAAGATCTCGCCCCGCTTGACCTCGAAACTGACACCGTTGACCGCACGCACCACGCCCCGGTCGACCGAGATGTAGCGCTTCGTCACGTCGCGGGCCTGGAGCAGGGTGTCCCCGAGTTCGGGCTTCTCGAACGCCTCGAGGTCCGCGTAGTCCTCCATGAACCGCGCCACCACATCGGCCGGTGCGCCGAGCGCGAGGATCTCGCCGTTCTCGAGCAGCAGGGCCCGGTCCGCCAGCGTCTCGATCACCTGCGAGAAGTGCGAGGTCACGACCATGCCCATCCCCTGGTCCTTGACCGAGGTCTTGAGCACACCGTGCACGATCCCCGCCGTCTCGGGGTCCAGCGTCCCCGTCGGCTCGTCCGCGAAGAGCAGGAACGGCTCTTTGGCCAGCTGACGCGCCAGCACCACCCGCTGCTTCTCCCCCCCCGAGAGGTCGCGGGCGATGTGCATCATGCGATGGCTGAGCCGCACCTCGTCGAGCAGGTCCGCCGCACGCCCGATGGCCTGCTCCATGGGGTAATGGACGTCGTCGAGCGCGTGAAGGACGTTCTCGATCACACGGTCGTTCCCGTACAGCGCAAACGTCCGCTGGAACATGATCGCCGTCCGGCTCATGATCGCCCGCTTCAACTGCTCGTTCTCGGGCGCCCAGAAGTCCACGTCGAGGGGAGCGAAGGTCCCGCCGCAGCCCGGGCAGGCCTGGCCCGCCCGGCCCGGCAGGTCCACGGTCCCGCACCCGGCGCAGTGCGCGACGTGGTAGATCACCTGCCCGCTCGTCGGAGCCTGGTCTACCCCCCGGATCAGGTGCATCAGCACCGTCTTCCCGGCCCCCGAACGGCCGATGATCCCAACGATCTCGCCCTCGCCGATCTCGAAGTTGATCTCTTTTAGGACCTCGGTGCCGTCAAAGACCATGGAAAGGTCCCGTATGGTGATCAATGCGGTCATTGTGATGCGTCCTGTAGTGATAGTGTGGCTGATCTACGATATTACCTTTTATACGCATTCGGTCCGGTCGGCCAGCACTTCGGCCGCAATCCCGACGACCTCCGCGAGGTCCGTGATGGTCCTTCCCGCGGTCTCGAGGAGGAGGGGCGACCGTTTGCCCGGTTGCTGGAGCGAGAGGACCGCGAGATCGGCCTCGCGCATGGCCGCCACGTCGTTCTCGCCATCACCGACCATCAGCACCCGGCCGTACTCTTCGCGGAGCCGGCGGACGATCGCGGCCTTTCCCGGTGGTGTAGCGGTCCCGTGCACCCGGGCGTCCGGGACGCCGAGACGGCGTGTCATGGGCAGGAGTTTCTCGATCCGGTCGCCCGAGGCGACGTAGACGTCGACGCCGAGCGCCTCGAGGCCCCGGACCGCTTCGGCCGCGCCCGGAAAGGGCACGCCGCCGGTCGTGACCGTGAACTCGATCCCCGGGAAGGCCAGGTTCACGATCACGCCCGCGTTCAGGGCTACGGCCGGCTCTTCGCGGCAGCAGGACCAGACCGCCCGGATACAGTCCTGCATGTCCCCGCAGCGGGCGCATTCGTCACCGTAGAGCGCTGCACCGACCTCGTCGGGCGAGACCGGGCGGGTCGAGCAGGAGACGGCAAAACCGCACCCGTGCCGGAGCAGGTACGCCGAGAGCAGCAGCTCCGCCGGCTCGACCATCATCGCCCTCGGCCGGAGCGGCAGCATGGTCAGGACGCGGTCCCGGGACTCCGAGGTCAGGACCGTGGTCTGCACCTCCGGGACAATCTCGCCCGAGCGTACGTCCTTTGCCGTGCGCCAGGTCCGGAGCAGGGTCCCGGCCGAATCGAAGACCACGGCGAGCGACAGGCTGGTCATCCTCCTGATACCAACATCTTTGTACTCGTTCTCTCATCTAATGATTGACGCTGACATGACGCTCGAAGAGACGGCCGAGGGGATCCGCACGATGGAGATCCGGGGTGCCGGACGGATCGCCCGGGCGGCGGCAGACGCCCTCGATGCCCACGCCGAAGAGCTCCGGCCCGCGACGCTCGAGGAGTTCCGGCGCGAGATGCAGCGTGCGGCCGATCTCCTGGTCGCGACCCGTCCGACTGCAGTCTCGCTCCCGAACGCGGTCCGGAGCGTGATGCGCACGCTGGAGGACGACACCCCGCTCCCGGACGCGCGGGCCCGGTTCCACGAGCGGGCCCGGGCGTTCGTCGCCTCATCGACGGGGGCGGTGCAGCGGATCGCCGAGTTCGGCGCCCGGCACATCCGCGACGGCGATGTGGTGATGACCCACTGCAACTCCGAAGCGGCCCTCGCCTGCATCGTCGCGGCTCACCGGGAGGGAAAGGCGATCGAGGTCTTCGCGACCGAGGTGCGACCCCGCGGCCAGGGGCTCATCACGATCCGGCGGCTGAACGACGAGGGGATCCGGACGAGCTACATCGTCGACTCGGCCGTCCGGTCGTTCGTCAACGACGTCGACCTCGTCATCGTCGGGGCCGACGCGATCACCGTGAACGGTGCGGTCGTGAACAAGATCGGCACGGCGCCGATCGCGCTCGCGGCGCACGAGGCGCGGACGAACTTCGTCGTAGCGGCCGAGACCTACAAGTTCGCGCCGCTCACCACGCTCGGCGACCTGATCCCGATCGAGGAGCGGACCCCGTCGGAGGTCCTCTCCGACGAGCTGGCCGCTACACTCCCCCACGTCCGGGTCCGGAACCCGGCCTTCGACGTGACCCCGGCCGAGTACGTGGACTTGATCATCACCGAGGAGGGGGCGATCCCGCCCTCGATGGCCTGGCTGATCATCCGCGATTACCTGGGCTGGTCGATAGACCAGTTCCACCGGCCCGGATAGCCGGAGCGGGCGCTATCGCCCCTCCGCACCCCCGCCCTCGATCGCCGGAAGCGCGCAGCCCGCCGCCAGCTCGCAGAGCGAGGGGCAGTCCCGGCTCGTGACGGCAGGTGGTGAGGCAGGCGGATCGGCGCTGCACCAGCGGAGGGCGCCGGCCCCGATCCCGGGCGCGAGGACGAACTCCGCATCGGCCGAGAGGGAGACGAGTCCCTCGAACTCGACGAGGGCGCCGTCGGCGTCGAGGCGGAGGTGCAGAATGCGGGAAGGGGCCTCACGGGCGTCGCAGAGTTCGAGATACTCCTCTCCCTCCTCCACCCCGAAGAGATATACGACCCTGGAGGGACCGGAGGCGAATACCCCGGGGGCGCGGGCGTGATAGGTCCGTTCCGGGATCGCAGGGACGGGCGAGGCGGTCCCGTACCGCCGCATCACCTCGGCTGCCAGTCCGGGGAGCGGGTGGAACGGGTCCTCCTCGAAGACGGCGGCGCGCCAGCGTGCCGCCGTCGCTTCCCCGGAGCAGGCGATCCAGACGAGGGCGATTCCGGGTCGGCGCTCGAGCCCCTCGCGGAGCGCGGCAACGGCCGCAGAGGGCACCTCGGCGTCGCCGTCGGGGTGCGTGAGCGCCGGCACGGCGACGCTCACGGCCGCGTTGGCTGCGGCCACATCGAGCGCAACGCCGTACCAGTCGAATGCGCAGCAGGCTGCATCGGCTCCGCCGAGGGGCGGACGGGCGCAGCAGAGGGAGATGGTCTTCCGGGCGCGAGCGCGTTCGGCCTCGACCACGCGCTCCGCCTGCAGTTCCCAGAGCCCCTCCCGTGGGCCGGGAGAGACCAGCAGGTCGACGGAAAGATCCTCGATCGGCCGGGTCGTGACCCGGACCCGGTCCCGCCAGCAGGCCGATATTCCGTCCATGACAGTCACTGTCCCCCGCGACGAGAAGAATGTAGCGACCCTGCATAGCGGGCAGAGCAAAAGGCATATACCCTGCTTGGGCCATAGAACCTCAGACTGGTAACTGACCATGGCTGACCTGATCGCGACCTACTACTACCGACCGCGGGCCGATACCACGCCCGAGCACGCGGCTCAGGCCCTCGCCGAGGAGGAGACGACCGGCACCTGGACGGATATATCGACCACGACCGAGTACGTCCGGCGCCTCGACGGGATCGTCGACTCGGTCGAACCCCACGGAAATGGGTTCCTGACCCGGATCCGTTACCCGGCCGAGATCTTCGAGCCGGGGAACATCCCCCAGTACCTCTCGGTCTTTGCCGGCAACCTCTTCGGCCTCGGACGGCTCGACTCGGTCCGACTCCTCGACGTCGAGTTCCCCGACGTCCTGGTCGCACCCTTCGCGGGCCCGAAGTTCGGCATGGAGGGGGTCCGGAGGCTCATCGGGACCACGAAGCGTCCCCACGTCGGGACGATCATCAAGCCCAAGGTCGGCCTGACCCCGAAGGACACGGCCGCCGTCGCGTTC
>Ga0074195_1003397_pt1 | contig 15144 bp, 17 predicted proteins | sample EPASupsiteHSE623_FD_64525 | JGI IMG/M metagenome (GOLD analysis project Ga0074195, IMG submission 64525) | Bioremediated contaminated groundwater from EPA Superfund site, New Mexico - Sample HSE6-23 | ecosystem: Environmental > Aquatic > Deep subsurface > Groundwater > Contaminated ...
CGCGCAAAAAGCGTTTTACATCGGATAGCGTCCTGATATTTTTGTCGTCCATTTCCAGCGTCATGGCTTAGTTTACGAACGACAGAGCGCAAACGGACGATTCCAGCGCGGTTCAGGCTCATCCTGCATTAGAAACGCGCATTCCTTCAGGCTCATCTTGCATTGGATAATTCTTTTCTTGGCTATCGCGAGCGCTTTTTTGGTATATTTCTATACTATGCAAGCACAACCCATCAAGTTCGGAACCGCCGGCTGGCGCGCCCAGATAGCGGACGGCTTTACCGCCATCAACGTGCAGCGCCTCACGCACGCCCTTTCCAGCCATGTCAAGGAAAACCCCGATTACGGTTTCAAAGGCGACGAGTACAGCAGGCATCTCTCCCTCGCCGGCGCGTCCCAGAAAGCGCCGGTCGTCATCGTCGGCTACGACACGCGCTACATGTCCGAGTATTTCGCGCGCGTGGCCGCCAATACCCTGGCCGCGAACGCGATAACGGTGCATCTTTCCAAAACCGCCGTGCCCGCGCCCGTCGTGGGATGGGCGGTGCATTCGCTGCGCGCCGTCGGCGGCATGACGGTGACCGCCAGCACCGGCCCTTATACCGCCAACGGCGTCAAGTGGACGCCCTTCTGGGGCGGGCAGGCGATTCCCGAAGTGACGGGCGACATAGAAGCCCGGCTTTCCGGCGTCACGCTGACCATGCTCAAGAACACGCCGGCGGATTTTTCGTACGAGAGCCCGCTGGTGGACCTGGCGGATTTCAGGCCGGGCTATTTCAGGCATCTGGCCGAAATCATAGACGTCAAGCGGATAAAAAAATCCGGCCTCAAGGCCGCGGTGGACCCGCTGTACGGCTCGGCTGCCGGCTATATGCGGCCCTTCCTCGAGGAAAACGGCGTGCGGGTGACGCCGCTGCACGAGGAGCGCGACGTGCTGTTCGGCGGGCTGGCGCTTTATACCGGACCGGAAACGCTTTCCGCGCTGCGCAAGACGGTGCCCGCAAACCGCCTCGACCTCGGCCTCGCCTGCGACTGCGACGGAGACCGCTTCGGCATAGTGGACGCCGACGGCGCCTGGGTCTCGCCCAACGAGGTGCTGGCGCTGGTGCTCGAGCACCTGGTCAAAAACCGCGGCATGAAGGGCCGCGTCTGCCGCAGCGTGGTGACGTCGCATCTCATAGACGCGGTGGCCCGCGCCCACGGCCTCGAGGTGCGCGAAACGCCCGTCGGCTTCAAATTTATCGGCGAGCTTATGCGCACGGGACAGTATCTTATGGGCGGCGAGGAGTCCGGCGGACTCTCCATCGGCAGCCATATCCCGGACAAGGACGGAATGCTGGCCTGTCTGCTCGTCGTGGAAATGCTGGCGTGGGAGAAAAAGCCCCTCGCCGTAATACGGCAGGAATTTCGCAAGCGCTACGGGCATTCGCAAAGCGTCAAAGTCAGCGTACCGGTGGAGCAGGGCGCCTTCCAGCCGATAGAGGAGCGGCTGCTGGTCAAGCCGCCGCTCGATTTGGGCAAGCTTTCGGTCTGGCGCATAGACCAGACGGACGGATTCAAGTTCATACTCAAGGACGGCAGCTGGCTGGGCCTGCGCCCCTCCGGCTCCGAGCCGGTGGTGCGGCTTTACGCAGAATCCCAGGACCAGCGCAAGCTGGACCAGTTGCTGGAAGCAGGCAAAAAAATTATCAAGGGAGACTTCTAGGATGAAAAAGATAAAGAAAATCATCGCCCGCGAAATTCTGGACTCACGGGGCTTCCCCACCGTAGAGGTGGATGTTGCCCTCGCCGACGGCACGGTTGGCCGCGCGGCGGTGCCTAGCGGCGCCTCCACCGGCACCCACGAGGCGCTCGAACTGCGCGACGGCGGCAAGCGCTATCTCGGCAAGGGCGTGCAGAAAGCCGTGGCTAACGTCGGCAAAATCGCCCCCAGGCTTGCGGGGAAAGACGCAGAGGATTTACCCGCGCTCGACGATATTATGCTCAAGCTCGACGGCACGGAAAACAAGACCAGGCTCGGCGCCAACGCCATACTGGGCGTCTCCATGGCCGCAGCCCGCGCCGGCGCGGCCGCCAACAACCTGCCGCTTTACGTCTGGCTGCGCAAGGTTTACGGCATAAAAGACAGGGAATTCATCATTCCCGCGCCCATGCTCAATATCGTCAACGGCGGCAAGCACGCCGACAGCGGCATAGACGTGCAGGAGTTCATGATAGTTCCCGTCGGCCTGCCCAGATTCAGTGAGGCGCTGCGCGCCGCCAGCGAGGTTTACCATAACCTCAAAAAAATACTCGCCTCGCGCGGCTACACCGTGTCCGTCGGCGACGAGGGCGGCTTCGCCCCAAAAATCCCGAAGCATGACGACGTTCTGAAAACCATCATGCAGGGCATCAAAAACGCCGGATATTCGGACAGGCAGATTTGCCTCGCGCTTGACAGCGCCGCCAGCGAATTTTACTCCGACGGCGCGTACAAGTTCGAGGGCAAAAAGCGCGACGCCGCCGAAATGACCTCCATCTACGCAGGCTGGGCTAAAAAGTATCCCGTAATCTCCTACGAGGATCCGCTCGCGGAAGACGACTGGGACGGCTGGAAGCACTTCACCGCCCACCTGGGCGACAAGGTGCGCATAATCGGAGACGACCTTTTCGTCACCAACCCGGAGCGCGTCTACCGCGGCATCAACGAAGGCGCGGCCAACGCGGTCCTCATCAAGCTAAACCAGATAGGCTCAGTGACAGAGACGATGAACGTCATAAAAATGGCGCATGATGCCAATTACGCCACCGTCATCTCTCACCGCTCCGGCGAAACGGAGGATGCGTTCATCGCCGACCTCGCCGTGGCCGTCAACGCGGGCGCCATAAAGACCGGCGCGCCCTGCCGTTCCGAGCGGCTGTGCAAGTACAACCAGCTCCTCAGAATTGAAGCCGAGCTCGGCGCGAAGGCCAGATACGCCAAAGGCGGGGCTTTCGCGGTATAACGGCGGTTGTTTTCAGACGGACCGGCTGTGCCAGCCTTCCGCCGGTTGCGGGAGGCTGGCGCGCCGTCCGGCACAAGCGCTAAATGGCGAAATATATCCGGTACCTCATTTTCATAGCGAGCGCGGTTTTCCTGCTGGCCAACCGCGATTTCCGCAATCTCGTGCACAACTCCCTCGAATTGAAACGCCTCCAGCGCCAGGAGGCGAAGCTCGATGAGGAAAGCCGCGCGCTTCAAGCCGAGAAAGCGCGCCTCCTCAATCCCAAGGACGATTATCTGGAACGTCTTGCCCGGCAAAACCTGAGCCTTGTAAAGCCGGGCGAGGTGGAGTTCCGCTTCCCGGCCTCCAAGCCCGCCGGAAAGTAGACCTGCCCGAAAGATTATGCAGGTGCGATGGATTGGCTTAAAGAGCAGGCGGGCATAAAGTTAATACCCCAAACCGGACGCAATGAGCGCTGTCCGCGCGGAAGCGGCAGGAAATATAAGAAATGCCGCGGGAAATTCAAGGAATCAGTGCAATGAAAACCGCTGGACTGTTTTTATCAACGCTAATTTCCTTTGCAATTTCACCCCCTGTTATTTTTGCGCAGGCAACAGCTCCAGGCGGTGCGCTTAAAAAAATTACAATAGTTTCTAGCAATAATACGCTGCTGGAAGACGGTTACAAGCACCTTCTGATTCCTAAAGCCATAGATGACTCCGACTATGGTAAATTGAAAAAATATGTTCTGAGTAAAACTGATTTGCAAGCGTTTGGCGACCCTGAAATAATTATCAAAGCGCTTGAGTGGGTCAGCACGCAATGGGAACATGACAGCTTCAATAGGCCGCCGGAAAATGCGACTTCCCATGAGATATTGCGAAATGCGGCGAAAGGCCGGCGATACCGTTGCGTGGAATACGGGAAAGTGCTTTCGGATTTGCTGCTGTCCCTTGGCTATGTATCAAGAACGGTGGGATTAAAAAATATCGCCGCGGCCTATGGAAGTTTAGGCATGGGCCATGTCGCGAGCGAAGTTTGGTCGGATTCGCTGCAAAAGTGGATATTTGTGGATCCTCAATTCAGCATTTATGCCAAGCGCGGCGATGAGTTTATAAATTTTTATGAGATGTACCAGCTTAAGCAAGCCGGGAAATTTAACGAAATCCGCTTCATTCCCACGGATACATATTTGAAACTTCATCACACGACGCAGGCAAAGGAAGCGGAGGATTACAGAGTGTTTATTGAAAAGCAATTCGGGTATATAGACACCGCATATGTTTTAGACGATGGAGACAGCGTTTCCGCCACATTACCGCTGGAGGGCAGGCAGCCTTACCTGACGTTCCAGGGACTGCCCCGCGAGGATATTGTTTTTACTCATAAGCTGTCGGATTTGTACTTCTCCATAAACAGAACGCTTATTATTTTCGAGTATCAACACTATGACAAAACCATTTTCAAAAAACTCCATGCGAGTAATGCCATACAAAGCGATCAGGCTTATATGAACGCGATGCCTTTGTTCGCCGCCCAACCGAATTTCAAGCTTAAATTTGAAAACAATATGCCCTGGTTTGACCATTATCAGGCAAAAATTGACGACGGGGCCTGGACGGCAATTAAGGGGCATACATTTGATTGGAGTCTGCATGAAGGCGGAAATACTATAGCGGTCAGGTCGGTAAACAAGGCTGGCTTATCGGGGATGACAACCGCAATGGAAATCACTTACGAGTAGAATTCAAGATGAAAATAATACAGCTTAAACTGGGTCCCATGGCCAATTTCAGCTATCTGGCCTGCGGTCCGGCGGGCTGCCTGATTGTGGACCCGTCCTGGGAGCCGGAAAAGCTGCGCGCCGCAGCCGCAACCGAAGGCGCCGCGATAAAGGCGCTGCTGCTGACCCACGGGCATTTCGACCATTCCCGTAAAATAGCCGGGCTGGCGGCGGACGCGGCGGAGGCCTACGTCGAGGAAAGCGATTTGCCCATGCTGGAGGCGGACCGCAGGCTGTTTACAACTTTTCGCGGGGACTGCTCGTTATCCGCCGCCGGTTTTGAAATCCGCGTTCTGCATACTCCGGGCCACAGCCCCGGCTCGGTTTGTTATCTGACGGAGGGCAACCTTTTCACCGGCGACACGCTTTTCGTGGACGAGGTTGGCCGCGTGGATTTGCCCGGCTCGAGCCCGGAGGCTATGTATTCCAGTCTGCTTAAAATCGCGCAACTGCCGCCGGAGACCATAATCCATCCCGGCCACGCCTACGGCTCTCAAAATTCCGCCACCATCGGCGCGCAACTGCTTTCCAACCCTTATTTGAAGCTGGCCGCCGCGCGGAATAAAGCGGATTTCTTAGCCGCGATGAGATGAAACTGCAAATTCCAACCGCCGTCGTTACGGATTTTGACGGCACAGTCACCACCTGCGATGTCGGCGACGCCATCTGCCTGAATTTCGGCGCGGCTACACGGAAAGAGGTGCGGCTTTCCTACGCCAAAACCGCGTCGGTCAAGCTTTGCATGCGGCGGTTTTTCGCCCGGCTTGTCCAGGAGCCGGACGCAGTGCGCCGGTTTGTGCTTTCAAACACTGTGATGCGCGCCGGATTCGCGCCGGCCGCGCGCCGGCTTGCGCGGGCGGGCGTGCCGCTGGAAATCGCAAGCGGCGGGCTGGATATTTATATCGGGCCGCTGCTGGAAAAATGGGGCGTTAGCGCCGCCGCAGTTTTCTGCGGGCAGGCGCGCCATGAAAACGGGCGTTTTCGCGTCAGTTATCCGCAAATCCGCGACGTGCTGGAGCAGTTCAAGGCGGCGCGGGTGCGGCACTATAAAAAACGCGGCTGCAAAGTGATTTTCTGCGGGGACGCCACCTCGGATTTGAAGGCGGCCTCTCTGGCGGACACGGTGTTCGCCTGCGGGCGTCTCTCCGCGCTGTGCCGCGAAGCGGGGATAAAGGCCAGGCGGCTGCACGATTTCGGCGAGGTCGCGCGCGCCGCGCTGGAAAGCTGATGCATCCTTATATCTTCAAAATCGGCGGATTTCATCTTGCTTCTTACGGCGTGCTGGCGGCCTGCGGCTATCTTGCCGCGCTGCTTTACGCCAAGCGCAACGCGCGGCTGTCGGGGTTTGACGGCGAGAAGTTCTGGGATTTGTCCGCCCTCCTTATAATGGGCGCGCTGCTGGGCGGAAAAATAACTTACGCGGCGCTTTTCTGGAACAGTTTCGGCGAGGGATTCCTGGAGCGTCTGGTGAACGTGGCCAGGGATTTTCGTTCAGGTTTCGTGTTCATGGGCGGATTCGCCGGCGCGGCGCTGGCCGGGGCTGTCTATCTGCGCCATTGCAGGTTATCGCTGCCGGACGCCGCCGACATGCTGGCCCCCGCCATTGCGCTCGGCCACGCGATAGGCCGGCTGGGATGCTTTCTCGCCGGCTGCTGCTACGGTTCGCCCGCCCCGTCTTTTCTGGGCGTGCGGTTTACGGACATGAACTGTCTCGTGCCGGAGCGCTGGCTTGGCGTGCCGCTGTACCCTGTCCAGCTTTACGAGGCGGCGGGCAATTTGGCGCTTTTCGCGGGGCTCAATTTCCTGTTCATGCGGCGCGGCAATTTCCGGCGCGGCGCCGTTTTTCTGGCGTACGCCAGCGGCTATTCCCTGCTGCGGTTCGCGCTGGAATTCCTCCGCGGCGACGAGCGCGGCGGCTTTTTCGCCGGATTGTCGCCGTCGCAGCTCGCGGGTATTGCTATAATCATAGTCTGCGCTGTCTTCCATAAAAAACTTCCGGCGCGGGAGCGAATGCAATGAAAGACCAGAAATTTATTTTCAAGGGAGAAGCGCCGTTGCGTCTGGACGCGTATCTCGCGGGCGTGCTGGACGGCTACCCCAGAAGCCTGTGCAAAATTCTGGTGCAGAACGGCGGCGCGCTGGTCAACGGCAAAACCGTAAAACCCGCCTGGCCGCTGCAGGAGGGCGACGAAATCTCCGTCCATTTCACAAAATCGCGCCCCAGCGCGGACAAATTCAGGGCGATGCTATTGCTGGAGGATAAACATATCGCCGTCATCTCGAAACCTTCGGGACTGCTTGCGCATCCGCTCAAGCCTTCGTGGGCGGATACGCCCGACATCGTTTTTTCCGGCGAGGAAACTCTCGCTGCGCTCATACTGGCGGCGTATCCCGCCTCCGCCGTGAACGGACTTGCCCGCGCCGGACTGGTGCACCGGCTCGACCGCGAAACCAGCGGCGTCATGGTCATCGCGAAAACGCCCGCCGCGCAGGAAAGCCTTGTCTCCCAGTTTCAAAACCGCACCGTGAATAAAACCTATCTCTGCATCGCGCAGGGCGCGGTCAAAGACGAGCGCGGCATAATAAACGTGCCCATAGGCCGCGTTACCGGCGGCAAAATAAAAGCTTCCGCCATCGGGCGCGACGCCGTGACGGAATACCGCGTCATCGGCAGGAAGAAAGGATTTTCGCTGCTGGAGCTCCATCCCAAAACCGGACGCACGAACCAGTTGCGCGTGCATCTGGCGTGGCTCGGCTATCCCGTCGCCGGCGACGAAGTGTACGGCAAAAAAGCCGCCCCGAGATTGATGTTGCACGCCAAGAGGCTGGAATTCGACCATCCGCATACCGGAGGGCGCGTAACCGTGGAAGCCGCCATCCCCGAGGATTTCAGAAAATTCTGGGCGTCGAAATAGCGCTTATGATAACCGCAAAAAGCCCGCCGAAAGGCGGGCTTTTTGTTTGAGTTCGCTGCTGTCCTAACCTGAAAGTTTCAGTTGCTTGCGGAATTCGACATAAAAGGCTTCATGGCTCCGACTCAAAAAAGCTGCTCACAGGCAACGAGCCTGCTCGCATTTTTTTGAATCCACTTCGCCCTTTTACGTCTCGGTTCTCGCAAGCAACTGAAGCTTTAAGGTTAAAACGTGGAGGCCGAGGCGAAAGCCCGGAAGTTGAGGTTCAGGAATACGTTGTTGCGGGCCTCAAGCTCCCGCAGAACGGTTTCATCTATGCGTTTGTCCGCCGCCATACGCGCGAGCCTGAAAAAGTTTTCGCAGTGCCCCAGCACGCGGCCTCGCGCATATTCGGCGTGCTCGCCTTGCCGCATCATATCGGCCCAGTCGGAGGATTGCGCCAGCAGCACCTCCCGCGCCGCCTGAGCCAGAACGCGTTTTTCCACGGAGGACATATCCTGAAACTGGAAGCGGTTGGCCAGCTCTATCATCTTTTCGGCGGCGGCGTTGACGCGCGGATAAATCCAGTCGCTGGCGGTGGTGACCCACGGCTCGAAATAGCCGCCCTCGCCCCAGGAGGAAGCCTCGGGCTCGATATCGTCGCCGCAATTGGCCTGTCCGGCTTCCAGGCATTCCGAGGCGGTGGCCGTCTGAATCGGAAGGCGTTCCTGCCGTATCGCGCGCACCAGATTCTCGAGGAATTGCGGCCCCTCGAACCAGCGGCGGCCGAACAACTGCGCGTCGCAGGCGCAGGTGATGACGGGGCGTATGCCCTGCTCCGCGTAAATCCGTTCCGTCAGAGCCAACTGACTCTTCAGAAAATCCGCGGCGTGTTCGCGCGCGCGGGCGGCGGCGGCTGCGGGGTCGTAGAGCTGCTTGCCGGCGGCGGGCACGGCTCCGGTGTTGCGGTGATATTTCACGCCCAGCCCGCGCCGCGCTCCGTCCGGGTGCAGGTATGGGCGCACGGTCTCGTAATCGGCGTCGAAGCCGGCGTCCCGGCCGAAATCGCGGTAGACGGGGTCCGCCGCGTAACCGCCGGGGCCCAGCCGGGCGGCAGCTCCGGCTTCCCGCGCCCAGGCGTAAACGCCGCCTTTAAGCCTGGCGGGCGCGTAAACGCCGCAGCGCGGTCTCGGATTGGCGAGCGAAAAAGCGTGGTTTTCCAGGAAAAAATATTTTATTCCGGCCAGTTGCAGTTGCTGCGTGAGCCGCGGCTCGAACGCGCATTCGGACAGCCACATTCCGCGCGTGCGCCGGGAAAAACGGTCCGCGTAATCCTCCGCCGCGGCGGCCACCTGCGCGCGCACGGCCTCGGGATGGATGAGGAGCGGCAGCAGCGCGTGCGTCGCGGGCGAGGTGATTATTTCCAGGAGGCCGTTTTGCTGAAGCTGTTTGAAAGGGGTTATCAGGTCGCCGCTGTAACGGTCCATTATCTCAAGCGCGGTTTCATAAAGCGCGGCATAGCCCAGCGCGGTTTTATGCTCCGGCGAATCCTCGGCCAGGCGGGCAAGCTCCTCGTCTACAAAAGCCAGCCGGTTTTCAACATAGCCGCGGCAGCGTTTCGCCAGCAGCTCGTCTTCAAGCATGGCGCACAGCGTAGGCGAAAGGGAAACGGTGAACGCGGCGCGCATGTTTTCGTGCGCGAGGCGCTCCGTCAGCGCGATGAGCGGAACGCAGGTTTCGGTCACCGCCGCAAAAAACCAGTCCTCCTCCGGCGCCCATTCTTTTTCGCAATGGCGCACGAAAGGGACATGCGCGTGCAGCACTATGGAAAGCAGCCCTTTTGCGCTCATGAGGCGCACCCGCCGTCCGGCGGCTGCGCGGCGCCGCGCGGCACATACACGGAATTGGATTCAAGTTTGGAATGCGGCTGCCCCGCCGCGCTGGAGACGAGCAGAGCCGCGCGGTAATATGTTCCGCCCGCGGGCGGGGTGAAATAAAAGCGGAGGTCGTCCCACCGGCGCTTCTCCTGAAAAACCTCGGCTCCGGTAGCGGCGCGCAGCAGCACGAAAACAACTTCAGGGGCGAACGCGCCCTTGCGGAAAACGTCGGCCTTCGGGCCGGTCCATTCCCAGTAGGCCAGGACCGAACGCGGGCTGCGCGCGATGAGCACCAGCCTGTTCTGCTGCGACACAAGGCTTTCCGCCCATAGCGGCGACGAGTCAAAGCATTCCTTGACTTGCAACAATGCTGTTTCCGGTTCCATGCGTTCTCCTGCTACCATTGTCCTAAAAGTATATTAACATTGTCAAACAAAATGTAAAATAAGAGCCGGTTCGCAACCTCTCTTTCGCAGCGAAAACGGCGCTTACGGCAAAATACGGAGATTGTGAACAGGCTCTCATTGCTTTCCAGGGAGAAAATCATGCAAACCAAAACTTCCGGCAGGCTCGCGTTTCTGGACCGCGAAATAGCGGCGCTCAGGGAACAGGGCAGATTCATAGAACCCGCAGTGCTGGAGTCCCCGCAGGACGCCGTGGCGGTAATCAACGGCAAAAAAGTCGTCAACCTCACCTCCAACAATTACCTGTGCCTCGCCAACCATCCGAAGGTGAAGGCGGCGGCCATAAAGGCCGTGGAAAAATACGGCGTCGGCACCGCCGCTGTGCGCACCATAATCGGCACCATGGATATTCATGTGGAGCTGGAAAAGCGCTTCGCGGAGTTCAAGCAGACCGAAGCGTCGCTGCTGTTGCAGTCCGGCTTCACCACCAATGTGGCGGTCTGCCAGAGCCTGCTGGACTCCGACAGGGATTTGCTGATTTCCGACGAGCTTAACCACGCCTCCATCATAGACGGCGCGCGGCTGGCGAAGGCGCCGCGCAAAATCTGCCCGCACAAGGACATGAAAGCGCTCAGGGCGATACTGGAATCCCCCGAGGCCAAAAACGCGCGCCGGCGGCTGTTCGTCACCGACGGCGTTTTCAGCATGGACGGCGACATAGCGCCGCTGCCGGAGATAACCGAGCTTTGCGAGCGTTACGACGCCGTGCTCATGGTGGACGACGCGCACGCCAGCGGCGTGCTGGGCAGGCAGGGGCGCGGCACGGTGGACCATTTTGGGCTCCAGGGCCGCGTGGATATCCAGATAGGGACTCTTTCCAAAGCGTTCGCCGCAGTGGGCGGCTACGCCGCCTCCACCAAACAGTTGCGCGACTACATGTGCTCCACCGCCCGTCCGTTTTTGTTTTCCAGTTCGCATCCGCCGTCGGTGGCGGCCACCTGCCTCGCGGGTCTCGACGTGCTTTACAGCGAGCCGCAACTGCTTGAGAATCTCTGGAACAACACGAAATTTTTCAAGGAAGAGCTGAAAAAAGCCGGCTTCGACACCGGCCTGAGCGAAACGCCCATCGTCCCCGTGATGATAGGCGATACGGCGAAGGCGAAAGCTCTCAGCGCCAAACTGTTCGAATACGGCGTGTTCGCGCTCGCCATAGGCTATCCGACGGTGCCGCGCGGCAAAGAGCGGCTGCGCGCCATCGTTACCGCCGGGCATACGGTTGAAGACCTCGAAAACGCCGTGGCCGCGTTCAAAAAAGCGGGCAGGGAACTCGGCATAATTCGGGCATGAAAAGTTCAATAGCCCGTCTCAAGCCAATCGCGCTGCTGTTATGCGCCGCAGTGCCGGTTCTGGCGGCGTGCAGGAAAGCGCGCAACGCCCCCGCAATTTCCCCGGAGCGCGAAGTGCGCGTCGTCGCGACTATATTCCCCGTCTATGACATCATGCGCGAGGCCGGCGGTATACGGGCCTCGGTTTCGCTGCTGGTGCCGCCGGGTGCCGAAGCGCATTCCTTCGAACCGCGTCCTTCGGACGCGGTGAAGTCGGCCTCGGTCCAGGTGTTCGCCTACGCGGGCGACAGCATGGAACCCTGGGCCAGAAAGTTCGCCGCCGGACTTGATTCCTCGGGCCTGCTGATAGCGGATTTGAGCCGCGGCGTCAGGCTGCGCGCGCCGGCGTCGGGCGCGGGCTCCGACCCGCACATCTGGCTGGATTTCGCCAACGCCGCGGCGATGGCGGAGAACGCGGCGCGCGCGCTCTCCGCGGTGGACCCGCCAAATAAGGATTATTACTACAGCAATCTCGCCGGGATAAAGCGCCGGCTGGCGAAGCTGGACGCGGAATATAAAACCGGGCTGGCCTCCTGCCGGTCCCGCGCGGTTATTTACGCGGGGCATTTCAGTTTCGGCTATCTGGCGGCGCGCTACGGGCTGGAATATCACGCTTTGGGGGACGCCGGCCCCGACGCCGAGCCCTCGGCGGGCAGAGTAGCCGGGCTGGCCCGCGCCGCGCGCGCCGCCGGCGCGAAAACGGTTTTCGCAGAGGAGATGAGCTCCCCCAAATTCGCGCAGGCTATCGCCTCGGAAATCGGCGCGCAGGTGGAAACGCTCAATCCCATGCACGAGATAACCCGCTCCGATTTCGACTCCGGCGAGGATTACTATTCGATAATGGAAGATAACTTGAGAGCGCTTTCAAAAGGCCTCGGATGCGCAAAGCCGTGACGACGGTAGTCCGCGCCGAAAACCTGACCGTCTCATACGGCGCGGAGCGCGCGCTGGATTCCGTTTCGTTCTCCATCCGCGCGGGCGAGTTCACCGCCGTCATGGGCCCCAACGGCTCCGGCAAGACTACGCTGGTGAGAACGTTGCTCGGCCTCGAAGCGCCGGATGCCGGCTCGTCGAGCCTTTTCGGCGAGCCCAGCGCCGAATTCGCGGATTGGGCGCGGGTGGGATACCTGCCGCAGGGAAAGGGCGCGGTGTACGGCAACTTTCCGCTTACCGTGCGGGAAATCGTGGCCATGGGGCTGCTGCCGGCGAGAAAATTCCCGCGTTTTCTGTCCGCCGGAGACGGCGGCGCGGTGCGGGCGGCGCTGGAAACCGCCGGCATAGCCGGCATCGCCGACCGGCTGATAGGCGAGATTTCAGGCGGGCAGCAGCAGCGCGCGTTTCTGGCGCGCGCCCTCATAAACAATCCCGAACTGCTGGTGCTAGACGAGCCCGGCGCGGCGCTGGACCCGCTCACGCGGGACAATTTCTACGAGACCATCGCCCGCCTGCCCGCCGAAAAGGGAGCGACGGTGATTCTGGTGACGCACGACACCGCGGAGGCGGGAAGATACGCCTCGCATATGCTGTTTCTGGATTCGCGGGTCGTTTTCCACGGCACGCGCGAGGATTTTTGCGCCTCAAGCGAAGTGGAGGGTTATTTCGGCCCGTTCGCGCAGCATGTCATGTGCCACCGCCATGACGGAGGAGGGCCATGCCCCTTGCGGAGTTCCTGAGCTACGGCTTCGTGCAGCGCTCGCTGCTGGCGGCGGCGCTGATTTCCGCCTCCTGCGCGGCCATCGGCGTTTTTCTCGTGCTGCGCCGGCTGTCGCTTATCGGCGACGGGCTGGCCCACGCCAGTTTCGCGGGCGTGGCGCTGGGGCTGCTCGTCGGCGTCAACCCGCTTTACGCCGCGGTGCCGTTCGCTGTGGCGTGCTCCTACGGGATATTGCGGCTGTCGGAAAAAGCGAAGGTGTTCGGCGACGCGGCCATCGGCATGACCGGCGCGGCGGGAATCGCGCTGGGAGTCGCGGTCGCCAGCCTCGCGGGCGGGTTCAACACCAGCCTGTTCAGCTATCTCTTCGGCAGCGTGCTCGCCGTCTCGAAGGGCGAGCTCTGGCTGGCGGCGCTTTGCGCGGCGGCGGTATTTTCGTTCATCGCGCTTTTTTATAACGAACTGGTGTGCGCCGCGTTCGAAGGCGCGCAGGCCAGGGTGCTGGGGGTCGCAACCGCGCCTCTCAACGCCGCGTTCATCGCGCTCACGGCGGCGGTGGTGGTGGCGGGGCTGCGCGTGTCGGGCGTGATGCTGGTCTCGGCGCTTATCGTGATACCGGCCTCCGCCGCGTTGCAGCTTGCGCGCGGATTCAAAACCGCGCTGGCGCTGGCCTGCTCGATAGCCGTATTCGCCGCCGTGGCAGGGATATACGTGGCTTTCGCCTCGAACCTGCCGGCGGGCGCGGCGATAATTTTCGTGAACCTCGCGTGCTTTGCCGCCGCGGTTTTGTGCGCGCGGCTCTCCGGCAGGCGCGTGCAACTGAGGGTGCTTCATGAGTGAAAAAATACTGAACGTGTATGTGGCGGTGTGGTGCCCGCACTGCCGCGCGGCGCTGGAATTCCTCAAGACGCGCGGAATAAAATGCCGGGTGCACGACATCGAGAAAGTCACGCCGGAAGTGGAGCGTCTTGTGGACGAAGCCAACGGCGGCGAGTGGCGGGTGCCCACGCTTGAATGCGGCGGGAAATGGGTGCCGGGCAGGGCGTTCGACAAGCGTTCTTTCGAGGAATCGCTTAAAGAGCTGGGCATTATTTGATGTTTAAGAAAAGGGGCTTTCTATACGCGGGGCTTGTCTATTGCTCGGCGATATGGGGAGCCACTTTTTTTGTGGTGAAAGATACTCTCGCCGACTGCCATCCCGTCGCGCTGGTGGGGTGGCGGTTTCTGCTTTCGGCGGCGCTGCTGCTGCCGTTTATAAAAATCGGCAGCCTCAAAAAAACGTTCGCGGCGGGACTCAAGCTGTCGGCGGTGCTGGGCGCGCTGTACCTCACTCAGACATGGGGGCTGCAATATACCGCCGCCTCCAACTCCGGGTTTATAACAGGATTATTCATAGTATTCGTTCCGCTCATGCTGCTTGCATCCGGGAAACATTCCGGCGGCTGGTGGGACTGGGCCGCCACCGCGCTGGCCGTATCCGGACTGTGGCTGGTGACGGGCGGCGTTTCCGGTTTCAATCGGGGCGACGCGCTGACCGTTATAGCGGCCGTCTGCTACGCGGGCCATGTGCTGCTTATGGAACGCTATATCCGAAAGGGCGCGGAACTTGTGCCGCTGGCCTTCCACCAGTTCTGGATGATAGGCGCGCTTTGCGCCGGAATCGCGCTGGCGGGCGGCTACAGCGTCGCAGTGCATACGTCCAGAGCGGTGTGGACGATAGTATTTCTGGCGGTGTTTCCGAACGCGCTGGCGTTTTTCATCCAGATGGCCGCGCAGCGGGTGATTGACGCAGCCAGAGTGTCGCTGATATTCGCGCTGGAGCCGGTTTTCGCCGCTGTTTTCGCGTGGACGCTGGGCGGCGAAAAAATGCGCCCCGTCGGCGCGGCGGGCGGCGCGTTGATAGTGGCGGCGATAATGCTCGACGGCATAAACAGGGCGCGGAGCGAGGCGCGGGTTTCATGAAAATATGCATCCAGATTTGTTCGGGGCTTGAGTGGCGGGCGGTGAAAAAGATTTTCGCCGTCAAAGCTGCCGCCGTCAAAACGCATTCGCTGGGCGAATACTTTGAACCCGGATTGTGCAATAGAGTAGCGGGATTCGACGGCGGCTGGCGGGACATTTCTGTGTAAAATTTCTCGCGGATAGCTACAGCTATCCGCTCCAAATTTTACGTCGAACTGTCCTCGCCAT
>Ga0074195_1003399_pt1 | contig 15125 bp, 17 predicted proteins | sample EPASupsiteHSE623_FD_64525 | JGI IMG/M metagenome (GOLD analysis project Ga0074195, IMG submission 64525) | Bioremediated contaminated groundwater from EPA Superfund site, New Mexico - Sample HSE6-23 | ecosystem: Environmental > Aquatic > Deep subsurface > Groundwater > Contaminated ...
TGGGGTTAAGTTATAATTATATTGTATTAGGGTTATCGGGGAGGGGAAAATCCCCGGCCTTTTCGGCAATTCGGGCAGATCCTCGGCCCGATGAGAGGAATAGGCCCGTCTCGGATAAAAGGATTCGCTCGATCGGACCTCCCGACCCGGCCGGCCATCAAAGGTCTCATTACGCATGAGCCATAACATTTCTACCATCATCGGCCGGGGTGCTGCATGGATATTCTGACAAAGGCAAGAAAACGGCTCTCACGGTTTTTGCGGGTCTTCTTCAAGAAAAAGCGGTCGAGAATCGGGATCTACGGCCCGCCGAACGCGGGCAAGACCACGCTCGCGAACCGGATCGTCCGCGACTGGACCGGCGACGCACTCGGCCCGGTCTCGGAGATCCCGCACGAGACCCGGCGCGCCCGGCGAAAGGAGGACGTGACCATCTCGAACGGAGACGGCGACTCGATCGTGATCGACATCGTCGACACCCCCGGGGTCACGACCAAGATCGACTATCACGAGTTCACCGAGTACGGGATCGAGAAGGAGGACGCCGTCAAGCGGGCCCGCGAAGCGACCGAGGGCGTGGCCGAGGCCATGCACTGGCTCCGCGAGGACATCGACGGTGTCATCTACATGCTCGATGCGACGCTCGACCCGTTCGCACAGGTCAACATCATGATGGTCGGGATCATCGAGTCGCGGAACCTCCCGGTGGTCATCGTGGCCAACAAGATCGACCTCCCTGACGCCTCGCCCGCCCGGATCAAGTCCGCATTTCCGCAGCACCCCGTGATCGCGATCTCGGGGCTCGAGGGGAAGAACGTGGACGAGCTCTACAACAAGATGATCGAGTTCTTCGGGTGATCGCGACATGATTCAGGGCGTACAACTGGACCTGATCTCGGAGGAGCGGCTCGCAAGGCTCACTTCGATGGAGAAGATCCGGCTGATTCTCGACGAGGTCATGGCCGGGAACATCGTGGTGCTCGAGAAGGGGCTCTCCCCCGAGGAGTCGAGCCGACTGATCGAGATGACCATGATGGAGATCTCACCCGACGGCTTTGCCGGGATAGAGATGGAGACCTATCCCGCGCGCTCGCAGGGGGGCGGCATCCTCTCGCGCCTCTTCGGGAACAAGGAGTCGCCGTCGCGGCTGACCGTGATCGGACCGGCGAACCAGCTCAAGATGCTCCGGAAGGAGCGGGACCTGATCAGCGCGTGGGTCTCGTCGCGATAACCCATGCCACACAAGTGCACGACCTGCGGACGGGAGTTCGAGGACGGCTCGCAGGACGTCCTCCGAGGCTGCCCGAGCTGCTCGGGCAAGCGCTTCCTCTACGTCCGGGCCGAAGAGCGGCACCGCGACGTGCTCGAGGAGACGCCGCTCGAGGCCCTGGTGGAGGAGTCGCCCGATGCGGACGTGCACGAGGTCCCCGGCGAGGTGGAGGAGACGCCCGACCGACCCCTTCACGAGTCGATCGAGACGATCCGGATCCGCGGCCCCGGCAGTTACGAGATCAATATCGAGCGGCTCGCGAAGTCGGACGATATGGTGGTCGGCCTGGGCAAGGCCGGCCAGTACGGCGTCGACATCCTCTCCATGGGCAAGAGGAAGGGCCGGCGGCGTCGGCCCCATAAGGACGAGCTCTGAAACGGGGGCGGCAGAAGGCCGCCGTACCCCGGATCTCTTCTCTCAGGTGTTCGGCTGGATGTGAAGGGCCCCATCGAGCGGGACCTGACTCCGGAACTGGCTGTCGGTCAACTGCTGCATGTTCTGCTGCTGGTACTCCGGCCGGTGCGTATCGTAGTACCGGTAGAAGTCCTGGTCGACATGGTAGACCTCGTTCGTCTCGGGGTTGTAGACCCGGTCCCGGTTCAGAGTGTAATCGGAATATTTTTCCAGAAAGATGTCCTCGCCCTCCTGCTTCGCGTACCATTCCTTCAGCTGCTGGTCGCGCGCATCGCTCCCCGAACTGCTGCCCGAGCCGGTGCTGCCCGACCGGGAACCGGCGCCCCACGACGCGGCCAGAAGGTTCCGACAGCCTGCGAGGGTCGCCTGGCTGTAGTCGATCGAGAGGAACGATTCGAGGAGGATCGGGGCATCGAGCTCCCAGTCCGTCGTCGGAGAGTAGATCCCCCAGAGGTATTCGACCGCCGTGAAGTATCCGCCCCCCACCTGGGACGTACCGACCGTGAACGAGCCGATCGTCGGGGTGCCGCTGTTCGAGAAGGCGATTCTCATCGCCTTGACTATGGCCGGGCCGCCGGAGAACGCAGAGAGGTCCGCGTCCTCGTACGAGAGTATGCGCACGTCCGAGACGGTCGAGAAGTCCTGGGAGAGGTACGTCGTCAGGTAGTCCTCGGGGCTCACCCCCGGCGGCAGGGTCGTCCCGGGGTCCTTGTGAAGGCTGTTCAGGAAGACGACGCCGCGCGTGTTGTGCGAATCGGCTGCGATGAGACCTGCACAGTTCGGGAAGACCTGGACGCCCCATCCTTCGGGGATTCGCATGGAGACCCCGCCGGACTGCTGCGTCTCCTTCAACGAGCCGAGGCTGCTCCGGGCCGACGACGTCGTTCCGGCCCCCGCGACCTGCGACGACTGCTGGGTGAAGGAGGCCGCGATGGACCGCATGGTCGGTTCGTCCTGCGCAAACGTTGCCCTGGACGCCTCGTACGCAGAGTACATCCCGTACGGAGATTTCACGAATATGGTGTAGACCCCGGTCATGGGCACACCCGAACGGTCGTAGGAGGCGACGATCTCGAGCATCGATCCGTCCCGAGTCTGCCGGACAGAGTCGAGTGCGAAGCCGGTGACCCCCTGCGCCTCCTGCCCGACGAGATAGTTCGCGATCATCGGGGCTGTTGCCGTGCGATACGCGCCGCTGAGAAAGAGGGGGCGGAGGACGACCCGAGCACCTCCCGCCCCCGGGTTCCTGACCTGGACCTCGTCCCCGACCGTCACGGCCCACGAAGCAGGTTTCTTCCGTGAGAAGAGGTGCTCGGGATCCGAGTAGGCTTGCAGGGCCGCATCCCCGGTAGAGCCGAAACCGTCCCTGTTCGCCGGCGCGGTGCATCCGGCGGTAACGAGCACCGCGAGGAGGAGAAGAGCGATCACGGATACCCTGCGATCTATCGACATACTGGAGGGACGCATTCGAGGCGGATAATCGTTTGGGTTTGTCGGTAGCCTTATGAAGCGGCCCGACGTATTTATACCCGGCACCGTCGCTGACGTGTGCACGACACACCGGTAAGTCCGACGCGCCCCCGTGGCGCGGCCTTCCAGGCTTGGGATTACGGAGCGTGCGTCTCATCGCTGCTCTTCTCGGGACTATCGGAATCGGAGTAGAACTATGGCACGAATGCATGCGCGACGGAGAGGCAAGTCGGGATCTGTCCGGCCACACCGGGCGGACCCGCCCGCGTGGTCGACGACCGACGCTGCCGAGATCGAGAAGCTCATTGTCGAGCTCCACAAAAAGGAGCTCTCGAGCGCCGCGATCGGAACGATCCTGCGCGACCAGTACGCAGTCCCGGACGTGAAGCTCGCGACCGGGAAGCGGGTCGGCGAGATCCTTGAGTCGAACGGGTTCAGACCCGAGCTCCCGGAGGACCTCCGGAACCTGATCGTGAAGGCCCTGGGGATGCGCAAGCACCTCGCAGAGAACCGGAACGATGTCCACAACAAGCGCCAGCTCCAGCTGACCGAGTCGAAGGTCCGCCGCCTGGTGAAGTACTACGTCGGGTCCAAGCGGCTCCCGAAGGGCTGGGTATACAAGCCCGAGACGGCCGAGATCCTGCTCTCGCGGTAATACCCATGCCGATCGACGCCGCCGCCGAACGCCTCGCCCGCTTCCTCGAGGAGCAGTCGTACGTGGAGGTCTACGGCCACCACGACGCGGACGGGATCGCGGCGGCGTCGCTCATCTGCCACGCGCTCTGGCGACGGGGCGCGGGCTTCCGACTCCGGGTGGTGGACCGGGTGCCGGCCCTCGACAGCGAGGTGCCGACCCTGCTCTGCGACCTTGGAGCCGGCCTCGAAGACCTGCCCGCACACGTGGCGGTCCTCGACCACCACGCGCCCGCAGCGCGCGGGGACGGGGTCGTGCTGAACCCGCACCTCGTCGGGCTCGACGGGGAGCGGGTGCTCTCGGCCGCCGCCCTCGCGTACCGCGTCTCGAACCGGCTCGCGAGCTGCCGCGACCTCGCCGGGTTGGCCGCCGCCGGCGTGCTCGGCGACGGCCAGGCGTTCGAGGACGAGAACGCGGCCATCCTGAACGAAGGGATGACCGACGGCGTCCTCCAGGTCGAACGGGGGGTCGCGCTCCCCGGGGACTCGATCGCCGAGCAGTTCGAGCTCGCGATCGACCCGTACCTGCCCGGGATCTCGGGAGACCGGGGCCGTGTCCGCGAGCTCCTCCGGGCCTCGCTCGGCGAGGAAGGACCGGCACTCGACCTCCTGCTCTCGCTCGTCGTGCTCGACACGGCCGAGCGGGCGGCGCCGGGGGCGCTCGAGACCCTCTGGGGCGACCGGGTGCTCTGCCTGCGCGAGCGGCCAGGCGACGCGCGGACCCTCGCGGCCGTTATCGAGGCCTGCGGCAAGGCCGGGCGCGGCGGGCTCGCCGCCTCGGTCTGCCTCCGGGCTCCCGGCGCGGCCGACGAGGCCCGGGCGGTCGCGACGGCGTACCGGCAGCGGGTGATCGCTGCGGTCGCCGGGGCAATGCCGACCGAGGAGGCGCCGTTCGTCTACCGGATCGCGGACGGCACGCTCGCGAGCGATGTCGCGGCCGCGCTTGCCGGGCCGCTCGGCGGGCCGGTCCTGGTCGGGGCCGGGAGCGACGGCATGGTCCGGCTCTCGGCCCGCGGGGACGGCACGGTCCCCCTCGGCCCGCTGGTGCGGCAGCTCGCGACCGAGGCCGGCGGCACGGGCGGCGGGCACACGCGCCGGGCAGGCGGAGTCGTCCCGGAAGGGGCGTTCCCGCAGTTCGCGGCCGCGTTCGCGGAGGCGGTCGGGGCATGAGGTGCGAGGGGGTCATCAGGACCCGGCACCGGCACCCGGCCTGCGTGGCGGCCGCGCTCGCGCCCGACGACCACCTCTCCTGCTCGACCACGGTCGAGGACGGAGCGGTCGTGGCGCGGCTCGGCGGCCGGGAGTGCGGCTCGATCATTGCAACGATGGACGACTACCTGATGAACTGTCAGATTGCGGAGGAGCAATGCAGCCACGATTCAGCCTGACGGCGGACCTCGTCTTCTCGAAAGAGATCCCGGACGAGGCCCTTCCCGCGATCGAGCGGGCGGTCCAGGAGGCGAACACGGTCCTGTTCCGGAAGGGCGTCCCGAAGGACGCGCCCGAGGACGAGATCGGCCGGATCACGGAGTACTCCGTCTCGGGACCGACCCTCTCGCTCACGCTCGTGAGCGGAGGCTACACCCGGGTCCACGACGCCGTCTTCCGGTTCAGAAAGCACGTCGCGGGCCAGCTCGGGCGGTTCCGGATCGGCCTGCGCGACCTCGAGGTCTCCGACTACCGGGTCGAGCTGCGGGGCGAGGTCCCCGAGGGGCTCCGGCTCCCCCAGGTCCGCTTCATCCGGTCGGCCCAGTGCGGCCCGGACCGGATCGACCTCGAGCTCGCGGTCTCGGCCGCGGACCTGGAGAATAAAGTCCCCGACCGGCTGATCAGGCTGATCGAGGAGAAGGCCGAGGCGGCGGCCTACGGCGGCAAGACCGAGCACTGGGAGCTCGTGTACGAGTCCCCGAAGCGCGAGCACCGTTACCGGGAGGACCCGACGGCGGAGATGATCCGGCGTGGCTGGATCAAGCACGCGCTCTCGCGGGGCCAGTGGATTCACGGGCCGCAGTCGACCCGGCTCTTCCGGACCTTCGAGGCGATCGTGCTCGAGGAGATCGTCGAGCCGCTCGGCTTCACCGAGATGGTCTTCCCGAAGCTCGTGCCCTGGGAGGTCTGGATGAAGTCGGGACACGCGAAGGGCGTCTATCCCGAGATCTACTACGTCTCGGCCCCCAAGACCCGCGACCCGGCCTACTGGGAGGAGGTCGCGGACCACTTCAAGGTGACCGGCGAGGTCCCGGTCGACCTGATCAGGGAGAAGATCGACGGGCCGATCGGCGGGCTCTGCTACGCGCAGTGCCCGTCGTTCTGGCCGTTCGTCGGGGGCGCGACCCTCGCGAACGACTGCCTGCCGGCCCGGATCTTCGACCGCTCGGGGACCTCGCACCGGTACGAGTCGGGGGGCATCCACGGGATCGAGCGCGTGGACGAGTTCCACCGGATCGAACTCCTCTGGATCGGCTCCCCCGACCAGACGGTCGAGACGGCGGACCTGCTCCACGAGCGGTACCGCCGGCTCTTCGACGAGGTCCTCGAGCTCGAGTGGCGCTCTGCCCGGGTCACGCCCTGGTTCATGGCCCAGGAGGGCATGCTCGGCGGCGAGGGCTCGGAGCGGATCGGCACGACCGATTACGAGGCCGTGCTGCCGTATGCCGACTCCTGGCTCGAGTTCCAGAACGTCTCGGTCAACGGCGACAAGTACCCGCGCGGGTTCAACGTCAAGGTCCAGTCGGGCCAGGACCTCTGGTCCGGCTGCTCGGGGATCGGCCTCGAGCGGTGGACCGCGGCGTTCCTCGCCCAGAAGGGCTTCGAGCTCGACGACTGGCCAGCCCCGGTACGCCGGCGGTTTGGCGATGCACACGAGATCTTTCGATTTGTTTAACCACAGGTGACTGAATGGCAAGAAAAAAGCAGACCGGCCGGCGCGTTGAAGGCTGGAAGGCGAAGACCTGGTACAAGGTCAACGCCCCCGAGACCTTCAACTCCGTCTACATCGGCGACACGATCTCGGCTGACACCGAGAACATGATCGGGCGCGTGATGAACGCGACCCTGGGCGAGATCAACAACGACTACGGCAAGCAGCACGTCAAGATGAAGTTCCGGATCAACCGGGTCGCAGGCGACGCCGCGTACACGGAGTTCGTCGGACACGAGCTGACCAAGGACTACCTCCGGTCGCTCGTGAAGCGGCGTTCGAGCCGGATCGACTCCCACGTGATCGCGACCACCAAGGATGGCGTCCGGCTTCACATGACCGTGACCTGCTACACGCTGATGGCGGCCGACTCGTCCCACATCCACGAGATCCGGAAGCGGATCTCTGAGCGGGCCACGGCATTCATCGCCGAGAACGACTGGAACACGGTCGTCGAGGGCATGGTCACGGGCGGTCTCGCAAAAGAGATGATGGCCGACTCCAAGGCCGTCTTCCCGGTTCGCCGGATCGAAGTGATCAAGTCCAAGTTCCTGGGCCGGACTCAAGCCCAGGCAGCCTGAACTCACTCTTTTTCTTCAGGGAAACGAATCCCGCCCGAATCGGCGGAGGGCCACCTCGTCGTTCTCGATCCGCAGGTAGCTCAACGCGTCGTCCCCACCGGCGACCCAGGCGCCCGGGTTTGCGACAAGGCCGTCGGCACTGACCGAGGGACGGTGCGTGTGGCCGTAGACGAGCCGGTCGCCCTTCTTCATGCCGAGCAGCAGGTGGCGCGCCGGCGAATGAGCGAGCGCCTCGGCCGCATCGAGGGTCGGGCGTTCGTGCGCCGGCCGGGCGAGCGTCTCGCGCCGGGCGACGAGGTCCAGGCCGCGAGAGTAGAGCTCGACGATGCGGCCTGCGGCGGCACCCCCGAAGTCCCCGACCGCGCACATCCGGGACGCGAAGGCCTCATAGGCCTCGACCGAGAGCGGCTCGAGGGCCCCCCAGACCTCGAGGTCGTAGCCGTGAATGAAGAGCGTCGTCCGTCCCCCCTCCTCGATCATGAGCCGTTTCCGGATGGAGAACGGTCCGCGCCCCCCGGCCCGCTCCGCGATCTCGAGCAGGGCGTAGTCGTGGTTGCCGACCACGTACCGGAGGTCGACGCCCCTGAGGCCGATCATCCGGTCGATCAGCCCGCCGTGCTCGACCAAGAGCGGGCCGTTCTTTCGGCGCCAGAGGTCGAAGACGTCGCCGAGCAGGACCAGGGTTCCGATCCCGGCCGATTCGCACGCGTCGAGAAAGGAGAGGAACTCGGAGACGGCCGCGTCGGGATGGCCGGCGTGGAGGTCCGAGACGACGAGGATCACGAGATCGATTGAGCAGGGGGGATCGATATAGTTAGCGGGCCGGCACATCTATGGCAGACGAGCGCGAACTTCTACCCGATGACCGCCAGCAGGATCGTGCTGATCGTCCTCGATGGGATCGGCGACCGACCGCACCCGGCCCTGCATGGGGCCACCCCCCTCTCGGCCGCACGCACCCCCGTGCTCGACCGGCTCGCACGCGAGGGGATCACCGGGATCATGGACACGATCGCCCCCGGCATCCGGCCGGGCTCGGACACCTCCCACCTGGCCCTGCTCGGATACCCTCCCCGCGAGTGCTACACGGGCAGGGGACCGCTCGAGGCCGAGGGCTCCGGTATTCGGATGCGCCCGGGGATGGTCGGGTTCCGCGCGAACTACGCGACCCTCGATTCCGAAGGACGCGTGACGGACCGGCGTGCCGGGCGCATCCACGGGACCGAGCCGCTCTCGAAGGCGATCGAGGAGGGGGTGGACCTCTCGTCGTTCGGCGTTCGCTTCCGCTTCGTCTCGGGCGCCGGCCACAGGGCCGCGCTCGCCCTGGAGGGCGAGGGTCTCGGGGACGGGGTCGGCTCGAACGACCCGAAGAAAGAGGGCGTGCCGCCCCATTCCTTCGTGCCGACGAGTGACCTGCCCGCGGACGCGAAGACCGCCGCGGTCCTGAACGAGTTCGTCCGCCAGGCCCGCCCGATCCTCTTCGACCATCCGCTCAACCGCGAGCGGCTCGCACGGGGCCTGCTGCCGGCCAACGAGGTGTTGCTGCGCGGGGCCGGTCGCATGGGGCATTTCCAGCCGTTCTCCGAGCGGTACGGGATGAACGGCGCCGTGGTCTCGGCCGCGACCCTGATCACCGGGATCGGACGGGTCGTCGGGCTCGAGACGATCCCGGTCGAGGGCGCGACCGGCTCGATCGACTCCAATATCGAGAACAAGGTCGAGGCCGTGGTCCGGGCGCTCGAGACGCACTCGTTCGTGCTGCTGAACATCAAGGGTGCCGACGAGTCCGGGCACGACGGGAAGGCCGAGCAGAAACGCGACTTCATCGCGCGGGTCGACGGCGCGCTCGCCCCGCTCCTCGACCTGCCCGAGACCGTGATCGCGGTCCTCGGCGACCACTCGACCCCGTGCACGGTCAAGGACCACTCGGCCGATCCGGTCCCGGTCCTGATCCGCGGCGAGGGCGTTCGCCCCGACCGGGTGGAGCGCTATGACGAGTTCGCCTGCGCCGAAGGAGGGCTTTCCCGCATCCGCGGGTGCGACCTTCTCCCGATCCTGCTCGACCTGGTCGACAAGGCGCATAAATACGGGGCCTGACAGAGTGTACGGCAGACGATAATGGACGAGCCCGCCACACCCGCACTGCACCTTGACCGGTGCCTGATCCCTGATCGGACCGAGCTCCAGGAGCACATGCTGGTGACCGACCGCGCGATCCTGGTCGGGGACCGCTCCCGCATCGACTACGGCCTCTCGGGGGCCGAGATCGTGATCGCCGAGTTCTGCCGGATCAACGGGACCGTGACGGCCACGGGCGACATCCGGATCGACCACTGGACCGAGGTGGCCGGGAACGTGACGACCGGCGAGGACGCCTATCTCGGCGAGGGAGTCAAGATCGCGGGCCGGCTCTCGGTCGCGGGAGACCTGGACATCGGGGACAACGTCCAGATCGCACAGGGCTTCGAGGCCCGCGGCTGGATCCAGATCAGGAACCCCCTCCCGGTCTTCATCTATCTCATGCTCTACCTGATGGCCGTGCTCCGCTTCGAACGCGAAGACGAGGTCGAACGGTTCATGGCCGAGGTGCTCGGCGAGGAGGAGCCGGTCGAGCAGCCGCTCGTGCTCCCGACCGGCGCTGTCCTCGACATGGAGCGACTCGAGGTGCCGGGGGAGATGACGATCGGCTCGTTCTGCCGGCTCCACGGCAACGTCAGAGCGCAGAGCGTCGAGATCGGCACGGCGACGACGCTCTTCGGCTCGGTCCGGGCGTCCGATCGGATCGCGATCGGGCCGGGGACCGTGGTCCACGGCACGGTCGCGTGCGATGGAACGATCGAGGTAGCGGCGGGGGCCCGCGTCCTCGGCGACCTCGACGGCCGGACGATCGAGATCCACGAGCGCGCGCTCGTGGAGGGCACGATGCGGGCCCCGGGGGGCCTGCGCATCGTGAGGGACGCGTGATATACCGATGGTGACGGCTGCAGAACTGCTGGAGGTGCCCGAGCTCCGGTTCGTCGAACCGAGCTTTGCCGAACTGACCGACGAACTCTACTCCTCGGTGCTCCTCGACCTCGAGGCGACCGACGGACGCCTGCTCGTGGACGAGAAGGACGACCCGATCGCGATCGCGCTCCGCGACGACGACGCCTGGCACGTGGCCACCTTCCTCTACCGGACGCCGTTCGTGCTCGCGCTCGAACGGTTCGAGGAGACCGGGGGCGAGATCTACCAGGAGCCGCGCGAGACCTGGGCCCGGGCGGTCAGGAGGCATTATGCCGGGCAGCTCTCCCGCCAGGTCCAGCCGGCGATCAACGATCTGCCGCCCGACCGGACGGCCAAGGCGGCGGACCTGGTGGCCGAGGTCTGGGGAGAGCGCGACGGCGTCCGGGTGATCGACGCCTGCTGCGGTTCGGGGATCGGGGCGTCCGTGCTCCGGTCGCTCGGGATGGACCCCCTCTCGTACGACAACGACGCGGCCCTGCTCGCGCTCGGCCTGGCCGAAGGCCGGCTCGAACCGGACGCGGTCTGCTGCATCGACGGAACCCTGGCGACCGATTACTGCAGCCCGGCCCCCCTCGGCCTCGGGCTGATGATGGGGCAGATCTACCCCTGGCTGAACGAGGAGCTCTGGCGGGGGCTCGTCGAGCAGCTGCTCGCGCTCTCGGAGGAGACCCTGATCACGCTCGGGACCGAGCCCGAGGCCGTGCTCGTCGGGAGCTGGGCGGTCGAGGCGGGCCGCGGGGTCGAGATCGTGGAGAACGAGCGGGATCCGATCTACGACCGATGGATCTGCCGGATCCGGCCCTGAATCGAGCCCCGGTGGAGCGGAAACGTCCCCATCGGATCGCTAAAGGCCCTTGAGGGCCACATCGAGCATACCATTAAGTAGAATCCAGCCCCATGACCACCGCACGCACCTCGCGGTGCTGGAGACTCTCATGCCCCGATATCTTCCCCCCGTGCTGGTCCTTGCTGCCGTCCTCGCGATCATCGGCGCGGCCGGCTGCATCACGCAGCCGTCGGTCGCCGTCGAGGGGGTCCAGCTCGGCACGCTCACTCCGGCGAACACGACCCTCCAGGTGCAGGTGCGGGTGACGAACACGAACTCGTTCGAGATCCCCCTCAAAGACGTCGCGTTCACGGTCCACTCGGTCGAGAACACGGGCCTGCGGCAGCTCGGGGCCGGGCAGACCGGTCCGTTCGTCCTGCCCGCCGGCCGAACGATGGACCGGACCGTGCCAGTCACCCTCGACAACCGGGCCCTGCTCGAGGCCGTGCTCGCGGCCGTGCGGGCCGGCCAGGACCGGATCACCTTCCGGGTGAACGGGACCGTGAGCGGCGATCTCTACGGCCTCCTGACCGTGAACGTGCCGTTCGAGCAGAATCAGACGGTCACGATCCGGGACCTTGTCGGGATGAGCGGCATGCCGGTCGACGAGGCGAGCATCCGGCAGGCGCTCGGTGCGGCCAGGGCGGTCGCGTCCGGCGCCGTCCCGGGGATCACGATCCGCATGGGGTGAGAAGCATGAAAAAGGAGATCGACAACCCGATTCGAGACCGCGTGGCGACGCTCAACGCCCACCATATCCTGCGCCGGGCCGAGAGAGAGGAGAACCGCCGATCGGAACGGCGAAATGTCGGCGAGGGGCGCGACCACCCCGGCGATACCGGGACGGGCCGCCCCCCGAGGGCGCGCTGACCCGAGCCCGCCCCCGGAACAGCGACTGCTCGCCCGAGACAGACGCCGAACAAAATCCCGTTATTCGACACGCCCTCTGCCGCAGCCCGGGCTCCGCCCGGGGGCGCCGGCCGACGGGGCGACGACGCTCTCCCCATCCGGCAGTTGAGCGGGCGGGACGCGGCGCGATCGGGGGATCGGGCAGAGAAAGAGAGGGGCGGCCGGTCGGACCCGGCTTACCCGTAGATCATCGTCCCCACGCCGTCGCGGGTGAAGAGCTCAAGGAGAAGGTTGTGCTCGGTGTTGCCGTTGATGATGTGTGCGAACCGGACGCCCGCGCTGAGTGCCTGGCACATCCCCTCGACCTTGGGGATCATCCCGCCCGCGACCGCCCCGGAGGCGATCATGCCCCGGGCGTCGCTCACCGAGAGCCGGCGGTAGACGGCGGTCCGATCCGCGTCCATGACCCCGTCCACGTCGGTCATGTTGATCAGCTTGTACGCCCCGACCGCGACCGCGATCATGGCCGCGGCCGTGTCGGCGTTGATGTTGAGCGCGTTGCCGTCGCGGTCGATCGCGATCGGAGCCACGACCGGGATATACCCGTCGTCGAGCAGGGTTGCGAGGAGCGCCGGGTTCACGACCTCGACCTCGCCCACGTGCCCGAGGTCGACCTGCTCCTCGTGGTCGCCGATCCGGACCGTCTGCGGGGTCAGGCGCCGCCCGACGAGGAGGTTGCCGTCGTTGCCCGAGAGCCCGACCCCGTGCGCGCCGGACTTTTCGAGGAGCGAGACGATGTTCGACGAGATCTTGCCGACGAGCACCATCTGCGCGACCTCGAGGGTGTCCTCGTCCGTGATCCGGAGGCCCCCGACGAACTTCGGCTCCTTGCCGAGCGCCTCCATCTTGGCCGTGATCTCGGGCCCGCCGCCGTGGACGAGCACCACGCGGATCCCGATATAGTGCAGGAGCACCACGTCGCGGATCGCGGCCTCGAGGACGGCCTGGTCGACCATCGCGTGTCCGCCGAGCTTGATCACCATGGTCGTGCCGTGGAACTGCTGGATGTAGGGCAGGGCCTCCATCAGGACTTCGACCCGCTTCATGTCGTGTACTTCCCGTTGATCTCGACGTAGCGTTCGGTCAGATCGCAGCCCCACGCGGTCGCCTCGCCCTCGCCGGCCCCGAGGTCGAGGGTGAAGACGACCCGCTTTCCGGACATCTGGGCCTTCGCCCGCGCCAGGTCGACCACGATCTCGCCCTTTGTCACGAGCGGGACGGCGCCCTCGCCCTCGCCGATCGAGAGCGAGGCGCCGTACGGGTCGAACTCGACGCCGGCCCGCCCTGCGGCCGCGATCACGCGCCCCCAGTTCGGGTCCTCGCCGTAGACCGCGGTCTTGACGAGCGGCGAGCCGACGATCGTCCGGGCCACGGCGGCCGCGTCCTCCTCCTCGGGCGCGCCGGTCACGACCACCTCGATCAGGCGGGTGGCGCCCTCGCCGTCGGCCGCGATCTGGACCGCGAGCGACCGGCAGCAGGCCTCGAGCGCCTTCTCGAACTCGTTCGCGTCGACCCGGCCGGCGGCACCGGTCGCGGTCAGGAACGCGACGTCGTTCGTGGAGGTGTCGCCGTCGACCACGACCCGGTTGAAGGTGCGGTCCGCAGCGAGGCGCAGGGCGGCCGAGAGGATCGGCTGCTCGATCGCAGCGTCCGTGTAGAGGAACGCGAGCATGGTCCCCATGTTCGGCGCGATCATCCCCGAGCCCTTGCAGATGCCCCCGACCGAGAAGCCTTCGCCCACCACGAGGGCGTGCTTCTCCACGAGGTCGGTCGTCATGATCGCACGAGCGGCCGCGGTCTCGGCCGCGTCGGTGCGGGCGAGCGAGCCGGAGATGGCGCCGGCCTGCCGCTCGATCCGGGGGAGATCGAGGTACCGACCGATCACGCCGGTCGAGGCGACCCCGACCTCGCGCTCGTCGACCCCGAGCGCGCCGGCGCCGAGCGCAGCCATCGCGGCCGCGTCGTCGAGTCCCCGGCGGCCCGTGTGCGCGTTCGCACAGCCCGAGTTCGCGATCACGCCCCCGAGGCGGCCGCGCCGAATCCGCTCCATCATCAGCTCGACGGGAGCCGCCCGGACCAGGTTGGAGGTGAAGACGCCGGCGGCGGTCCCCTCGGCCCGGATCAGGGCGAGCCCGTACTTGCCTTCCTTTATCCCGGCCGCCTCGACCCCCTCGATCGCGCAGATCGACTTCATGTCGGCTCCCGGCCCGCGGCGAGCCCCTGGACGATGTCCGAGCGGGTCACGATCCCGACCAGGGACGCACCCTGCATCACGGGCAGCCGGACGATCCCCTCGCGGAGCATCAGCGCGGCCGCGTCCTCGATCTCGGCATCGCCCTCGATCGTGATCGGGGGTTCGCTCATCACCCGGTCGACGGTCATGGTCCCGATGTCGGCGAGGGCGGCCTTGGTCTTCTCCCAGTTGATGAACTCGCGGATCGGGACCTCGATGATCTCGAGCGGCGAGGGGAGCCAGAGGTCCTCGGAGAGGGGCCGGGTCGAGAGGAGGGCGAGGAGGTCCGAGTCGGTCACCATCCCCACGAGCCGCTGCCCCTCGAGGACCGGGAGGCCCCCCACGTGGTATTCGCGCATGATACGGGCGGTCTCGCGGACCGTTGCGTTCGCCTGGACCGTGTGCGGGTCCGGCGTCATGATCTCGTTGACCTTCATAGTCTCGCCTCAGGGAGCGACGCCCGGGCAGCGGAGCCCGTCGTCCTCGTTGTAGCCGCACATCAGGTTCATGTTCTGGATCGCCTGGCCGGCCGCGCCCTTGACCAGGTTGTCGATCGCCGAGACCACGACCACGCGGTCCTCGCCGACCTCGACCGCGAGGTCGCAGAAGTTCGAGCCCCGGACGGAGGAAAGGGTCGGCCGCTGATACCGGACGAACGGCTCCTTCCTGTAGTACTCGCGGTACCGGGCCTCGACCTCCTCCTGGCCGAGGGGCTCGTCGAGCAGGATGTGCGCGGTCGTCAGGATCCCGCGGGTGACGGGCAGCAGGGGCGGCGGGAAGGAGCCGCGCGCCCTCGAGCCGAG
>Ga0074195_1003403_pt1 | contig 15087 bp, 13 predicted proteins | sample EPASupsiteHSE623_FD_64525 | JGI IMG/M metagenome (GOLD analysis project Ga0074195, IMG submission 64525) | Bioremediated contaminated groundwater from EPA Superfund site, New Mexico - Sample HSE6-23 | ecosystem: Environmental > Aquatic > Deep subsurface > Groundwater > Contaminated ...
GGGAAAAAAAAGGGGGGGGGAAGCTGAGGAAGGGAGTTATTAGGGGTATGGTGCTGCTGCTGGCTGTTCTGGGAGTGTTGTCGCTGCTGCTCGGCACTTTTCTGCTGGTTAATACCGTTTCCGCTATTCTAACGCAGCAGGTACGACAGATTGGCATCATGAAAGCCATCGGCGGGGCACGGGAACAGATATTGAGAATGTATCTGACACTGGTAGCTGCCTATGGGGTGCTGACGCTGATTGCGGCAGTTCCACTGGGGGCTTTTGCCGCCAGTCTGGTCACTGGATTTATCGCTCAAATATTCAATTTTAATTCCGGGGGTCTGGAACTGCCGCTGCGTGTTCTGGCTTTGGAAGCCGCTGTGGCGCTTCTCGTTCCGCTGCTCGCAGCTATATGGCCGATATGGAGAGGGACTGGCATTACTGTGCGCCAAGCGGTAAGCGATTACGGGTTGGGTGAGGTAAAGGCCAAAGGCCGGATTGACAGGTGGGTGGATGCCGGCTTGGACCATCTGAGAAAATTGCCTCGTCCGGTAATTCTCTCTCTGCGCAATACTTTCCGGCGCAAGGGACGCCTGGCACTTACTCTGCTGACGCTGACCGTGGCAGGGACTGTATTTATGGCGGTTTTCTCGGTCCGTTCCTCACTGTATACAACGTTGGATCAGGCTCTTAATTATTTCCGCTATGATATTTCTGTCAGTTTTATGCAGAGCTATCGCGCCAGTCGGATTGAGCAAGAAATAATGAAAGTGCCGGGCGTAAAAGCGGCGGAATCATGGGGATTTACTTCCGGTAGGGTTCTGAGGAATGAGCGAAAGGAAGCAGAGGATGAGGCCAGTAAAAATGTGTTTATCCTGGCGCCGCCGGTGGCAACAACCATGATCCAGCCCCAAATTATTGAAGGACGCTGGCTGATCAGCGGTGATGAAAATGCCTTGGTTATAAATACGGAGGTGCTGAAAGATAATCAACAATTGAAGGTGGGTGAACCTGCGATTGTCAAAGTGGGCACCCGCAGATTGCACTTTATTGTTGTAGGCATAGCGCAAGGGACATTAACGGGGCCTATTGTTTATGCTCCTTATGAATGGCTTACCAGCGCCGTGCAAGAAGCCGGCAGGGCCCGTTCGGTGCAAGTACTGGCGCAGTCTCAGGACTTAAAGGCACAAACCGCTTTAGGCCGGACGATTGAAGAACATATGAAAAAGAACAGTCTTCGTATCCAAAATGTGGATGTAACCTGGGAACAAAAACAGCGTATTCGTTCCCAATTCGATATCCTGACTAATTTTCTGCTGGTTATGGCTGTTCTGTTAGCGGTTGTGGGAGCCTTAGGACTTACAGGAACAATGGGCATCAATGTTTTGGAACGAACCCGGGAAATCGGCGTCATGCGTGCCATTGGCGCATCAAGTGTTAGTATTGGCAAAGTTTTTATATTTGAGGCATTGTGTATAGGCATGATCAGCTGGATTACAGGGGCTATCCTGGCACTGCCGGTGGCAGCTATTCTTAGTTATCAGGTAGGTGTGCTGTTCCTGCAGAGCCCGCTGGCGTTTTCGTATAGTTTTTGGGGAGTTGGCATATGGCTGGGGCTTTCTGTAGCGCTTTCCGTTTTTGCCAGCTTGCTGCCGGCGTGGAATGCATCGCGCCTGAGCGTTCGTGATGTACTAAGCTATGAGTAAGGTGATAAGGGGAGAAGGCACAATGGTTTATAGTCGGTTATCCGCCATGCATAGATGGATAAAACAGTATAAATGGGTTTCCTTCTTGCTTGTTGGGACGGTTGCCGCTGCTTCCTGGTGGCTATGGCAGGGGCGTCAGGCAGAGAAGAAGGAGATACCGGCGGTGAAGGCCGATCGGCGTATACTGTCTGAAGGCATTGTATTTCCGATACGCTACGCACAAATGGTTATGCCTGTTGATGGAACGGTTGGTCAGATTTTAGTCAAAGAGGGGCAACTGGTTGAGGAGGGTCAATCGCTGATGCGGCTGATCCGGCAGGACTATGAGGCTCGTGTCGGCAGTGCCGGTTCCGATGTCGCCCGTGCGGCGGCGGCAGTTGAGCAGGCAAAAGTTAACGCGCTGGACGCAGAGCGTGAGCTTGAACGGCAATATCGCCTGGAAAGAGTGGGTGCAGTGTCTAAGCAGCAGCTGGATCAGGCAAAAACCGCAGCCGAACGAAGTCAGGCCGTTCTTGCTCAGGCGCAGGCTGACTTAGTGGCGCAGCAAGCCCGGCTGTCAGAGGCGGAAGGACAATTTAACAAGACCGAACTGAGAGCGCCCATTAATGGAACAATCGCTTACCTTGATGTAAAGGTTGGGGAACATGCCGCAATCGGCAGCGTCTTAATACGGATTGCGGATGAAACGGCATGGGAAGTCCGCAGTGATGATTTGACGGAATTGTCAATAGCCAGAATACAAATCGGTGACCCGGTGCAGCTTACCTTTGATGGCATTCCCGGCTTGGAGATACCGGGAAAGGTAAAATTTATCCGGTCTTATGGCGAGAAAAAAAGAGGGGATATTACATATACGGTAACCATTGCGCCTGAACGCTGGGATGACCGGTTGCGCTGGAATATGACCGCCCAGATTGCTGTTTCACCCACAAGGCAAGGTTTATAGGGTCAGGCTTGACTTATTTAATAATTGACTTATTTACAGCAGTAGTTACACTACGAAAGCACTGTATACCATGTCATTGCAAGAAGCAATAATCGAGAGGAAATATTTTTGGATTCCGGAGATAAAGATAAATACTTAGAACTCTTAGTTAAGTACAAACAAAAGTACGGCTTTGAGCTATTAACCTACGTACTCATGGATAATCACGTTCATCTGCTAATCTGTATAGCTCAGATATCAATATCAAAAATAATGCAGGGGATACAACAAACATATACCCAATACTACAATAAAAAGTATCAACATGTTGGACATGTCTTCCAACAACGGTATAAGGCATTTTTATGTAACAGTGACTCCTATCTTCTCTCATTGGTATGCTACATACATCAAAACCCTTCTCGGGCAAAGCTATCAGATAGGCTTAATTATAAGTGGAGTAGTCATATTGATTACATGTTAGTTCGCATTAATTTTGCAAATCCAATTCTCATTTTACAAATGATTAATGCTGATATGGCTAAAGCGGTTAAGCAATATCGAGACTTGATTTATCAAAAAATTAAATGTTGATCCGGCCATCGTAACGCGTGGCTATGAGCGTGGTAAGGTAATACAATGTAATTTAAAAATAAGTCAAGCCTGACCCTATGTAGTTCTATCTTCATGCTAAAAATGTTGAGATTGGGGCATAATTGTGGTATTATAAAGACACGAAAGGAGTTGGTAGTATGCCCCAAATCATTCCAATTCGGGATTTGAAAAACACTAGCGAAATTTCTCAAAGGTGTCATGCATCCAATGAGCCTATTTTTGTTACAAAAAATGGATATGGTGATATGGTGATTATGAGTATGAAGATGTATGAAGAGAAAATGTTCATGCTTGACGTTTACAGTAAATTGATCGCTGCCGAAGAGCAATTGGCGGAAGGAAAGGTACTTGACGGCGCCGCTTCGTTAAAAAGCATAAAAGAAAAGTATAATGTATAAACTGCTTGTTACAGAATTGGCGCACCAGGATTTAGATAATATTATTTCCTATATTGCCATACAGTTGTCTAATCCCAAGGCAGTCGGAGACTTCCTGGATGAAGTGACTACCTGCTATAGCTTTCTAAAAAATAATCCGATGATGTATGAACGGTGTCAAAATAGGCGCTTAGAAAAAGAAGGCTACCGCAAAGCGGTAATTAAAAATTACGTGCTTGTGTACAAAGTCAATGAAAATTCCCGAACCGTTAGTATTATGCGCTTTTTCTATAGCGCGCAAGATTATTCGAAATTAATATAAGCTGGTATAGGCTTTCAGGCATCTGTTAATGGCAGATGCTTTTTTGTTCCTTTTTCAGATAGATCAAAGATAGTTTATTGAGAAAAATTCTATCGTTTTTGAGAAAGAGGCATGTAAGTTATATTGGGTATTCGGATTATTATGTTAAAATCAACTTAACATAATATATTAGCGTGTTCTAACCAGACTATATAATAGCTTAGAAATTGCACATTTACTGACAAAATCCCTTTAACATAGGTGGTATAATTAGAATCATTTAAATTAAGGATGGTTGGTTATGGAGCAGAACATAGTCATTGTAACACCGCGATTAATCCTTAGGAAAATTACAATCGAGGATTATCTGGAAATATCAAAAATTTTACAAGACATTGAAGTTATGTATGCATGGGAGCATGCTTTTTCTGATGAGGAAGTTCGTGCTTGGATTAATGAAAACATTATGAGGTACGATAGAGATGGTTATAGCTATTGGGCTGTAATTAAAAAGTGTACGAGTGATTTGGTTGGCATGTGTGGGCTAATTGTAGAGAACGCAGCTGATGAAGACTATATTGGTATTGGATACATATTCAACAAGGCATTTTGGCACCAAGGCTTAGCATTTGAGAGCGCAAATGCTTGTAAAAATTATGCTTTTTTCAATTTGAATATTTCAGAGTTAACTGCTCAGATAAGACCTGACAACTTCCATTCCAGAAATGTTGCGGAGAAACTTAGTATGTCTGTCGTCAAGAATTTTAATCGCTTGTACAGAGGTAAAATGGTGCCTCATATTTTGTACAAATGCTCAAAATAGTCTATGAGTAAGATGGCTAATATTACATTATGTAAATAAATATTTGTTTTTTAACACAATAATCCGAATACTCGTTATATTGGACTGTGTTGTGAAAAACTGTAAAAATCTCCGTTCTCACCAATAAAAATTTGGTCAAGAATCTGGATATCCAGCATTTCACCGGCCGTTTTTAATTTTTTATAGATAAGAATATCTTCATAGCTTGGCTGCGGATTGCCGCTGGTTCATTGTAAAATGAGATGCAACAGGCATGATAAATAAAAAAGAACAACCAATGTGAGAACTCGTATATGATAAAAGTGACCAAACCCAATCATACGAAGGTGTTCACATTGGCTGTTATCACCAAGGATACCACATCTGCACGATTTTTTAAACACCTGAGCCTCATCGAACGGAGTATGATCTTTGCCCTGCAGAGGGAAGGCCACTCTCTCCGGTATATTGCAAAGCAACTGGGCCGGCATGTCAGCACCATCTCGCGTGAAATCATCCGTGGCACGACATTACAGCGCCGGTCTGATTTGACCTCCTATCAAGCCTATTTCCCAGAGACAGGACAAAGCGTCTATGACAAGAATCGCGCCTACAGCGGCGTTCAAACCAAGCTACACTTGGCAGAGTCCTTCTTGCAGTTTGCTGAACAAAAGATTTTGCGTGAACACTGGTCACCCGATACGGTAGTCGGCTTTTGCCGCTTACAACCCCAATGGCAAGGAAAGGTCATCGTATGCACCAAGACGCTCTACCACTATATTGACCGTTGCCTGTTACAGGTGCGCACATTGACTTGACTCTGAAGGTGCGCCGCCGTGTAAAATAGCCTCGCCTTCGCAAGCACAAACGCTTGATGGGGCAAAGCATCGAAGCGCGCCCTGATGCCATCTTGGAGCGTGCAGAATTTGGTTACTGGGAAATCGGCACGATGATCGGCCTGCAGTCCGGCGATTCAGCCCGCCTCACTCTCACGGAACGTAAAACTCGCCAAGAGTACATTTTGCCCATACCGAAAAAGGATGCACCGTCCGTATCTTCCCGCCTGAATGAGTTAATGACTTCTTTTGGAGAATTTTGCTGCTGTATTCCTCAGCATCACCGCCGATAACGGCTCTGAATTTGCCGAGCTGGATGCGCTTTTACGCCCAGCCGGCTGCAATGTCTACTTTGCTCATCCCTATTCTTCCTGGGAACGTGGTACCAATGAACGCCACAATGGCCTTATCCGGCGTTTCATCCCTAAAAAGACGTCTATATCCAAAGTGCTCCCTCAAACCATTCTTCGTATTCAGAACTGGTGTAACCATCTGCCACGCAAAATACTGGGGTATAAGACGCTACAGGCTTGCTTTGATGAAGAACTTGCCTTACTATCTTAACATCATTTCCGAGTATCTCACTTGGTGTTGCATTTGCTATTGCAATTTAGAAGAGAAAAAGTTTTGCAAAACTGGGGAAAAAACTCTTGCAAAAAAACAGTAAGGTAATACAATGTAATTTGAAAATAAGTCAAGTCAATTAAATAAGTCAAGCCTGACCCCGTGTAGTTCAAAAATACTACTTGACAATCATGCCTTTAATTGGTAGAATTTTCACGAAATGATATGTGAATAATTTAACAAACTGTTGTTCGGGATATTGCGAACCCATTGGAATTAATTTTTTCGATAAAGAAGGAATTGTTTTTGTATATTATCGGAGAAAAAATTAATAGCAGTACTCGTGCCATTGCTTCGGCAATTGCAGAACAGAATAAGCATTTTTTACAGCAAATAGCCATTGACCAGATTGAAGCAGGAGCCCACAGCATAGACCTTAACGCAGGAACCTTTGGCGAAAGGGAGGCTCCCCTTTTGGCTTGGCTGGTGGAATGTGTGCAAGCAGCAACCGATGTACCACTATGTATTGATAGTCCTAATCCAATCGCCTTGGAGCAGGCTTTAGCTGTGACTCGCCAAAAACCAATTATCAATTCAATTACTTTGGAGAATATCCGGTATAAAGAGATAATACCGCTTATTACATACTATAAGACTTCTGTTATCGCCTTGTGTCTTGATGATACAGGCATTCCGGCAAAGGCGGAGCGGCGTTTTGAAATTGCTTGCCGGCTCGTGGATAAGTTATCGAATAATGGGCTGGATCTCAAGGACATATACCTTGATGTTATGGCTCAGCCGATTGGAGCGGATAGCGCGTCTGGCAGAGTGCTATTGGATACTGTCAGGGCGGTTAAGGAAGGAATTCCCGGGGTTCATATCTGTTGCGGATTGAGCAATATATCTTTCGGTTTGCCTCACAGACGTTTATTAAATCAGGCTCTCGCCGTTGCGCTTGTAACCTGCGGCATCGATACGTTGATTGCGGATCCCCTTGATCAAAAGCTAATGTCATTATTGGGCGCCGCAAAAGCTATAGCAGGATCGGATAAGTATTGTTGCCAATATATAAAAGAGTATAGGGACGGAAGACTCTTAAAGGCCTAGTACCTTGTCAGGTCTAAAACGGTAGGTAATGGCGAGGCTGTTTTTCTGCAAACCAAGGCGGAGGAGGGAGGCATACCGGACGTATGCTGACTGACGACAACGAAGGGTTGCGATAAACAGACCGTCAGTATTCACTGGATTAGCTCTGACGAGGTACTAGCGGCGGAGGACTGTGTTTTGGTGTAATGCCTTCGTTGAACCCGGAGTCGAACGGTGGCTTGTAAAGTGTTCCAAGTTTGAATTTAGGGAGGTGGAAGTGTGCAGAACTTTGATCTCGTTCAAGCTTTGACTGAGTTGGATGAAAATGCGGTATTGCTAAAGGTTCAGGCACAACTTGATGAGGGTGTTCCGAACATGGAAATTCTTATTCAGCTCCAGCAAGGGATGGAACAGGTCGGAAAGCGCTATGAGGCAGGTGATTACTTTTTAGCGGAGCTTATTATGTCAGCCGACATCTTTTCCAGTGCTGCCGCTTTGATGGAAACTTTCTTCACTTCAGGCTGTGAGTCCCAAACAATTGGTACTATGGTTATCGGAACGGTAAAGGACGATATTCATGATATTGGTAAAAATATTGTTTCCGCAATTCTAAGCTGTAATGGAATTAAAGTTGTCGATCTGGGAGTTGATGTTGCCACAGCAACCTTCGTGAAAGCGGTTAAGATGAATAAACCGCAAACGGTCGGGTTATGTTGCCTGCTTACTACGGCATTTGATGCAATGAAAGAAACGGTTTCTGCGGTGAAAGCGGTGGACCCGTCCATAAAAGTCCTAATCGGCGGCGGTCCGGTAGATGAAAAGGTAGCCCAATATTGCGGTGCCGACAAATATTGCAGAAACGCTTATGCCGCTGTAGACGCCGCCCGAAAAAGCATCAGCCCGGCCGTGGGTTCAAAACCGGCAAAGCAGGCGATCAGCACCAACCTGGGGAGCGGTCTTTCCTGCTGAGCCCGGAAAATGATTTTTAGTGGATTGTCGATCAGGCAATAAGAAGGGACGCATCTCTATCAAGATGGAGCGTCCCTTCTTTTAGCATCAAGTTATATCTGCCGGTATCGTTTATTTCAAAGGGAGGATGATGATGGAAATCAGTCTGCAAAGATTGAAGGAGGCTTTTCAGGACAACTGCTATATTGCCGAAGACGAGGTCATTATGACCGTATACTGGGCGCTCAAGCTGGGGAAACCGCTTTTGATAGAGGGCGAGCCTGGCGTGGGAAAAACGGAAGTCGCGAAGGTGTTAAGTTCGGTCTTTGCGACCGAGCTGATCCGGCTGCAATGCTATGAGGGGCTGGATGAAAGCCGGGCGCTGTATGAATGGAATTATCAGCGCCAATTGCTAAAAATACAGCTGCAGAAAGATTGTCTAACAGACAGTATTGAAAAAGATTTGTTTGATCGCGAATATTTACTGGAGCGGCCTTTACTGAAAGCAATAACGGCCTCGCGAAGACCAGTACTGCTGATCGATGAGATTGATAAAACTGATGAACAATTTGAGGCGTTCCTGTTTGAACTGCTATCGGAGTATCAGGTAACGATACCCGAATGGGGGACTATCAAGGCGAAGACTGTACCGATCGTCGTTCTGACCAGCAATCATGATCGCGATCTTTCTGACGGCCTGCGCCGCCGGTGTGTTTATTTGTACCTTGAGTATCCCTCGATACAGAAGGAAACCTTGATTTTGACAAAGAAAGTTCCTGGGCTTGGCCCCAAATTAGCTCACGAGATTGCGACCGCTCTCCAGTTCATTCGCCGGTTTCCTGAATTGGAGAAGAAGCCGGCAATTGCGGAGAGTCTGGATTGGGCTCGGGCCTTGGTGATGATGGGGAAGGACGTTCTTGATGAAACCGCCGTCAACAATACACTGGGGCTTATTTTTAAGCACGGAGCGGACCTCCGGCATTTCAGAGACCAAGGTGGCGCGGAGGAACTTTGCGTGCGGATAAGGGAATGCCCGAAAGGTGAAGCGAGGGGTTACAGTGAATGCGGCAAAGCGGATTGTTGAATTTTGCCATGTCCTAAGAGGGCTGGGGGTCCGGGTAAGCACCTCGGAAATGCTGGACGCAGCCGAAGCTTTACTGCTGGAAGACTGGGCGGATCCGCAGCATATAAGGGCTGCCTTGCAGGCGACTTTAATAAAAAGGCATGAAGATATACCGGTCTTCCGCCAGGCTTTTGCCGCCTTTTTTCTGGAATGCAAGCAGCAGCCACCACCGGCCAGGGAACAGACCAGCGGTCAGCCGGTACAACGGAGGGGGAAGGCTGATGAATTGACCTTCCAGGGCCACGAATTAAATATATCCGGTGAACTACGCCAGGTGTACCGGCAAATGGCGCCCCAGGACCGGCAACGATTGTGCTCGTTTTTGGAAAAGACATCCGGCGGAAACAACGTTGAGCTAAATTTTAAACATGTAGTTGAAAAAGTTGTAGTTGGTTCACTGGAGTATTGGCGGCGCCAGTTAGCGGCAGAGGAAGCAGCGGCGTTTCCGGTGCGGTTATGCGGTGAGCCTATTATCGATCAAACAGTGGAAAAGGCGGCGCGGCGTCTGGAAGCTGAAACGCAGACACTGCTGCACAAAGATATGCGGCGAATTGGGGAGCAGGACCTTCCGCTTGTCCGGCGCTTAATCAAACAGTTGGCGAAAGAATTGTCCAGTCAACTGTCCCGGCGATATCATAAGACCCATTTTGCCGAACGAATTGATCTGAGGCGGACTATTCACGATAATACCCGTTACGGCGGCACTATGCTGCAGCTAAAATATAAGGCGGCCAAGCGGACAAAGCCCAATATTTTGCTATTATGTGACGTTTCCGGCTCGATGGCCCGGTATGCAGTTTTTGTACTCCAGTTCATATACGGGCTGGCCAGTCTTGTTGATCAGATTGAAAGCTTTATTTTTGCCGAAGACCTTGAACGGATGACCGCCAAATTCAAAAAGAAACAAGCCTTTGCCGAGCTTATGAGTGAAATGATGGCCCAAAGCGGGCAATGGGGAAAAGGCACTGATCTATCAAAGAGCTTGTCAACATTGTGCAAAGACCATCGAAAAGTGCTGCGTCCTTCGATGGTCGTCATTATCGTAAGCGATGCAAAAACGGTGAAAAGTGAGGCCGCCATAAGCGAATTGGCGGTGCTGAAAAAAAAAGTGCGAAATATTATCTGGTTGAATACCTTGCCTGGCAGCGAATGGTCCCGCCATAAAACAATAGGTTTTTTTCAGAAGTATTCCTATATGGTGGCTTGCAGTACCCTCGGCGATTTGGCAAATGTCATTCGGTCGCAACTATTTCACCTCAAATCGCTCTAAAGCGTTGACGGATGTCCTGCTAAAAAAATTTGATTTTTACAAATATTATGGTAGGAATTTCTAATATGCTTTGCGAAGATGTATATACATATAGTCATTTATCTGCTTATTGATGTATATACATATAGATAGGAAGGATTGTACATTAACTTATAAAAGAGGAGGGGCAGCGGAAAGCGGATGTGCACGTCGATACGGATTTTTTTTCTTACCTGAAAGGCAGTATGGCAACCTCATGAAAGGAGAGAACAGAATGAATCCCCAAATGCCGAATAGATGGTTAGTGGCATCTGGCGGAGTCCTGATGCAAATTTGTCTAGGGACAGTATATGGGTGGAGTGTTTTTACCTTGCCCTTGATGCAGGCACATAACTGGACCAGATCGGAAGTTACCATGGCTTTTACGGTTTGTATCGGATTTTTAGGAATAGCAGCTGCAATAGGCGGTTACATCTTGGATATGCGAGGTGCCCGTGTTGTAGCTTTGACAGGAGGCATACTTTTTTCTATCGGCACTTTTCTTACCGGAGTCGCAGACCAAATAGGTTCACTGCCGATGCTCTATTTATCATATGGCGTGGTCGGTGGTCTCGGGATTGGGTTTGGCTACATTACCCCGATTGCAACATTGGTAAAATGGTTTCCTGACAAGCGCGGCCTGATTACAGGTGTCGCAGTCATGGGTTTTGGCATTGGCGCTTCGATTATGACCTACTTTTCACCAATCCTGATCGCAGCGTTCGGTACATCTGCAACATTGTTTATTTTTAGTGGTATATTCCTGATTTGCTTGCTGTGGGGCGGGTCCATGATGGTTGAGCCACCTCTGGGATCGTCGTCAACTGTGAAATTCTCTTCGGGAATGACCCTTGGCGAAGCGTTTTCCTCAAAGTATTTCTACTTATTATGGTTAATGCTTTTTATCAACATAGCTGCCGGCATCGCCCTCATTTCACAGGCGTCTCCCATGGTACAGGAACTTTTGCCTGCGAGTTTGGCCATGGATGAAAAAGCCAAACAGGCCGGCGCTATTCTCGGTATATTTGCCATTTTTAATGGGATAGGGCGCTTGGGATGGGCTGCAGTATCTGATAAAATCGGCCGCAGAACAGTATTCTTCATTTTAATTGCCAGTCAGGCAGTCATTTTTTACTGTATTTCTGTTGCAAAATCGCTGGAGGTTTTTATTGTGGCATGTTGCTTGATTTACGCCTGTTATGGCGGGGGCTTTGCAACAATGCCGGCATACGCGGCAGATATTTTTGGCACCAAATACGTGGGCAGAATTTATGGGTGGATGCTGACAGCCTGGAGTGCTGCCGGAGTTGTCGGACCCCTGTTATTTTCAAGTATCCGCGAATCTTCCGGAAATTATTACCAGGCGATGTACGTAGCTTCTGCCGCCCTGTTCATTGCGATTATCTTGCCTTTGCTTGCCGCGCCTCCCAAAGCCGGTAAAGGGACTCTTAAAGCCTAAGTTCATGCGGGAGTTCGCCTTTTCGACGCAAATGGTTTTTTTTCGCTGAATAAGTTAAAAAATTCACAATAACCACAGAGAAATGACGGCCGGCAGATTATCAAGACATAGTGAAACATAAACGGAATGAGGTGAGGCTGTTACAACACCTGATGTATATACGTATATATAAATGTAAACAAAAAAAGTACAAGAAAGGGGTTGAGTGTATTTATGGCGGCACAGATATTGGATGGGAAAAAGATCGCCGACCAATTGACTGAAATCGTGAAAAGAGATGTTGCTAAGTTTGAGGCTGCCCGGAGTATTAAACCAGGGCTGACTGTCATCATCGTAGGAGAAAACCCGGCATCCAAGGTTTACGTGAATCGCAAACACAAGGCTTGTGAGGAACTGGGAATTGCCTCGGAAGTCGTACGGCTGCCGGAAACGACCTCCGAGGAGCAGCTGCTGCAAGAAATTGACCGGTTAAATGGCGATAACAGGGTACACGGTATTCTGGTACAACTGCCTCTGCCCAAACACATCAACAGCGAATTGGTTCTGGAGAGGATCAGCCCGCTCAAAGATGTTGATGGCTTTCATCCGGTAAATGTCGGAAACCTAACCATCGGTAAAGAAGGACTTGTGCCCTGTACACCCTACGGAGTTATTAAAATGCTGGAAATCAGCGGTATTTCCGTCGAAGGAAAGCGGGCGGTGGTTCTTGGCCGGAGTAATATAGTCGGCAAGCCTATGACGATGCTGCTGATGTCCCGCAATGCGACCGTAACCGTCTGTCACTCGCGCACGAAAGATTTGGCTGCGGTCTGCCGGGAGGGGGATATCTTAGTCGCTGCTATCGGCAAGCCTGAGTTCGTCACCAAGGACATGGTGAAACCCGGCGCGATTGTTATTGATGTCGGCATCAACCGGGTTGGTGACAAATTGGTTGGCGACGTTAAATTCGACGAGGTACAGGAAGTCGCGGGCTATATCACTCCTGTGCCGGGGGGAGTTGGGCCGCTGACTATCGGTATGCTGCTGCACAATACGTTGAAAGCCGCAGAGCTGCAGCTTGACAAGTGATGGTTTATTCAGGGCTGACTGAACGAGTGTGAATCATAATTGAAGAAATAAAAGGAGGATGCATACATATGGCTTGGGATGCTACGCAATTAAAAGATTGGCAGATTGCTGAACTGGCAGAGGGCAATATACCGACAACTGAACAATACCAGGAAATGATGGGGCTGCAGAAAGATGAAATCATTCCGTACGGCAAGACGCCGAAGATCGATTTCCTGAAAGTGATCAACCGCCTCAAGGATAAACCGGATGGCAAGTACATTGAGGTAACCGCCATCACCCCTACCCCTTTGGGAGAAGGGAAATCAACAACTTCCATAGGCCTCATGGAAGGATTGGGGAAGCGCGGCGTAAACGTCGGCGGCGCTTTGCGGCAGCCTTCGGGCGGACCGACCATGAATGTCAAAGGTACCGCTGCCGGCGGCGGCAACGCCCTGGCCATCCCCATGACAGAGTTTTCCTTGGGACTCACAGGGGATATCAATGATATAATGAATGCGCACAACCTGGCCATGGTGGCGCTCAATGCCAGGATGCAGCACGAGCGGAACTATGATGACGCCGAACTGGCCAAGCGCGGCTTGAGACGTCTGGATATCAACCCCACCAACGTGGAGATGGGCTGGATCATCGACTTCTGCGCCCAGGGACTGCGCAAGATTATTATGGGTATCGGCGGCAAGATGGACGGTTACATGATGGAATCCAAGTTCGGTATTGCTGTCAGCTCCGAACTCATGGCCATTCTCGCCGTTGCCACCGATTTAAAAGATCTGCGGGAGAGGATTGGCAAGATTATTGTTGCTTACGATAAAAAAGGAAACCCAGTAACCACCTCGGACCTGGAAGTCGCAGGCGCCATGACGGCATTTATGAGAAACGCCATCAACCCGACCTTGATGAGCACGGTAGAGTACCAGCCCGTTCTGGTTCACGCCGGACCCTTTGCCAATATCGCAATTGGCCAGTCTTCCATTATTGCCGACCGCATTGCCCTGAAGATGTTCGACTATAACGTAACCGAGAGCGGTTTTGCCGCAGACATCGGTTTTGAAAAGTTCTGGAATGTAAAATGCCGCTTCAGCGGTCTTACTCCCAATGTCTCCGTAATCACCGCCACTATCAGGGCCTTAAAGATGCACGGCGGCGGGCCAAAGGTTGCTCCGGGCCGTCCCCTGCCGGAAGAATACACCAAGGAAAACCTGGGCCTGTTGGAAAAAGGTATCGTTAACCTGCAACATCATATTGCAACGGTAAAGAAAGCCGGAATCAATCCGGTCGTGTGCATTAACGCGTTCTATACGGACACCAAGGAAGAAATCGCCATGGTGCGCCGCTACGCCGAGCAGGCCGGAGCCCGCTGCGCGCTTTCCGAACACTGGCTGAAAGGTGGAGAAGGCGCACTCGAACTGGCGGATGCGGTAGTAGACGCCTGCAATGACAAGGTTGACTTTAAGTTTTTATACCCGCTGGAGATGCCGCTGCGCCAGAGAGTGGAAGCAATAGCCAGAGAGGTATACGGGGCTGACGGAGTTTCCTGGACGCCGGAAGCAGAAGAGAAAGCAAAGCGTTTTGAATCTGACCCCGCGTTTGCCGACTTTGCCACCATGATGGTTAAAACCCACCTGAGCCTGACGCATGATCCCACCCTGAAAGGTGTACCCAAGGGTTGGATCCTGCCTGTTCGTGATGTCTTGATTTTTGCCGGAGCTAAGTTCCTTTGTCCGATGACAGGTTCGATCAGCCTGATGCCGGGCACGGGCTCAGACCCGGCTTTCCGGAGAATAGACGTGGATGTAAACACCGGGAAAGTGATGGGGCTTTTCTAAACCTCACATCAATAGACAACTAGTATTTTGGAGGTAATGTTGGAATGACCGAACTTTTACCGCCATGCACCAATGCCTGTCCTGTTAACACAGACGTGCGCGGCTACCTGGCTGCCATAGCCAGGCGTGACTCTGCGGAAACCCCCCCCCCACCCCACCCCCCCCACCCCCCCCCCTC
>Ga0074195_1003404_pt1 | contig 15087 bp, 15 predicted proteins | sample EPASupsiteHSE623_FD_64525 | JGI IMG/M metagenome (GOLD analysis project Ga0074195, IMG submission 64525) | Bioremediated contaminated groundwater from EPA Superfund site, New Mexico - Sample HSE6-23 | ecosystem: Environmental > Aquatic > Deep subsurface > Groundwater > Contaminated ...
ACACCTGCTTCAACCCTATAACGCCTTTTGTCATGGTTTTTGCAGAACAACAATGCAAAAACCACGCCAATCCTTCGCTTCGCTCAGGAACAGGCGTTAAGGGTTAAGCCAATGTTAGCTAGACGCTCCCGCGCAGGAAGATCATTATTACTTTTTTTCGATAGCAATAAGGCTATGGTCAAGGATATAGCTGCACCTAATAACGTTACTAATCTACAAAATAGTTGATCATTATTCTAATCATTATAGGGCCTGTGCATTCCATAAGGAGTTCGCAGGCCTTATTGTTGTGGCACAAATATAATAATTATTGAATATATACATCATGCGGAAATCATGGCTTCCATTTAAAACTACATACGACATCATTTTAAAACCATTACATACCTTTAAAATCATTTAGAGGAGTTGAAATATTAAACTAAAGAATTCAAAAGAAGATGAATAAAGTCATATAGTATAAAAAGATAGTAAAGATTAGATAGTGGTCTTTTAAGTGTTACTGCAATTGGAGTAACACAATTTTCTTGCTTTCTAAGTTATATCAATATAACATAATAGCCATGTTTTGACTGGTCGAGTATGTTACGGCTACCGAGCAGTCTTTTATTATTTTTGGGCAATTGAAAGCCAAAAGGAAACTATAATTATGATGATTATAGTAATAAAAGCATATCAAAAGAGAAAGAAGAGAAGATAGCTAACACACGCTTCAACCTTATAAGCCCTTTGTCACGCTTCTTGCGAGATTCTGTAAAGTAGGAGCGGAAGCGTAAAGTGGTGCAAGAATCGCGCCAAACCTTCGCTTCGCTCAGGTCGGGCTTAAAGGTTAAGCGCCAATGTTAGTTTGACCCTGCGGGCAGCGGAAGGAAAAATTGGAAAATATATGATGTGCAATATACGTAAAGCATTAATATCAGATTCAGTTGCATTAAATGAATTATCTGAACAATTAGGATATCCTACAACAGTTGAAGAAGTAGAGGATCGTGTAAAATATTTACTTAATAAAAAAGATCATCAAATATTTGTAGCTGAATATAATGATAAGATTATTGGTTTTATCTCATTTGAAAGATATGATATTCTTTATTATCCATCAGGATTAAATATAACTGGATTAGTTGTTGATAAAAATTATAGAAATAAGGGAATAGGTAAGCTATTACTAAAGATTGCAGAAAAATATGCAATAGAAAATAGTTTAATATTTTTAAGAGCAAATTCTGGTTCTCAGAGATTAGATGCCCATCAGTTTTATAGGAAAAATGGATTTTCTAATGAAAAAGATCAAAAGAGATTTATTAAAAATATAATTTATAAATAGTTTGAAAAATAACCTAATGAACAAATAAAATGGCAATATTTGGAAAATTAATGATAATATATCGTAAGTATTGTTTTAATGTAGTTGCTACTAGCTGATTTTCTAGAAAAGTTAGAATTAGAAGGTAAAGATATAGTTTCTTATTCAAAATTGAAGAAAACTAACAAATGCTTCAACCGGATAATTCCTTTGTCACGGTTTGTGCAGTCGCTACGCTCCTTTATGCACAAACCGCGCCAAGCCCTTCGGGTACGGAATTACCGGTTAAGCCAATGTTAGCGCGATCCAAGGGCAAATATAAAGTGTTACATAAAGAGGAAATAACTTGAGGCATCTTTGTGAGTTATCATCAGCAGATAGTATTTTATTTGATCTAGACGGGACATTGTGGGATGCATCATTAACAGCAACTACAGCATGGAATAAGACTTTAGTAGAAATGGGACATGCGGAAGGTACGATTACCCAAAATGAGTTGAAAGCTTTTACTGGTATTAAGATTGAAGAAATACTAATAAGCCATTATGGCTTTATGTCCAATGAAGAAAAAGGAATATTTCTAAAGACTTTTGAACACATTGAAGATCAAGAGATGACTATAAATGGCGGTATAGTATACCATGATGTTGAACGTGTACTAAAAGAACTAAAGAAATCAAAAAGACTTTTCATAGTGAGCAATTGTCTTAAAGGGTATATAGAGAACTTTTTAGAGTTTACAAAGCTTGGAAAGTATATTGATGGATATGAATCATCAGGAAATACAGGAAAGCCTAAAGCTAACAACATAAAGAAAATCATTAGAGATCATTCATTAAGACAGCCTGTTTTTGTAGGTGATACTGAACATGATCATAAAGCATGTATTACTAATGATATTCCATTCATATATGCATCATATGGATTTGGTAAAGCAGAGCAGGCAGAATATAGAATAAAAGAATTCAAAGACTTGCTGGAACTACAATCTTGATAAAGAGATAAGATTGTATTAGGTAAGGTCATAATAAGTTAAGACGCGCTAACACACGCTTCAACCTTATTCGCGTTGAATAGATTTATCAAGGGCAATGAGAAACCATGGGTTAACCGTATGCGTAGTAACGCACGACGGCTCAAAGGTTAAGCGCCAATGTTAGATCGACGCCTTCGGCGCATACAAAGAGGCAATATGAATATAAAAAATAAGTTTAGCAATATTTATATGCAATATGCATTAAATTCAGTGACATACTTTAATACTGGCTTCGATATTGTAAAAGATGCAAGCAATATGAAGACACCAGATATAATTCAAGTAGCTATTGGGAATATATGTATAGCAGTTGAATTAGTTATAAAGTCATTTGCTGCAAAAATTCATCCACTATTACTTTTCAAAAATTTACCAGAAGATTTACGATTATACCTGCTAAATAGTGAGAAACCACCAGAAAGTTTGAAGATTAATAATAGAGTAGCACTCTTTTCAAAACTTGATGAATTTGAAACAATAGATTTCTCTAAATGTATTTCATTAATTGACACTTATAAACCAGTATTTTATAAAGAATTTAAGAATTACTTTAAGGATATAGTAATAATTAGAAATAATTGTATTCATAGTTCATTTCATGAATATAATAAAATTCATTATGATAGATTTGCTTATTTAGCAATTTTACTATTTGAAGTATTAAATGAAGATATTTGCTCTCCATCGATAAAATCCCTATTAAGTTTAGAAAACATAATTAGGTTTAAAACAATATATAAAGATGCAATAGCTCAGAGACTTCATGAAAAAATTATTCAAGCTAGGCAAAAAAAAGCTGAAAAAGATAACAGTATAGTTACTATCTGTGATCCATTCTCTGAATATCCATACGAATGTCCAATATGTGAGAGTTCTATTATTATAAATGGAAGTACAAATGCACATTATCAAGTTGATGAAGATGGAATGCCTGTAGATGTTGAGCTTTATTTTGAACCAGAAAACTTTATATGTAAAAAATGTGGACTAGAAATTGATGATTTTGAAGAATTTTTATTATTAGATATGGATACTGACTATGATTTATCTGATTATAAAGAAGAGTGGATGGATAATTTAATAAATAGAGATATTTGATCTAACACATGCTTCAACCTTATAAATCCTTTGTCATGGTTTGTGCAGAACAACAATGCACAAACCACGCCAAGCCTTCACTCCGTTCAGGCGCGGATTTAAAGGTTAAGCAAATGTTAGAGTGACGCCTTCGGCGCGCGAGAAAAAAATTGATAAATACTGTATTTTGATGTTGAAGACAGGATAAAAATGCTGAATTGTATTAGATATGATGATTTTGAAAAACTTCTTTCTGGTGAACATGCAAAATATTATCAAGGACGATGGGAATATTTTCATGAGGTTATTTCAATCATCCAAAATTTGGATGCACATAAAATATTGGAAATAGGTCCTGGAATATTGCCAATAGTTAATGATGCTGATCTATTAATCAATCCAGAAGACGATCAATTTGGACGTCCTGATCAATCGTCTGGTAAAAAAATAGTTTTTGATATAACAAAAAAACCATGGCCTATAGAAAATAAATATTACGATCTTGTTATTGCACTTCAAGTATGGGAACACTTAGATAATAAACAAACTCGTGCCTTTCATGAATTAAAAAGAATATCAAAAAGAGCAGTATTAAGTTTTCCATATGAATGGATGAGTGATTTAGAGAAATATTCACATCATCTACATCGTGATATTGATAAAGAATTAATTGATGATTGGACGTTGAATACGAATTATAAGAAAGAGATAGAAATTAAGAGAACAGGTGATGATTTTAGTAAGGGGAAGAGAATAATAAGATATTGGGAATTTTAATAAAGAAAATACTCTAACATCCGCTTCAACCTTATAAATCCTGTTGTCACGCATTTTGCAGGAACAACAATGCAAAATGCGCGCCAATCCTTCGCTATCGCTCAGGATGGATTTAAAGGTTAAGCGAAAATGTTATGCGGACCCTTCGGGCGCAAGTTTATTCTACTGAAAGAGAAAAAAGCTATGAATACAAATCAAAAAATACCTCATTATAATGAGAAAATACAAGAATTAAAAAATGGATCAGATATTGGGTATTGCAGGATATGCAATAAATATCGGCCATTATCTAGAGATCATATACCACCAGAATCATGTGGAAATTCCCACAAAGTGACTATTACAGTTGGCAAAAACATGTTCATATCTCAAAATGGACTAAACTGTAGAACAATCTGTTCTGAATGTAATAATACATTATTAGGAACAAATTTAGATAAGGAATTTAAGCTCCTCTATGATAGGCTATTAAGTTACAAAAAGTCTAATATTTCTCTACCGAATAAAACTTTAGAAATCAACATTGATGCAGTAAAAGTAATGCGCAGTATTGTTGGGCATTTTTTGTCTATCAATGTGTATGGGAATGAAACAATTAAAGATATATTATCAAAGCCTATTAATGATAATGGATATGCATATTATGACTATAGGCAATTTGTGCTTGGCTTATCATCAAGAATCGAAAATTGTAAGATTTATTATTGGTATTACCCATTTTATGACATAAAAATTATTCCTTACTTTGTATATGCAAAAGATATACGATCAGAAGCTGAAGGAGTGATATACGGTACATTAATAAAAGTATTTCCTATAGCAATATTTTTAATTGATACAAGAAATAGTACAATTTTACCAAATACATCATGTATAGATTTTGATAGCTTAAGTAGTCTTAATAAGTTAGTATTTAATACTGAAAAAATTATGCCTAGAGAATGGCCTGATCATCCTCAATCATATGAATTATTAGGTTTTACTATGGGTGCAAGTATTGATATAAAAAGATAAAGCGCATAACACCTGCTTCAACCCTATAACGCCTTTTGTCATGGTTTTTGCGAGTCGCTTCGCTCCTTTACGCAAAAACCACGCCAATCCTTCGCTACGTTCAGGAACAGGCGTTAAGGGTTAAGCCAATGTTCGGTGGACCCTTCGGGCCCAAAGAAAGAAAACGATCATCATAATTCATTAAGAGCATTATTGAGGGGTCGATTATGGAAAATGAACTTGTAATACTTTGGACAAATGCAGATGAGATTACTTTTGATAAAATGGTAAGAATGTATGCAAGAAATTCAATATTAAAGCACTGGTGGGAAAAAGTAACAATCATAATTTGGGGTAGAACAGCATTATTAGCAGCAGAATCAGAATTAGTTAAAGATGGCATAAAAGAGCTACTTCAAATAAGAATTACCGTATCTGCATGTAAAGGATGTTCTGATCAACTCAAAGTATCAAAGAAACTAGAAGAAATTGGAGTAGAGATTAAATATTGGGGAGAAGGCCTTACAAAGATACTCAAAGAGAATCAAAAGCTATTAACAATATAGAGAGTAAAGATAATAGATAAAAGAAGATAATGAAGAGAACTAGAAATCATAGATATTGTAAAGAATAAGAAAAAGAAGAAAGCACCGAACAACCGTTTCAACCTGATTCGGCTACTGTCACGCTTTTTGCAGGAACAACAATGCAAAAAGCGCGCCAGCTTAACGCCTCACAGGTTAAACGAATGTTAGGTTGACCCTTCGGGCAAAAATAGAAATCATCATAATAAGAAAATGTGCTTTTAAAAGTAAGGGAAAATTATGGAATATTGGGATGTATTAGATTCAAATAGAAATAAAACTGAAAAAATAATTCTTCGTGGAGATACATTCAACGAAAATGTATATCATCTCCTCGTACATGTATGGATAAAGAACTCAAAGAATCAATTTATAATATCAAAAAGAAAGAAAGACAAATATCCTTATCCAGGTTTGTGGGAATGCACAGGCGGTTCTGCTGTATCAGGAGATGATAGCCTTAAGACGGCTTTAAAAGAGGTAAAAGAAGAATTAGGAATTGAATTACATCAAGAGAATGGTAAGATAGTTTTTAAATATAAAGGCAATAATGGCTTTAGTCCGCATTTTGTAGATGTATGGCTCTTTAATCAAGAAATAGATAAAGAGATAATTAAATGCCAAGAGACTGAAGTAGAAGAAGCAAAAATGGCATCAGGAGAAGAGATACTCGAACTTCTTAACGAGAATAAATTTGTACCAGATTGCAAATTATATATTGATAAAATTATTAATTAAAGAAGAAACCTAACACATGCTTCAACCTTATAAATCCTTTGTCATGGTTTGTGCAGAACAACAATGCACAAACCACGCCAAGCCTTCGCAATAGCTCAGGCGCGGATTTAAAGGTTAAGCTAATGTTAGAAAGACGCTCCCGCGCAGGAAGAATATATATAGTGTATTGTAGTTATTATTAGTTAATATGATGGAGAAAAGCATATGTTTGGTATTGCGTCGAGAAATGGATACAAAGAAATCATCCCTGGTATAAGCATTAAAACACTTAGTTATGGAGAAAATTCATTACTTGTAGAATTCTTACTCAAAAAAGATGCTGCACTTCCTGAACATAAGCATATAAATGAACAAACTGGATATCTAGTAAAAGGTAACATTAAGCTTTTTATTGATGGAAAAGCTAACGTATAACATCCAGGAGACAGTTGGACAATTTTATCAAATGTTAACCATAAGGCAGAAATACTTGAAGATTCAGTAGCAATAGAAGTATTTAGTCCAATAAGAGAAGATTATATTCAATATGAAAATATAGAAGATATTATTAAGCAATAAAAAAAATTGAGATCATAGAGAAATAAAGAAAGAAAAAGAATTTATGTTAAAGACAATACAAAAAGACATAGAGAGAAAAGAGGAAGATTTCTAACAAATGCTTCAACCCTATAACGCCTTTTGTCATGGTTTTTGCGAGTCGCTTCGCTTCTTTACGCAAAAACCACGCCAATCCTTCGCTACGCTCAGGAACAGGCATTAAGGGTTAAGCCAATGTTAGAGCTATTTAAAAATGGAATAAATCATTACAAGTAAGCGAAATATATTTGATTCAAATTTGCTATTGACAAATACGTATATAATATCTATTATATACGTGTGAGGTGACATATGACGACAAAACTGACTCTAACGATTGACAAGGCGATTATAAAAAAGGCAAAGAACTTTGCTCAAGAGAAAAACAAAAGTGTTTCTCGAATAGTTGAAGAGTATTTAAATAATATATCGTCTAGTAATACTCCTAAAGAATATTCAAACACTCTTTTTGCTCCAATAACCGACAGTCTTATTGGAATGTTTAAAGACACAGGAAGAGACTATAAAGATATGCTCAACGAAACTAGAACGGAGCGATATTTATGATTAAGCGTGTTTTTATAGATACAGATGTAATCTTAGATATCGCATTAGCTAGAGAACCTTTTCTTGAAGCGAGTAGAATTGTATTAGCGCTGCTTGAGAATAACATTGCGCTAGGGTATATGTCGTCTAATGGTGTAGCTAATCTATATTACATTTTAAGAAAATCAGGAGGGGACGAAAACGCTCGTCTATTTATAACAAAACTAATTCAATACATAACAATAATATCGATAGATCATTCTGATATAGTAAATGGATTAAAATCAAAAATTCCTGATTTTGAAGACGCTCTTCAGCAATATTCTGCAAGCAGAAACCAATGTGATTGTATAGTTACAAGAAATTTAAGTGATTATAAGAATTCATCGATAAAAGTATATTCACCTATAGAATTCTTAAATCTATATAAAGAAAAGCTCTAACACCTACTTCAACCTTATAAATCCTTTGTCATGGTTCTTGCGAGAAGATTGCGCAAGAACCACGCCAAGCCTTCGCAATAGCTCAGGCGCGGATTTAAAGGTTAAGCCAATGTTAGGTTGACGCCTTCGGCGCAAAAAGATACATGCTAAACTATTAATTGCCAATGTTAGGTTGACCCTACGGGCAGAATATTATATAAATCTGATATACAAAAAGTGGGAAGGTGAGTAGATGACATTTAAACTAGCTTTTGCTGCATTTCATGTATTTGGGAAAAAGTACATTATTGATACTTGGGGAAGAGAATTCTACTCTAGGTATTATAAAATCGCAAAAATGAAGATTTGTGCACTTGAAAATGAATTGCCTGATGATGTAGCAAAAGAATTCGACTTTTTTTATAAGTTCATTGTGGTATATGTTGCTATTTATTATTCTCTAGAGCAGTTTAGTATTGAAAAAGCTGAAATAGAAAATGCAATTTGGATCATGAATGAGTTAGGGCTAGAAAAACTACCTAAGAAAATTATTTCAGGATTATATGATAAAAAGAAAAATATAAAAAAGCTTATTAAATACCAAAAAATGGGAGAGAATGGATTACTTAAAGATTATGACTGGAGACTAAAAGTGCATGAAGAAGCTGATGGATCATATCATCGTATTTACCATGAATGTGGAGCATATAAAATATTAAAAAGTAAAGGATATGGATATGTATTCCCTTGTGCATGTAGAGTTGATTACTTAATAGCAAATTTAGGTGGAATAAAATTCAAAAGAGATAAAGTAATTGCAGATGGAGATAGCTATTGTGATAGTCATATAATTGGCTATGGTTATACTGAATGGGCACCAGAAAAAGGATTTATTAATAGAAAATAAAGAAACCTAACAACTGCTTCAACCCTATAACGCCTTTTGTCATGGTTTTTGCGAGAAGATCACGCAAAAAACACGCCAATCCTTCGCTTCGCTCAGGAACAGGCGTTAAGGGTTAAGCCAATGTTAGAATGACCAAATAATTCAAGAATGAAAAAGCCAATACAATTAAGAAAATATATAGCTAAGAACAATCGCCGAGCGAAAAAGAGGAAGCAAGAAGCTGCTCTAAGAAGCGCGTGTATGTTTATGCGTTAAGGCGGCTTAAGAGCTGCACCTTTTCGCAGCAATTGGCGAAGTAGGCTGAACGATTCAAAGAATCGTTAACATAGTAGAATAGAAGAGGCTTGAGAAAGTAATCCCAGAAGAGCTGCGAAAAGGTTTGCGAAGAGCGCCGCTATAGGCAATGAGATTAAGCGCGCTAATAAAAAGCAGCAAAAGAGCTTCCTCTTTATGCTGCAAAGGTTTCAATTAGTGATGAAGCCATGCTTTGTTGTTCGTGAGCAGATGTTATATGGCATGCAGAAGTATCATTCATGGGCAATTCTAACACCTGCTTCAACCTTATAAACCCTATTGTCACGATTCTTGCGAATCAACGTAAAGTAGGAGCTACAGCGTAAAGTGGTGCAAGAATCGCGCCAATGCCTCGCTGCGCTCGGCCGGGTTTAAAGGTTAAGCGAAATGTTAGGTTTAGCAAGAGCATAATCAATAGGAGTAAAAATCATGGAAGGACAATTATTATCATTATCAAAAGTATTTACTGAGAAACTTTTTAGAATTCCAGATTATCAACGTGGCTATGCTTGGACAGAAAAACAGCTAGAAGAATTTTGGAACGATATTAGCAATTTATCAGAAAATCAAAATCATTATTTTGGAGTAGTCACAGTTGAAGAGGTTCCTAAGAGCATTTATAATAATTGGAATGATGATTTATGGATAATAGAGTCTAGAAGTTATCAACCTTATTATATAGTTGATGGTCAACAAAGAATTACTACAACAATAATATTAATTCAAGTAATTTTAGAAAAGACAGAAGAAGAAGGTCAACTAAACTATACTGCAAAAAATGATATTAGAAAGAAATTTATATATGAGCAAAAGAGTACAAGCGATATTAGTCGATCTTATTTATTTGGATATGAAGAAGATAATCCTAGCTATAATTATTTAAAGAAAATAATATTCAATGAGGTAATTACAGAACATGCATTGCCTGAAGACACCATATATACTAAAAATTTAATAGATGCTAAGCAATATTTTTTAAAGAAATTGGATTCTAAAAGTAAAAGTGAGTTGGAAAAATTATATAAAGTAATTACACAAAACTTGCTTATTACTATTTATACAATTACAAAAGATATTGATGTATTTATTGCTTTTGAGACAATGAATAATAGAGGGAAGAGACTTTCTAATTTAGAATTACTAAAGAATAGATTGATATATATTAGCACAAAACTTAAAGAAGAAGAATGTGAAAAAAGCAAGTTAAGATCAGAAATTAACGAAGGATGGAAGTCAATATATCACTATTTAGGAAAGAATAAAGATAATCCTCTAGAAGATGATTACTTTTTATCTATTCATTACTCTATATATTTTGATAAAGAGAGATTAGAAAAAAATAGTTATTTAGAAGAGCCTTATTTGTTTTATAAGCGAAATTATTATGCCGGGTATGTATTACTTGAAAAAATATTCTCATTAAAATCATTAAATAGCAAAAACAATGACGGTCCTTCGAAAATTGAAATCCATGAATATGTAAATAGCTTAAAAAGAGCCGTTGAAATATGGTATGCTATTAATAATCCAAAAGATAGTAAATTTGACAATGATGTGATTATATATCTTGATAAAATTAATAGATTAGATTACAGCCCAGGTGTTCAGTCGCTTATTTTAGCATTTTTTCTTACAAACACTGATAAAGATATTATACTTCAATTCCTTATATATCTAGAAAAGCGATTATTCATTGCAGTATTTCTTAATATTAGAATTTATAGCTTAAGCAAGAAAGATGAAGAAAACTTCAATTTTCTTAAAATAGCAAAAGATTTATTCCAAAAAAAGATTACATCTCTAGAAATTACAAAAGTTTTATCTCACAATATATTAAATGAAGAGTTTGTAAAAACATGGTTTCCTCAAGCAAAGAGGTATTATCAAAAGAATGGATACTATCAATGGGCAGGAATTAGATATTTCTTATTTGAATATGAGATGGAATTGCAGAATAAATCTAAAACGAAAAGGCAAAAACTATTTTGGCCAGAATTTACAGAGCAAAAAGAGGATTATTATACTATAGAACATATATACCCACAGCGGCCTAGAAGTGATGAATGGGTAGAAAATTTCAAAAGCTATTCTCCAAGTGAAAAAACAATACTAAGGCATTCAATTGGGAATCTTTTACCTTTATCTCAAGCCAAAAATTCATCATTTAATAATAAATCATTTAAAATGAAAAAAGAAACTGAAGGAAGTATTGTTGGGTTTAAATATGGATCGTATTCAGAAATCGAAGTATCTAATTATGATAGTTGGAACGCGTATAATATTTTAGAAAGAGGAGTTAAGCTTCTAGAATTTTTAGAAATGAAATGGGGGATACAATTAGGAAGCGATAAAAAAGAATGGCTTGGGTTAAAAGGAGTAGATATTAAAAAACAAAAAAAGCAAACCTAACAACTGCTTCAACCCTATAACGCCTTTTGTCATGGTTTTTGCGAGAAGATCACGCAAAAACCACGCCAATCCTTCGCTACGCTCAGGAGCAGGCGTTAAGGGTTAAGCCAATGTTAGATAGACGCCTCCGGCGCCAGGATTTGAAGAGGAACTTGACCAACTTGCCCAAGAAAAAGAAGAGTAGTAGAACTAACGAACTTGCCCAAGAGAAGAAGGATTATTAGAACTGTCAAACTTGTCGAATATGAGAAAACTGATTGGAACTGACGAACTTGCCGAAGAAAGAATTATTGAACTATCAAACTTGCCTAAGAGAAGAGAGTTATTAAGAACTGACCAACTTTCTGAATATGGAAGAAATGATTAGAGCTAACGAACTTGCCGAAGAAAGAGTTATTGAACTAACGAACTTGCCCAAGAGTAAAGAAAGAGTCTAGTTAAGATAAGATTTTTAAAGACAATAGAGAAATTATAAGTAAGAAAAAGTATCTAACACCTGCTTCGACCCTATAACGCTATTGTCACGATTCTTGCTGAACGCTGTAAACCCGAATTCCCAAACATTTATACCAATGCAGGATCTTGGACGCCTAACGACGCATAAAGTGATTTTTGCTTTTTTGTAATTTCACCAAACTGCACTCTATGGCCAGGATGACTAAAGCATTCAATGATATCCAGTTCATCAAGGAGATCATGCATTGTCATCGTTTTATAGAGCTTTTCATCGCTCATCGCTTTGCTGATATATGAAAGGTAAATAAGCGCAAGGAATTGAACGAAGAGCTTGCCTTCAAGGTTCTGCTCCGACGAGACTGACGTTCGTCGCATAGACAGTCGCTCTTTTAAGTTATGAAAAGCCTTCTCGGCGAGATCCTTTAACCGGTAGATCAAAAGGGCTTCGAGAGGATCCTTGATATCGTTCGACATGAGGGCAAAGTACCCATAGTTTTTTTCTATCTCGGTAATTGCGTCCTGCTTGGGAATAAGCATCGTTCCTCGAACCGGTGTTGTACTGACGTCGTAATATTTTTGGTATAAGGGTTCGTGCTCCTGTGTTCGCCGGTTTGTCGTTATTTCTTCTTCAAGGGTATCAAGCAACGAATTGAATACGATCTTGTCGTCGACGGCTTTTTGGTCATCAAAGTACAAGTGAAGATACACCCTTCGCGTTCCGGTTTCTGTTGCTCCCGATCGAGGTTTCTTAGCCTTATACGACCACTCGATGGTTTTGCTGTAGTAGTTGATGGCGTAATCAGAGCTGTAGCAGGCCCTCGTTTTCATCGAATCCCGTACGCCATCGAGGAGGTTCCGAACAAAGTGAAGCGATTTTTTAACGCCAATCAGAAACTTGTAATGCTTTTCAAATAGAGCATTTATATTGTCTTCACTATAAAATCCTCGATCCATGACAAGTTTCACCTTGTCGATTTCTAAAAAGGAAAGATCGCTAATAAGATGCTTTATAGTTGAGACATCATTGATGTTGCCAGCAAGCTTTCTATAGTAGACCGGCAGTCGTGACGATTGCCCGAATAAAAGGGCAAGGTTGATCTGTGCCAGCGGTTCGTGATCTTTATTCCTGCCATAGCGTGCCTGCTTGATAAGCTCGGAATACGACGATACAGACGTTGTATCATAGGCAAGGTATTCTTCCTCGAGCCTTCTTTTAGCTTGTAACAGAAAGAATTTCTGCTTTGCATCTTCCGTTATGGCGCCGAAAATATCGCTCGAGCGTTGGGAAGGAATCGATTCTCCAAAAGGATGGCGATGATTTTGAGCCCATCGCGGGAAACGACTTAAGGGATTTTTATCCTCCAAAATAAGGTAATAGGCGATAGAGAGCAGTTGCTTCCAGAAATCAGGGAAGCAGACTTTTAGATCAGCGGTAATACCAAGCTTTTCCCCTATCTGATCAAAAAGATAAGTTGCTCCATAAAACTCTCGCGTACTCGCTGTTGTTGGAACAGGACCTGGCTTCTTTTCCTTTTCAGCCTCGAGCTCGCGCTCGAGAAGATAGCGCTTGTTGGGAACAAAGACATTGTTTACCATTTTCCCGATGTAGTGCCGCGTATGCTTAGCATTCTTTGTCGTTTTGTCCCACAATGCGCGATCTTCGTAGACATACGTTACGCCATTAATATTCTGAATTCTCCGTGGCATGCGATTCTCTTGCATTGTTATATTATATACCAATGCTGAGAACCTGTCTACTATTATTTCATTATATTAGGTGCTTTTATTTTACCCTTGGTATAATTTTTCGGGAATCCAGGTTTAAAGGTTAAGCCAATGTTAGAAGAAGCTTTCGGGCAGAATATTAAGCCGATTGTAGAAGCATCTGATGACCAACAATTGCTGGTGTTTGCATGAGATCAAAATGATGTTTATCCATAGGAGATACAATATTTAAGCTTTCAAGCGACTGCATATGAAGATAGATCATTGTCGTTTGGATACTGGAATGACCAAGCAAATGCATGATATAAAAAATGCTTGTCCCATTTTCTAGCAAATGAGTTGCAAAACAATGACGTAGAGTATGCACATGAATAGTTTTACTTATATCACACTGTGATAGTAGTTTCCTAAAATATTGCTGTATACTGTTTGTTGAGATGCTTTTTGCTATATCATTGCTATAAAAGACATAATCTACAGGATTGTATATTTGCATGTATTGCTTCAAGAGCAGTATGGTTTCATTAGCAAGTAGAGTATACCGGTCTTTCTTGTTTTTTCCATTTTGTATGAATATTTGCTTTCGATTAAAATCAATATCTGACAGCTTAATTTTTGCGGCTTCTGAAATGCGTAAGCCAGCAGAGTAGATAAGCGTTAAAATAGTACGATACTTTAAGCTATTACATTGCTCCAAGAGCTGAAAAACTTCATTTTGGCATAAGACTTCCGGCAGTCTCTTATTACAGTGAGAAAAATTAAAATATGGAATTCGTTCTTTCAGATTGTGCATTGAATAGAAGAATTTTAAAGCTTCATAGTAAATATGTACGGTTGATTCACTTTTTTTCTGTTTTCTTAAGTAGAGGAAAAAGGACTCAATTTCTTGATAAGAAATCTTAAGTGGAGACTTCATATAATGATAAGAAAAGCATTTAATACAACAAGTGTACAATTTTATTGTTTTATCTGAATATCCATGAGCGACCATATGATCGATCATATGGTTTTTTAGTATACCCATATTTTATCCTTTAAAATGCAAAAAATATCGTGATTATACAATGAATAATAGAGAGATGAAAACGTATAGCAGCCGTTTCAACTATATAAACCAATTACTAATACCTGCATAAGTAAGATTACATAGCATAGCGAAGGTCTTTGCTCAGGAATATATTTCTAATCAGCTGTGGGAGCTTTTGAATTTTTCTGAGCGCACCTAATACGAGCGTATAAAA
>Ga0074195_1003406_pt1 | contig 15058 bp, 17 predicted proteins | sample EPASupsiteHSE623_FD_64525 | JGI IMG/M metagenome (GOLD analysis project Ga0074195, IMG submission 64525) | Bioremediated contaminated groundwater from EPA Superfund site, New Mexico - Sample HSE6-23 | ecosystem: Environmental > Aquatic > Deep subsurface > Groundwater > Contaminated ...
TCCGGGTTAGCATCTACACAACTCCTGAGTATCGACCTCAGGAATTTGCAGGTGAGGAATTTTACTTTGCCACTATTGAGGAATTTGAGATTGCCATTGACAGCTGAGCCAGGCCGAGGCCCTGGAGAAGGCCCGGAGGATGAAAAAGGAGGCGCTAGGATATGGCAAAGACGATGTCTAGCAGCATGCACAACGCTGCTAAGACAACCCGATACATTAAGATCCTGCATCAGGAGATCCTGAGAAGGGCAAAAGCAAGCTTCTTGATCTGATGCTATCGATACTGAATATATGAAATTTATATTATACAATATCATGTTAGAATAAAGGGAAAGCTATTTGGTATATTCGCGTCTACCAGATTTTGATCCTCATGGAGAACCCCCATACAACCAAAAAGATTGCATGGCCCCTTGTCGAAATTCGTGATAATCAGGTCGGTATGATCTGGGTAGAATGTGATGAGCAAGGCAACGAGGGCGATAATATAAGGTTGTCGTGGGATGAGCTATACGAGTTTGGCATAGAAGATTGGATGATTAGAGCCACGATAGAAGAGCATCTAGAGTCAGATGATGAGTATTACACGGCAGAAGCATCCGTTTTTCATGGCGTGGTCGAATATCCGGACATTTCATACGAAACATTTCACATCACTCCAGAGATCGCGGGAAAATTGAACTTAAGGGGATTTGAAATAATTACTGGCCAGCCAACTCAGTTTGCGGGCAGTGGCTCAGGCGGTTACTTTGCTATGGGTGATCATCCAGAACCTGTATCCGAGAATTATGTCCCTGAGATAGTACCGGAGCCGGATAATCCGGATATGTACATAGGGAGCTATGTAGAAGATTTTTGGTGCCGTGTCTCACATTCCCCGTTTATGGCCAGACCATTGATTTATCGCAATCCGCATAACGGAGCCGAGTATTTCTTTTGCGTCGTGTGTAAGAAGGCAGGCAGAAAGAATCCCTGGCATCCCTATATTTTAGGAAACAAAGAACAGGGCTATGATGAGCAGAACGTGCTAACTGCGATTAGTTCATTGGGTGATGGCCACAGTGTATATGAGATAGCAAAATATTGCAGCAATGAATTCAGGAGCAAATGGGATAAGAGAAAAGTATTACGTATCTGTGATAAATTATCTGAAGACAATAAAATTATCTACTCAATTGAAACACGCAATAATCGCCAGGTTAAGCTCGTATTTCTAAACCGTGCTAATCGTTGACAATAGAGCGCAAATTACTAGCGTACTATTATATGAGGAGAGAGAAGAAAAACCTCCTCATCTTATGCTTGATCTCAAAAGGGGCGTTCCTTCGATTCAGGGGGGGACGCCCCTTTTTATTTGGGATCTATTTATGTTTGTATAAATATGGAGGTTAGTATGGAGCTTAAGTTCAAGCGAAAGCTTTCAACAAATAAATTTGGCTATACCTATCTGAACGTGCCAAGGGAAATAGCAAAGGCGCTATCAAGCAAATATGTTGAACTTGTGGTTGAAGGCGACAGGGTCGTAATGATCCCGGCCAACTAAGCGATTTTAGGAACAATTTCAGGTGATGATTTTTGATAACAGATACTAGCGGTAGCTCTGCTCAGGTTTGCAGACTTCAGCCTTATGAAGAGGCTCTAGGTCAACTAAAGAATGTTCAGCTATTAGATGGATATGCATTGGCTGAAATTGGCCCGGTAATTGTAACCCTTCCTATTGAGATTGGCGAGAGGCTGAACTCCTTAATTGGGCAGAGGATAGGAGTTTTGAGGACTGAGGTCGATCATCGATTTAGGGTGATGGCCCCGAAGCCTAAGGTCGAAGTAGGATCTAATTTTGTGGGCACTGAGGCTAAACCCGCAAAGGTCGAAGCGATTTAAGCTATTTTTAAAATTCGTAGAATTGAATTAAAATGAACTCCCTCCGCTCACCGATTTGAGCTAAATCAATGGAGAAAAAAATGAAAAACAATACTGTGACCAGCTTGGGCTATGGAAGCCCATCCGTTGGGCCTGATCCAATAAAGGCTCTGATCAATGAAATCTGCATAGTCAATGCGAACAACACTTCATTTTGTGCCCGTTTGATCTCGATTCAAAATGATAGCGAGCTGTGGTTCGAGTCCAAGAGAGGCCAACGATGGATGATCCATAGAACGGCGATAATGAGCATTAGGCCTCTCAATCACGCGCAGGGGGGATCTGCTTGACGATCCATGAAGTATATCGCATGAGAGAGCTTGATGAGGTCCTAGGTCTTCTGAATAGCCTTGAAGAGGCCAATGGCTGGCTTTTGGCTTTGATTGGCAAGGTTCCAGTACTTCTCCCTATGGAGCTGCAAGATCGTCTCCAAAGCCTGCTAGGCAAGAGGATAGGTGTCTTGCGGCTGGATGGCTACAGGGTCCGATGCATCGACGATAGGAGGGCTTAGATGTGGCTGGTAATCATCTGCCAGCTTCTATCGGAACGATGCAATTGCAGAATCCCACAATCCAAGACAGCCTTCTCAATTCCTGAATGCCCTGCTTTTGAAATATGTAAGTCCACGGGCAGGAGATGTGAAGCCTGTCTAAGCATTTCTGTAGAAGCTTGGCGGCACAATGTGGCCGCGATATGCAATAGGAGGTGTTAAGATGGCTGAAGAAAGGCCGCCTAGGCCGGAGCCATTGCATGTCATTTTCGACCCGATACCACATGAGCCAAAATATCTCAACCAGTGGCTCTTATGGCGCTATGAATGGGTCGAAGGCAAAGACGGCAAGCCCGGCAAATGGGACAAACCGCCCTATCAGCCCAACGGCAAACACGCGAGTTCTACAGCGGCCCTTACTTGGAGTCAATTCCAAACCGTGAAAGAGGTATACGAACGTGGCTTGAACCTGCCCATGGATGATCCCCTTCATTTTGATGGTGTGGGATTCGTCCCCGCGAAGGTCAACCAGGCAGATAACAATCTGCAATTTGGAGACCTTGATAAATGCCGCGACAAGGACACCGGCCAACTGTCACGCGAGGCAAAAGAGGACTTAGATCTCATCAATTCCTACTGTGAGATCTCTCCTTCGGGAACTGGCATCCGATTCATAGCGAAGGGCCATCCTTCATATCCACAAGGGCAGGATGGCAGCAAGAAGGGCCACGTAGAGCTTTACCAGGGAAAGCACTACTTAACAATTACAGGCCACAGGCTCACGGAATATCCTGCTACCATTGAGAAGCGGCCCGAGGAGCTAAACACGTTCTACGAAAAGCATTTCGGTGAGGCTGAGCCCAACCCAGACCCGAAAGCGGAACGTCAACAGCCTACGAAACTAACTGACGATGAAATTATCTGCCTGGCATCCGAGGCAAAGAACTCAGCAAAGTTCATGGCCTTGATGGATGGGAGCATTGAAGGGTATCCTTCTCACTCCGAGGCAGATCAAGCATTCTGTAATCATGTGGGATTCTATACCACAAACGAAGAGCAGATAGACCGCATATTCCGAAGGTCGAAGCTTTACCGCGAGAAGTGGGACCGAACCGGCTACCGTGAGGCTACTATCAGAAAGGCCATAAGCGGCTCTAAGGAGCACTACAAGGGCAACGGGCCGAAGGATATAGAGCAGGAAACATCCTGGTACGATTCTTGCAACGTTCAAGAACTCATAACCACGTTCAAGAAATGGCTTTACATCAAAGAAGACTATAATATCACAGGTCCGTTTACTGGAGTCATTGCCAATTTCTGTGACGGCAGCCCGGATATAATGGGCATAGTTGGGCCGTCTGGCAGCAACAAAACTGAAATGATAAGAAGCCTCGGAGAGACGCAAAACGAATACATCTATCCGATCTCATCGATAACTGAGCACACCCTGGTCTCAGGCCACAAAGATAGCAGAGATTTAGTCCCACAGCTCAAAGGCAGGATTCTAGCGATAAAGGATTTGACAAGTATCCTTTCACGCAAAGAAGATGTCCGAGCGGCGATATTTGCGGATTTCCGAGAGTTGACGGATGAGTATATCCGAAAAGAATTTGGCAACGGCATAGCGAAAGAATACCGCAATATCCACAGCTCTATTCTCTTTGCTTCCACGAATGCGATAGAGCGCTACTATTCGATGTATTCCAACTTAGGCCAACGGATGGTCTTCTTAAGACCTAAGAACGATCCAAAGAAGGCCCGAGAGAGAGCATACCAAAACCGCGGCAAGCAAAAGGAAATGAGGGCAGAGCTTCAAGTGGTGACAAAGCGGTTTATCGCCTCGATGCTCAAATCCAAAGACGAACGTGGGTTGCCGTCCACCCCGGAAAGCATACAGGAAGAAATGGGGCTCTTATACGACTTCCTGGCAATCTCCAGAACTACTATCCACCACGACTTTAAGAGCGGGGAGATTGACGAACTACCAGAACCCGAGTTCCCCACAAGGATAGCCAACACCATAGGACGATTGTGCGAAGTCCATGCTCTATTCTATGGCCGAGAAGAAGTGGCCGAGGAAGACGCAGCATTTGGACGCAGGATAATTGCTGATAACATCCCCTCGATGAGATGGAAGGTCTTGAATGCTCTTACGGAGGAGTGGCAACATACTACAGCAATTGCTAAAATCTCCGACCTTCCCACAGGCTCAACTAAGTATCAGCTAGACGAACTTGTGGCCCTTAAGCTTATAGAAAAATTACTAAAAGAAGCGCTGGATTCTACAATGGATCGCCGGTACGATTACTACAAACTTTCGCCTGAGGCAGCTCAAGCAATCGAAAAATGCAAGACAAGGATTAGGACAGAGGATAATATCAACGAAAAACAATCTAAACTAATTAATAAATAAAATATATCCTTACCTAATCCTTGTCTTACATTATCTGGGTGTGGATGTGGGCGAAGGACAGGCTAAAGAGGGAGAGGACGATAGCATCTCTCCAGCCTCAGAACCCTCATTCCCGTAAAGACGATCCCGGCTTGCAAAAGTCCAAGGCTAACTTGCAGCGCGGGAGCCGGAACACTTGCCGGTTATGTGGTGCGCACTTTGAGGACTCGCTCACAATCGGCTATCATGGTGGCGGCTATATCTGTGAAAGATGCCGCCGAGATGGCGCACCCTCGGAGCCGCCTAAGGCCGATGCTTAAGCCCGGTTAGGTGAGGTAGCATGAGAATTCCCGGCCCGGAAATCTCCTCCGATCCATTCATGGAGCTAGAAGGCAGGCGCGCTATCTGCAAGGTAGACGGTCAACAGATACGAGGCAGTCTTATATCGGTCAGAGATGGTTTTCTGACCTTTGCAAGAAGACCGTACCAAACCCAGGATAACCTTGAACAAGTACGAAATTTCCAGCATAACCGAGGAGCAGCGGCCCATTTCCCGCTCACCGAAAATCACAAGGATGTTCTGGAAGTGAATGTGTATGCTTAACATAAATTCTAAACAACATATAAAAACATGCATAGACGCATTTGGTTTTATTTAAGAGGAGATAAACATGCAATGTGCAGATATGTATGTAAATAATCATATTAGTATATTGGAGGTGATGTTATGACAGAACGAAAAGAGATTACAAAGCGAAGTAAGCCTATCTTCACGGCAAGCCCGCCTAGGTGGCGGCAAGGGCAGAAAAGAACGCGAGCATGTGGGTAAAGGTTTGATCTTCTATAGAAAGACAACGAAATTGGGTTCTGTTGAATCCTAGGGTGGTGCGCCTTGTGTGGTGCAATCGTGGTGGCAACTGCGATTGACTTCCTGAAAGCGTGTTACTTAATTAGTGGATTGAAAATAAGAATTTTAATTATGTACAAATAAAAGTTATCTTTGGAGGATCGATGAGATTAAATCCTCTAAGCTTGTATGAATGTAGTATGACCGTCGCGGTTTCGTGCAGCCTGCCTGATGGGGTAATACTAGGTGTCGATAGTGCAGTCACAGTTCCTGCATCCGGTGGAGTGGCCAAAGTTTATGAAAATGCGGAAAAGATATTCCAATTAGGAAGCCGTCCTATAGGCATCGCGACTTATGGATTGGGTGCGTTGGGTACAAGATCAATAGGTAGCTATATCAGAGAATTCGAAGTTAAGAAATCAGATGAAATACTTAAAACAAAAGATCAAGTCAAAGACGTAGTTGAAGCATTTCGGCAGTTTTTCATGGAAGCATACCGTGACACAGTGATTCGATCTATTGAAGCAAGTGGTGTTTCCTTTGAGCAAGTATCATTAGAACAACGAGCTTCGCTTACACTTGGATTTATAATAGGCGGTTTTTCAAATGGTGCTTATCTTCCCGAAGTGTGGCATATAGCACTTCCAAGTCATGACCAGCCCAGCAGCGGAATTTTAATGCGAGAGCAAGGCAGTTTCGGCACGAATTGGTTTGCTATGTTCGAACCCATTCGTAGGTACATAAAGGGATTCGATCCCGCCTTACTGCAAGAAGTACTGAATTTTATTGGGGTTTCAAGAGGGGGGGCTATCACTCCGGCAGAACAACAACAGATCCAAGCAATTCTTCAAAAGTATGAATATCAGATTCCATATGCTGCCATGCCACTCCAAGAAGGAATAGCCCATACACAATTCCTCGTCGAATTGGCTATAAACCATTATAGGTTTGCGGTTGGCGCTAATGTAGTTGGGGGTCGCGCTCGTATTGGACGAGTGACGTATAACGGAGAAAAGTTTGAAATATTAAGAGATGATGGAAGGATTTAGAGATGTATAACCAATACACATTGTTACCGGATGGTTCAAGAGAATATAAGATTGATGGAAAAATGCTACTAAGTCAATATAGCGGATGGACTCCGAATAATGCCCCGCGTGGAGATATGTATGAGATGTTTGGAGGAGCACAATCGGGCAAAAATGTGCCAAATTCTAGATCTCCAGAAGGCATAAATCCCATCGCGCTTGCTGTAGGCATATGTAAAGGAACTGCGCTGCCAGTTAGGTTTATGCATAGATAGCAATATTTATGGATAATGCTATTTTTATTGACAGTTGGGCGTGGGTAGCACTCGCTAATCAAAATGATCCGGAATATCATTTGGCTAGACGAAGGTTCAATTCGATTTCTAAGGAAGGACTAAGGTTATTTACATCAGATTATGTCCTTGATGAAGCATTTACACAAATTTTTCAAGATACTTGTACACATAACTACAAATGTTCGCCGATAGCTTACGAATTTGTTAAAAAATTATTCGAGGGAATCACATCAAAATGGTTGACTTTAGAACGGATAGATAAACATAGATTTGAATCAGCCAAATCTCTGAGGGGGAGGTTTGAGGATAAACCCGATATATCATTTACGGATCTAACTTCGTTTGTTGTTATGAATGAACTGGGACTAAGAAACGTATTCACTGACGACCAGCATTTTGAAAGAGTTAACATGGGATTCAATATTTGGAGGGATGAGATTTAATGCTAGATTTCATTAATTCTATCCACTTATTCACTTCCTCAATACCCACTCCTGCCGCCTCGGCTGGTGTAGCCCCATCGAGTCCCATGTGTGGCCTAATGAAGTTGTAATAGATCCTGTTCATAGGAATAATTGGCTGTCATCTACCTAGTCCTCACCTCTCTATCCATGGCTGAAAAGCTGTGGCCCAACTGAAACAAGATTGTAATATCGGTTTCTGCAGAGGTTACCCAAGCTATCCGTTTCGATGCGCCTTTCTTATGTAACTTCCAACACAAAGAGATTCACCGTTACATAAGAAGTTATATACTTTGAGCTACATATAAAGTCCAGACAAGGCCAGGAGGTAGGACCTGATTTCAACAATTAGAGGCTCATAGATGTCCGAGAATAATATGCCTAAACAGACACGAGGCGTAACCCTTCGTGAGCCAAAAGACGTTCGCAGAGTTTGCCAGCGGATAGTCTCCAAGGCTTTCCAGCAGGGCGAGGAACTCCAGTACTCAGGCCGGATTGCTCAGCTCATGGGATGCTGGATGAAGGCGTGGGAGCTGGATAAGCTGGCTGATATTGAGCGGCGGCTTGAAGCCCTGGAGAAAGCGAAGGAATGAGCCGATATTCTCTTTACCTTCGGCGATTGCACCGGCTTGAACCGCCGCCAAAATACATCGAGCCCTGGCCGCCTGAGGAAGGCACGCTAGAATAGGCAATCATGGAGGGCATGAAGGCTGATGGATTAGAGATACCAGATAAGCCCACCAATGAATCAGGATTCATGTTCCTGGCGAGGATGGAAGCTCCCAGACTGTGGGGTGATTACCACGCCTCGGATTGATTCATTAAAAGCCCGGCTTATGGAGCTGGAGAGCAGCGGAGGCTATGTGATCCTTAATGATGGCACTCATTTTCGACCAGATGATGGCGGAATATCCTTGATGATATCTGAGATCAAATTAGCTCGCGATCTTGTAAGAGAGCCGATACTAGCCGATTTCCCTGGAGACGAGCAAGAGCAATGGCGCTGCTATGCGAAATGGAGCCCCGACCCTGCGCAGCATGGCCAAATATCGATTTTGCTGGTAAGCATGGCAAAGAAGCTGGTGGACTGAATTGCAGAATTTTGCCAAGCGACTTCAGGCCCTGGAAAGCCGGCAACCACATAAACAAACCGAGGAAGAGAAATTCCTCGAAAGACTGCCTACTCCGGAGCTGAGGCGATTGGCGGAGATATTTGAGAGGACCGATGATGGCAGGTTACCCTTGAGTGAGGAAGAAAAGCGTTTTGTGGATGATCTGGAGGCAAAATATGGCTCGGACAGCGCTTGAATACAGGTTGAGACGGTTAGAAGCCGCCAGGCCCGCCGCAAAAATCCCGCCATTGTGTGACGAAAAACGCAAACTTGACCACATTTTCGCGTGCGTGCGGGGTGACGAGTGGACCTGCCCAGATCTGACGCCCGAAAAAGCAGCATGGAGAAATGAGAAAATGGACCGGTATGAGGAATATTTTGCCGAGCTATAAGCCACGACCAGGATGTGGGCAATGAAAGCACTTGAAACCAGGCTGTGCAAGTTAGAATCGAGTCTCCACTGTGGTCAGATCAAGACAACTGAAGACGATGGACGAGAAGTCTGGATTAAAGGAAGCGGCTTGGAGTTCATGAGAACGGTCTTGAAGGCAGAGCGTGCGTTGGGCAAAAACGCCAAACTAGAAGCCCTGCCGAAAGATCTCCAGAGGGATGTAGGGCTCTGGAGCCGGGCAGAATTGCCTGCCTGTGGACTGTCGGATATGGTCAAGGAAATATGCAGAGGGCTTGTTAATGAAGCTGGATAGCCTGAAGAAGAGGATCAACGCCCTGGAGCCGGAGGGTGACATGTGTCCTCATTGCCAGGCCTTGAAAGCCATGAGCGAAGAAGAGCTTGATGCACGCATTCAGGCCCTTGTGTCTGGTCAGAGCGTGCTGGATGATTTACCCGAACCAAGCCCCTCTTGCCCACGATGCCAGAAGGCTGCGACCATGTCCGAGGAAGAGCTTGATGCTGAGCTGGCCAGGCTTGATGAGATCCTGCAGGATGCAATAGGAAATGAAAGCGGATAGCTTAAATCGAAGGCTGGCCGCCCTGGAGGTTCACGCAGAGCCACCGAAAATCCAGCTCCTTTGGTACGATGAAGAGCAAGCACCACTGGAGCCGGGCACCGTCAGGATTCAACTCAAATGGCTGGATGAGGTTCGACCATGAGGAGCAACGCATTCAACAAACGTCTGGCGGCCCTGGAAGCGAGGGCGAAGCCGCGGTTAATCGCAACGTTGGCTGATTTTGTTTTGTGGTGTGCAAAGGATGGGCCTGATAGAAATGTGGAGCTATCGCCGCAAATGCAAGAGTTCGTAGACGAGAGCTTGAAGCATCGGAATTGGGAGTGATCAAGCCTAATAAGGCCAAAGAAAATCCGTTGATTGTCGCCATCTGACCGTAAGGGCTATTATGTTATCCAATATCCACTAGACCATGGAATTAAGCCAGTAAGATGATCATCAAGATCAATTCTGGTTCCAAGGACGGCGATCATGAACTACTCAGATATCAAGCCAAACGTGATCCTGCGAGGGCCACTATTTCCCGAACCCGTCCAGGTTATCATAGTAACTCCAATGGGAGATGCCATCAAACTAATTGGAAAGGGTCTAAAAACCGGCAAGCTTCATGATCCCATATTATCTGCAGAGCAACTAGCAACTCTGGAGATCACTCCGGAAGATGAACCATTTGATGGCGATGCCGGAAACTTCCGCCTGGGCGTTGAAGCTATGCGACTCGCCCTGGCCTACGAATATGATCCCTACTTCACCCTGTCTATCGCCAGAGTAGATCCCCTGCCCCATCAGCTAGAGGCAGTTTACGATTATTTCCTAAAGCTTCCCCGCATACGCTTCCTCCTGGCAGACGATCCCGGAGCGGGCAAGACCATCATGGCCGGTCTACTAATCAAGGAATTGAAGATTCGTGGCCTGATCAAGCGTATCCTCATTGTTTCTCCTGCCAACCTCACATTCCAGTGGCAGCGTGAGATGCAGGACAAGTTCAGAGAACATTTCGAAGTATTGAGAAGCGACATTCTGCGGGCCAACTACGGCTCTAATCCCTGGCAGGAGAGAAACCAGATTGTGACTTCCATGCCATGGGTCTCCATAATCGAGGATGCCAAAGAGAGCCTTCTGCGCAGTCATTGGGATCTTATCGTTGTGGACGAGGCCCATAAAATGAGTGCCTATAGCCAGGATCACAAGACTTTGGCTTACCAGTTAGGTGAGGCGCTCTCTGACAGAACCGATCACTTACTGCTAATGACGGCAACGCCTCATAAAGGCGATCCGGAAAACTTCAGTCTCTTCTTGCGATTGCTGGATAAGGATGTCTATGCTGATATAAAGAGCCTTGAAGAAGCGATGAGGCGGCACGAGGCCCCCTTCTACCTTCGCAGAGTGAAAGAGGCAATGGTCAGCTTCCCAGATCCGGATACAGGTAAGGTCAAGAGTCTTTTCACGAGAAGGCTGGTCAAGACTATTGAATTTGAAATCGACAGTGATGAATGGGATTTGTACAACTCATTGACAGAATATGTTCAGGCGCAGTCAATTAAGGCGTCACTGGATGACTCAGCTCGTGGCCGGGCTCTTGGCTTCACCATGGCCATGCTGCAAAGAAGGTTCGCTTCCAGCATCTATGCTCTACGGCGCAGTCTGGAGAGGATCAAGGACAAGCGAGAAAATGTACTCAAAGATCCTGAGGGTTATCGCCAGCTGCAAAAGCTCAAGAAAGTGCCTGAAGATTATGAAGAATTGCCCGAGGACGAGCAGCAAGAGATACTCGATGACCTTGAGAGCGTTGTAGCCTCCGTAGATCCTGATGCTCTAAAAGAGGAGATATTCCAGCTTGGCAAGCTAATCGATCTGGCCCGGCTTCTGGAGCAGCGTGAAGTTGAATCTAAGCTGCGCAAGTTGAAAGACGTACTAACAGATCAGGGTGTCTTCAAGGACCCGAAGATGAAGCTGCTCCTATTTACAGAACATAAGGACACTCTTGACTATCTGGCCGGGGACGGAAAAGATGGGCGGCCCCTGGGCAAGCTGAGAGAGTGGGGCCTGTCTCTCACCCAGATTCATGGAGGCATGAAGATAGGTGATCGGGACACCCCCGGCACAAGGATAAACGCTGAACGTATATTCAAGGAAGAGTGCCAGGTCATGGCTGCCACCGAGGCTGCCGGAGAGGGCATTAACCTGCAGTTTTGCTGGTTCATGGTCAACTACGACATACCCTGGAATCCCATGAGGCTGGAGCAGCGAATGGGTCGTATCCACAGATATGGCCAGGAAAAGGACTGCTTGATTTTGAACTTTGTTTCGACCAAAACCCGTGAAGGCCGAGTGCTCCAGAAACTCTTCGAAAGGATCAAGCAGATAGAGAAAGACCTTGATCCCCAAAACACAGGCAAGGTATTCAACGTCTTGGGGGATGTCCTTCCCGCTAACCAGCTTGAGAGGATGCTGCGGGATATGTATGCCAATATCACCTCTGAGGATGCTATCAAGAGCCGCATTGTCGAGGAAGTGGACATAGACCGTTTCCGGAAGATCACAGAGCATACTCTTGAGATTCTGGCAAAGAAGTCGCTGAACTTATCTGCTATCATCGGTAAATCAGAGGAGGCCAAGGAGAGGCGCCTGGTTCCAGAGGTGATAGAGGACTTCTTCCAGAAGGCTGCGCCTTTGATCGGCATAACTCTGAAAGAGGTAAAGCAAAGTCCGCATGTCTACCGTCTTGGTGGTAAGGTTCCCAGACACCTCTGGCCGATAGGCGAGGCGCAAGAAGGGCAGTATGGCAAACTGGGCAAGGAATACAGGCAGATAGTCTTTGATAAGGCGCTGCTGGCCAAAGACTCCACTGTGGAATGGGTGACACCGGGCCATCCACTATTCGAGGCAGTTAGAGAATGTGCATTTCGTAAAGTGGAGGCGGACCTGAGAAGTGGTGCGATCTTCTTTGACCTTTACAGCAAAGATCCTTCCCGGTTAGATGTGTACTCAACGTCGGTCAAGGATGGCCGTGGTAACATCATACATAAACGCATATTCGTGGTCCAGACAGATATGGCCGGCATCATCACTATCCGGCAGCCTACTATCTTCCTGGATCTGATACCCTCAACGATTCAAGCCTCACCTCCGGACGGAAATGGCTTGCCAGAACGCGATCAAGTAGAGCAGGCCTTGTTTAGTATGGCGCTCTTGCCTTTCCTGCAAGAGATAAACGCCCAGAGGACAAAGGAGATAGAAACTATCGAGCGCCATATGGAGATCAGCCTAAACGAGCTGATCATTAGGCAGAACCTTATCCTGAGTGAGCTAATTGAGAGGCAGCAAGCGGGAGAGACGACGCAGCCCATTGCGGCTAGCATGAAATCGACTGAGGATCGCTTGGATGATCTGAATGAGAGGCTGGAGCGGCGCAAGAGAGAGCTAAAGCAGGAGCACAATCTCACCATCTCTGACATCCAGCATCACGGCAGGGCCTGGGTGCTGCCTCACCCAGAGAGAAAATCTCTCGGAATGGTGCAAATGGTCCAGGATGAGGAGATAGAGAAGATGGCTGTTCAAGCTGTCATCGCTCATGAGGAAGCAAGGGGCTGGAATGTGCAGAGCGTGGAGCAAGACAGCCGGGGTTTTGATCTAATCTCCAGGAAACCCCATCCCGAAGATCCGCAGACTGCGGTAGAGGTCAGGTTCATCGAGGTGAAAGGACGAGCCGGTGTGGGTGAGATCGCCCTGACATCCAATGAATACAGGACTGCGGAGAGGCTGAAGAATGATTACTGGCTTTATGTGGTCTATAACTGCTCTTCAAAGCCTGAGATACATCCTATCCAGGACCCGAGCCGCCTGGGATGGGAGCCATTGGTGACGATAGAGCATTATCATGTGGGTGCGGATAGGATTCTTGGGGCCTCCGGATGATTGACACAAATCGCTTAATGGAGATCGTCAAATCAGGAGAATCACTAGATAGAGAATTCAAATCGGACCGCCGAATGATTAATGACCGGGAGATTTACGAGGAAATCGTAGCGTTTGCGAATACTTCGGGCGGAGTATTACTCATTGGAGTCGAGGATGACGGGACAATAACTGGGGCTAAGCCTCGACATGATAAAACAACTGATCCGCTGAAGTTACAATCTGCTATATTCAACAACACGGTGCCGAATATCAATACTCGCATATCGCTTGTGCCCGCTGAAAATGGAATTGTCCTCGCCATTGAGGTTGATCAATATCCAGAACCTTGTGCCACTTCGGAGGGCAAGTCGCTTCATCGTACTATCAAGGCTGATGGCCAACCCCAGACCGTGCCATTCTACCCGAGAGATCAGAGGTCTCGCCGCGTCGATCTCGGGCTGCTGGACTTTTCTGCTCAGACAATAGAGGATGTGTCTTTTGGGAATCTGGACCCGCTGGAGTTCGAACGGTTGAGACAAATGATTGTCAGGCTCCGTGGAGATCGGAGCCTGCTGGATTTATCAGACGACGAAGTAGCAAAAGCCTTACGTCTTGTGGAAACTGTTAATGACAAGCTTATTCCTAATGTGGCTGGGCTTCTAATCCTTGGCAAGGAAGAGATAATAAGGAATGTGCTCCCTACTCATGAGGTCCACTTCCAGGTTTTCGATGACCAGGGGAACGTCAGGGTTAACGACGTATTTCGAGGTCCTTTGCTGAAGGTGCTGGAGGAAATAGAATCAAGATTCAAGGCGCGAAATGAAGAGGACGAGGTTTCGGTAGGATTTTTCCGAGTTCCAATACCGGATTATTCCTTAGAGGGGTTTCGAGAAGCGGTCAATAATGCCGTGCTGCACAGGGATTATACCCGACTTGGAGCAGTCTATGTTCAGTGGCATCACGATCAAATTTTGATGGCCAATCCCGGAGGATTCCCACCGGGAATAACCATCGATAACATCCTTGTTCACGAGCCCAAGCCGCGCAATCTACTGCTGGCTGATGCCTTCAAACGGATAGGTCTCGTCGAGCAGACGGGCAAGGGCGTTGACAAGATTTTTATGGGTCAGCTACGATATGGACGACCGCCACCAGATTATGGAAGAAGCGATCCAGAAGGGGTTCGAGTGGTTCTTCTCGGCGGCAACGCTTCTCAACAGTTTGCGGCTTTCGTTTATGAGCAGGATCGAAAGGGCCATCGTCTGGAGCTGGATGAGCTAATGATCCTTAATACGCTATTCTTTGATCGCAGGATTAATTCAGAGACAGCGGGAAAGTTGATCCAGAAAGGGCCAATTGCAGCTAGGCGGGTCTTAGAGCAGCTTTGCGAGAATGGATTATTAGTAGCGAAGGGAGAGACAAAAGGAAGAGTGTACCATCTCAGTGCCGAGCTTTACAGGAAGCTTGGCAATCCTGACGGATATGTTAGGGCGCATGGAATTGATCGTGTTCGGCAGGAGGGCCTCGTAATGGAATTCTTGGCTGCCCATGATAGAATCACCCGCAAAGAGGTGGAAAGCCTTCTGGGAATTACGAGGAGCCAAGCACGGCGATTATTAGAGAAGATGAGCGCCTCCGGCAAAGTC
>Ga0074195_1003407_pt1 | contig 15050 bp, 14 predicted proteins | sample EPASupsiteHSE623_FD_64525 | JGI IMG/M metagenome (GOLD analysis project Ga0074195, IMG submission 64525) | Bioremediated contaminated groundwater from EPA Superfund site, New Mexico - Sample HSE6-23 | ecosystem: Environmental > Aquatic > Deep subsurface > Groundwater > Contaminated ...
CAGCATTATAAATTCGATGTTCTTACTGCATTCAATTCCCTGAAAATACTTGAAAAAGAAAATCTGATAGCACTAACTGACGAAATAAGTAACCCTTCCAGAATAATGGTTACTGCCGGAAAAATGGACCTATACAATTTCCAGCTTAAGTACAGTGATTTTGACCCTCTGATAAAACTGCTTATCAGAAGTTACTCGGGAATTTTTACCTCATATGTCAGAATTGACGAAGCAGTGCTCTCCAGAAAAATGAAGGTACCCGAAGACAGAATTAAGTTTTGGTTGCTTGAACTGAAAAAATACAGTATTCTCGATTACCTTCCTAAAAACAAATCTCCGTTTATAATATGGACAGAGAACAGAATTGACGAAAAATCCGTGATATTTCAACCTGAAAATTATAAGCTCCGAAAAGAAAAATACCGCGAAAGAATCGATCAGGTTATTAAATATGCATTTTCCGACGCTAAATGCAGAAGCCAGATACTAAGGGAATATTTCGGAGAAAAGGACCCTGAGCGCTGCGGCACATGCGATGTTTGCATCGAAAGAAATGAGCTGGGACTAAGCCGGTACGAATTTGATGTGATTAACACTCAGCTAAAATCCATGCTTGCAACAACACCTATGTCGCTGCTGGACGTTCTTTTAAACTCTGGTTACCCACAGGAAAAAACAACAAAAGTTATAAGATGGCTTTTGGATCACGAAAAAATTGCATACGACGAACAGAATTACTTACTTTGGAAATCGAAAAAAAAGTAATGACAAAAGAAGCAGAAATAAATAGCAGGCACATTGAATTTCTTACTGTGGCATTGCATTTCAATGCAATAGTTGAAAAATGTGGTTCTGTTGAAGCAATTACTTTCATCAGCGATCTTTCTAAGATCCTCCCATATCTTTACCTCAAAGCTCTTCTTGTTCAAACTTCTGAAGGTGATCTGGAAGAGATACCAGGTGTTGTTACTCACGAGGAATATAATACAATACACAACTCAGTAAAGCAATGCCTTAGAAAACTTGACGTTCCTGTATTTATCCCCGAAGGAAATGATGATGAGGGACATTATGTTCTTATTTCAGAGCTTATTTCAGATATTTATCAGGACACAAAGAGTTTCTCGGTAAACTACAGAATGTCTTCTGAAGACGAAAGGGAACAGGTTGCCGATTGGCTGAAGCAAACTTTTCTCGAATACTGGGGAAAAAAGGTACTCAATGTACAGTTGGGTCTTCACAGAATAATATCAGAAGAAGAAGATTCAGATGTATACAACAGCAGCGAAAGTACAGATCAGGAAGACCCGATCTTCTCGAAAAGACAAAAAGACTGGGGATACAGAGATGATCTATAAGCAGGAAATATCAAAAGAAGAAATGGAACAACTGCCCCGGTTTCTGTACGAGGGCAACATTTTTCTTATTGATGACAAAACCAAGATTCCTGCAATATGCCGTAAATTAAAGAAACAGCATATTCTCGGATTCGACACAGAGAGCAAGGCAGCATTCAAGAAAGGTGTAAAAAACAAACCTGCTTTATTACAGATTGCAACACATAATGAAGTATATCTGTTCCGTATTTCAAGGACAGGACTGGTAAAAAGTCTTTGTGACATTCTTGAGAATGAAAAGATACTTAAAGTAGGTGTTGCAGTAAAGCAGGACATAGGAGAGCTTAAGCAAATGGCTAATTTTAAGCCAGCAGGATTCCTTGAGCTCCAGGAGTACTCTGACCGTTTTATGATCACCGATAACAGCCTTAAAAAACTTGCAGCGATTGTACTAGAAATATACATATCAAAGTCACAACGTTTATCGGACTGGGAAGCAGATAATCTGAAACCTGCACAATTACAATACGCGGCTACCGATGCCTGGGTTTCGCGTGCTATTTACATGAAACTTAAGGAGCATGAAAAAGATAATTCTTAAACCGGGAAAGGAAAAACCGTTATTAAGGCATCACCCATGGATTTTCTCAGGAGCCGTAAAGTATACCGAAGGTAATCCCGGCGATGGTGATTTTGTTCATGTATGCGATTCATCAGGCAGGTTTCTGGCAGGTGGACATTTTCAGAACGGAAGCATAGTTGTAAGAGTTGTAAGTGAATCAGAAAACATACCTGATAAGAATTTCTGGAAAGATAAATTCACTGCAGCTGCGGTCCGCAGGAAAAGTCTTTTTGACTGTAATTTTACTAATGCATTCAGACTGGTTCATGGCGAAGGCGATTATCTGCCGGGGCTTATAATAGATATCTACAAAGATGTTGCAGTTGTACAGGCTCATTCGGCTGGTATGTTAAATTCGCTTGATGAAATTGCTGCAGCATTATCAGAAATTGAATTCCCAAAAATCAAGGCTGTATATAACAAAAGTTCACAGACTGTTCCCGGAAGGTCGAAACAAGATAATAATGACGGTTTTATTTTCGGAGGATCTGAACCATCAGTATTAATTAAAGAGAACGGTCTTTTATTTAATGTTAACTTCGCTGAAGGACAAAAAACCGGATTCTTTCTAGACCAGCGTGACAACAGAAAATTGCTTGGCACATTCACAAAAGACAAAACAGTATGTAATCTTTTCAGCTATACAGGAGGTTTTTCAGTATATGCAATGGCCGGCGGTGCCAAGGACGTAATTAGTATTGATGCTTCCAAATCTGCACTTGAAATGGCTGTAAAAAATGCTGAACTTAACAGTTTTCATTCCCACCCCACTCTGCAAATGGATATTCTTAAAGATTTTGGGAAAAGCGAAAAAGTGTACGACCTAATTATAGTTGACCCGCCGGCGTTTGCAAAACAGCTAAGTCAGCGCAATCAAGCCATGAAAGCATATACACGTCTGAACTCAGATGTTATGACTAAAGTAAAAAGCGGAGGAATTATATTTACTTTCAGCTGTTCGCAGGCTGTAAATTCAGACGATTTTCTGTCATCAATCTACTCTGCTTCGCTTAATGCAGGGAAAAAAGTAAGGATAATACACAGACTGACACAACCGGCCGATCATGCCGTCAACATCTTTCATCCCGAAGGAGAATACTTAAAGGGACTTGTGCTGATGGTGGAATAAAATGGGGTGGCTTAAACTTGAGGGGAGGTAATACAAAGCCGGAAGTTAAAAAGTATGCATGGGAGTAACATTGCAGTCTGAAGCCCGAAGACTGTGGACTGAAGACTGTAGACTGTAGACTGTAGACTGTAGACTGTAGACTGTAGACTGTAGACTGTAGACTGTAGACTGTAGTGTCTGGTCTGTAAAATTACCCAACCTTACCGCCACTCAAACCCCTTATAATCTGAAATAATGAACGACATAACCCTTTCGGTAACAGAATCAACAAGGTCGTCTATTGATTTTGGCTTGCGGTAAAAAGACGGGGATGCAGGTAAAATAATACCTCCTGCAAGAGTTACAGCCTTCATGTTTTTAATATGAATAAGGCTTAATGGTGTTTCGCGTGTTACAAGAATCAACCTGCGTCGTTCCTTTAACATAACATCAGCTGAACGTTCAATAAGTGTTTGTGCATTACCGTTTGAGATCCTGGAAAGAGTTCCCATTGAGCATGGAATCACTATCATTGTGTCATATCCTGCACTTCCTGAAGCAGGTGCAGCAAACATATCCTTATTCCTGTATTGTCTGAAAGGTTCATTAAAAAAAGGTATTTCTCCAGTTTCAAATTCACAGACCTTTATACCTGTTTTTGAAAAGACAACTGCTACCTCACTGAACTCAGACCGGAATCTTTCGATCTTTTTTATCAGATCGACTGCATATACAGATCCGCTTGCTCCTGTAACAGCGATTATTATTTTTCTTCCTTTCATTAGAAAATATACTGAACAGTAAAGTTAATAGTATTATTATACTGCCCCCTGTCGAAATACCATGTCTGACTTGCAGGATGAGCCCTTATTGGAACTATTGAATAAGAATACTGAGTATTTAAACGAAAATTCTTGTTTAGTTCATATGATATTCCCGCAACAACAGGAATATCGAACCTGTTAAAGGGAGGTGTGGGGTCAATATTTCCTGAGCCATCACTGTCCTCAAGTGCCTTTATCAAATAACCAAGAGCTATACCAGCTTCGGGGCTGAACTTCTTCCAGTGATATATTGCCAGCACAGGAACTTCAACATAATGCAACCTCAGATGATAATAGGAATAATCACCATTCTCAATATCGGCATTCTTTCTTGAACCTTTTCCGAAATATCGCATCCCTAAACTGAACGACCAATCGTCATTAATTTCATTAATCACAAAAATACCTCCTGTTAAACCAGAAAGATTATATCCGTCAAGCCTGTCCCCATCGACCTGTGTTCCAGTGGCGCCAGCAGAAATACCACCCCTGAAGCCCTGAGCACAAATCAAGGAAGATGAAATAATTACTATAAACAATAAAAGTACTAACCTCATCGTTTTTTTAACAAAATTAATCAAAATAAGACAATCTGTCGTTTAAAATCGTAATTTCGTTTTTCAAATACTAAACAATGAAAACATTAAGACTGTTTTTGTATATGCTTGTGTCAGTTTATCTGGCATCCTGCAGCAAATATAATGATGAGGAAACATATTATCCCGAATCGGAATATGTTCCTGTGCTCATGAAATATGATGACCTGCTAACGTCAGTAGTACAGCTACCGGCAAAAGAGATTAAAAAACCTGGTAAAATATATGTATTTAACGATTATCTCTTTATTGTTGAAAAATACAAAGGATTTCACGTTATAAACAATTCAAACCCGGCATCTCCTGTAATTTCTGCGTTTATGTCAGTTCCCGGATGTATAGATATAGCAGTTAAGGATGACATTCTCTATGCTGATAACGCCACAGATCTGGTTTCTATAAATATCAGCGACAAGAACAACATGTTCCAGACTGGACGTGTGCCAAACATTTTTCCTGAATTACTGCCTCCTAACAACACCTCGATCCCATACTGGTTCAACAAAGAGAACAGACCAGTAAATACAGTAATTGTTGGTTGGATGTCAAAAAATGAATCACTATGAAAAAACTGAATACAATTTTTAAAATATGTTTCCTGCTGGCAGCATTGTCATGCAGTAAGGGAGATTACGAAGCACTCAGCACCGAATCAGGCTCAGGTGGTTCTATGGCTTGTTTTACCGTAATGGGCGATTATCTCTACACTGTTGATTTAAACACTCTAAAGGTATTCGACATACACCAGCCATCTCAGCCTGCACTTATTGGTTCAAAATATTTGGGATTTAACATTGAAACGCTATTCAGTAACGGAGAAAATCTATTTGCTGGATCTTCAACTGGTGTTTATATTATTGATGTCACGAACCCATCTTCTCCTGTTATTATGAGCCAGTACCAGCATGTACAGAGCTGCGACCCGGTAATAGCTGACACAGACTATGCTTATGTAACATTAAACACCAATCAAACATTTTGTGGTAATACGGTAAATGAACTTCAGGTTCTGAATATTTCAAACGTAAGTTCTCCATATCTGCTTAAAAGATATTCAATGTCTGCCCCAATGGGACTGGGAAAAAACGACTCTGTTCTTTTTGTATGCGATGGTGGAATAAAAGTGTTTAACTGCAACGACCCATTGAATCTTTTCCTGATGAACAACTATTATAATTTTTATGCAACTGACCTTATAGTGAACGATTCGGTATTAATAACTACAGGAACTGAAGGATTGAAACAATATCTGATAAACGGTTATGACCTGAGTCTTTTAAGCAGTATTAATGTAAAATAGAAGGTCATGAAAAACATACTAGTATTTATAGCAGTTGTTGCAATTTATTCCGAATGCAAGGCCGATTCAATTCCCAGATTCAGAGTATCGATGGAACCTCAGTATTTTGTACTGGGAACATTTAAAACAGCATTCGATCTGAAAATAGGCCAGGACGATTGGATTGTGCTTACAGCAAGGGCAACTTGGCGCGAAAGAGAGCAGCCCGATTTTGATATTTATTACAATGATGATAGTTTTTTAAGATCATGGGGTGCGGGAGTCGAGCTGGCGTACAGAAAATACCTGAACAAGCCGGAAGATATGGCTCGTTATTTTTTCAGTTTCAACCTCGGTTATAACTATTACGAACCTGTATACTACAGATACATGTGGGTTGATTATAAAGAGGACGGTCTTAACTTTACGACATACATGCCTGGAGAGGATAAGAGGCAGATACACCAGCCAAAAGGTGAGATGGCAATGGGAACACTGTTCAGAGTTTTCGGCAGTTGGTTCTTTGAACTAAATGCAGGAGGAGGGATCAAATACAGTATGTTTGACAAATACAGGGGCGACCCGGAGAACTTATACAGATATTACTGGTCGTACGGATATTCCGGCACTTATTTTCTGATGGGTTTCAGAATAGGAAAAGAGTTTTAGTCTGTTGTAATTTATACGCCATACTTATTAGAGGTCGGAAAACAGAAATCAGAGGCAGTATTACAATACCAACTTTTAACTGAGGACTGTAAACTGCCGACTGAAGACTGAGAAATGTAGACGTAGATTGCAGACTGAGGACTAAAGACTGAGGACTCTAATACTTCCTTGTCACAATCCTGAATCCTATATCATTGGATGAGTTTTTGGGAGACATGTGTCCCCTGCATGCGGAGCGGCAAAGAACAGCAACATTGGACCAGCTTCCACCGCGGTAAACTTTTTCATCACCGAAATCAGGACCTTTTGGATTTGACTGTGAAAATTTTTCATATGGGCCATACCAGTCAGAGCACCATTCCCATACATTTCCATGCATATCGTAGATCATGAATTTGTTATAAGCAAACTGCCCCACTTCCTTGGTCATATTACTTGTTTCACCTTTTGGGCATCCGTTATAATCTACAGTTCCGTTGAAATTTGCCTGCTTTGTACTTATGCAGGCTCCTGTACTGAATGCCGTTGTTGAGCCGGCCCTGCAAACATACTCCCATTCCGCTTCGGTTGGCAGCCTGCAATCCATCCATTTTGCAAATGCATTTGCATCTTCCCATGTTACATTAACAACAGGACGCTTACCACGACCCCAACCATTATCGTCTGGTTTCTCTCTTTTTGTTGCTTCACAAAAAGCATCGTATTGTTCAAAGGTGATCTCATATTTGCTTATTCTGAAACTTTTAACTGTCACGTCGTGCTGTTGCTCGTCGGATATTCTGCCTACCTCATCTTCAGGAGAACCCATTTTATATTTTCCATCCAATACAGTCATCATCTCAATAACAGGTTTAACAGTAAAGGAATTTTCTCTTACTGCAAGTTTTTTTCCTGTATGTATAGAATTGCCAAACGAAGAAGTCACAACAATAAGCGACATTCCAGCTGTAATAAGGTTAATAAGAAAGAAATACTTCATTTACTTTTTATTGCAAAGATAAGACAATTTAAAAACTGAAGTCAACAGCAATCTCACTTCCAAGTTTCAACCACATCCATACAAACCCTGAATCCTATATGATTTGAATTCTTTTCGAATTTTTCTGAAGACTCGATCCGCACATCATACCCCGGACTTTTGTAACTTCCTCCCAAAGCCTTACCCTTCTCTGAAACCATCTCAGAAACATTCCCGGAAACATTGCATATACCGAACCCATTAGGATAATATGAGTTTACAGGTGCAGTAATATCAGCATTGTCATTAAGACTTCCGGCTATCCCATATGTATCCTGATGTGTGGCAATATATTTCTTTGATTCTGCATCATAGGATATTCCTTCATCTCCGAATTTCTGAAAGTTACACATATACTTACAATCTGAATTCATTAAACTTCTTTCTTTCCATGGGTATACGTTATTGGTCAATCCGCCATGAGCAGAAAGTTTCCATTCTTCTGTTGTAGGCAACCTGAAAACAACCTTTTTGAATTTACGTTTTTCGTATGAATTGTATTTTTCGGTAAGCCATTCACAATACATTACGGCACCTTCGTAACTGATATTGACAACCGGATAATGGTTATATGCAGGATGACTGTGATAAAGTTCAACATAAGGTTCATTATATGCATATTTGTCGCGCCAGTTGATTGAGTCAATCTGAGCGGCCCTGTACTTGTCCATCTCACCTTTTGCTTTCAGTTCGGCAAGGAAAGTTCTGTACTGAAGGTTTGTCACTTCAAATTTCGACATATAAAACTTGTCAGAGATCTTCGACAATGATTTCTCGAACCCATCAATTGTGAATACCTCAATAACTGATTTTGCACTGCAAAACAGCAAAATCATAAAAACAGCTAATACCTTACAAATTGTTTTCATTGAATTTTTCTTTTTAAACGAACCTTTTTATGTCAAAATTGTGTTTGTGAATCCTTTTGTTTTAAAATCAGTATATCATTATCTTTCCGGAAATCCTGGTTTTGCTGCCGGATACTTTGTATATCAAAACACAGTTATTAATATTTTCAGGCAACTCAATTCTGTTATTTACAGGGACAGAACTGAAGACAAACTGACCATTTGAACTGAAAAAGTAAAACCGTGATCCATTATAGTCATTCCCCGAAATCATTACCTTTTCTGAATTATTATAATATAATGGAAAGAATTCATTACCCAACTCAGTTTCTGCATGTAAAGGATACTGCCATACATCCAGAGAGCACAGCCTTGACTCCATCATTCCATAATTTACTGAGGCGTAAAACACAAGATGCAGAATTGACGTATCTTCGGGTGCTACCCACCTAACCTGCTGTATCGTATCAGTTAAATAGATGCCTGATAAATTTTTCTGTTCAAAAGACTCTAAGTAATATCCTGAAGTTGACAGTGCAGAGAAAAAGCCCTGTTTTACATTGTTATCAGATTCAGCAGTAATCTCAAAATCCGGTATCATATAATATTCTTCCGGAAGGTTAAAGGTAATCATGTAAGTGTCACCGGGAACATATCCGATCTGTGGAATATCAGTCACAAAATATCCGTTTACATTTGTTAAGGTACCCCAATGACAAGAGACACATGTCTGGTAATTATCACCGGGAGAACCAGTGCAGTTCATGAATCCTGTCCAAAAACTCTCCTTTATTGAAAAACCGGTTATTAAAACAAAAACAATTAGAATTACTAAGTTGAATGTTGATCTTTTCATAACAAATATTCATGACTATAAAAGTAATAATATTCACTAAAACAATAATTCAGTTTTTTTGATTTTTTTTTATTAATTTTAATTTTCCATCGGAAAAATGAAAAAATTACTGATCACAGGGGCAGCAGGAAATCTGGGAGGTTTACTTGCTGACTATTTTATGGAAGAGAACTGGCATCTGAACCTAATGATCCATAAAAAGGATGTAAGTTCTGGTTTAAAATCAAGGAGAGATATAACTGTTATAAACTGTGACCTCTCAAAGAAGGAAACACTTGATGCCGCATTAAACGGAGTTGACACCATTGTTCATTTTGCAGGAATACTTTTTAAACACAACCCGGAAAAATTTCTGCCCGTAACAAATACTGTTTATTTCAGAAACCTTCTTGAGAAAGCGGCAGAAGCGAAAGTAAATCGGGTTATCCTTATCAGTTTTCCACACGTTGAAGGAGAGACCACACCTGACAACCCTGCAACAGGCAGACTTGATGGCAATCCTGGTTCTGTGCATGCAAAAACAAGGCTGCAGGAGGAGATCACTATGTTCGAAATGGCGAAAACACATGGTTTCGAACCTGTTTCGCTTCGTGTTGGAATGGTTTATGGCAAGGGGATTCTTATGATTGAAGGAGCCCGATGGTTTGCAAAGCACCGAATGCTTGGAATATGGCGCAAACCTACATGGATACATCTTATCTCAACTGCTGATTTCCTTGAAGCGACAAAACAGGCAGTTCTCAGAGAGAATATAAAAGGTATTTATCACTTGGGCGATGAAGGGAAACAAACTTTGCAGGAATTCCTTGATGCAGCTACAAAGCAATGGGGTTTTAAAAAGCCAGTAAGAATGAATCTTAAAATAATACTCCTTGCAGCATGGAAATTTGAAATGTTCTCTTTTATTTTTGGAACTAAAAGTCCTCTTACAAGAGATTTCATAAAGATCGGAACAGTTTCGTACTATGGAGACACATCGAGGATGAGAAATGAATTGCTAAAAGATTTGAAGTACAGGACGTATAAAGATGGGCTGGATACGTTGTAACTATTGCAAAAGATTGCACAATTTTCGCAGATTGATTTGAAGATTTAAAGAAGAGGGGATTTGAAAATTGGGGGATTCTCGCTGTGCGAGTTTTTGCTACAGTTTACTCAGATTTCCCGATTAATTTAAAGACTGTCTACATGACTGCAGACTGCAGACTGCGGACTGCAGACTATCAATTACGATCTTTCTTCAACCTCTCTTCCTGTCTCTTTTACTTCCACCTTTTCCCTGCTTTCTGTCGTTTCCGTATCCGCCGTGATCAGAGGATTTTGACCCTGAACCTGACGATCTTTTTCCTCCATAAGAGTTCCTTTGGCCGTTACCATCTGAAGACGATCTCTTTCCTCTGTAACCGCCTCCGTCTCTACCCTCTCGTCTGCCATAGCCATCACCTCCAGAGTACTTCTCTTTATTGAACTCAGGCTTTTTATCAGTATATAATGAAACAACCACTGCTCTTTCTTCCCATTCAATATTCTTGAAAGCATTAAGTATTGTTCCCTGAAAGTCTTTTTCTGCTTCAAATAAGGAATACTTACGTTTAAGATCAATTTTTCCGATAGAAATTTTTGAGTTTCTTGTGCAGTCGTTAATCAATCCTATCAAACGTGGGACAGTTAATCCATCCATAGTTCCAAGATTTATCCTGAATAGCGCATATGCTGCATTTCTGTTGTTTTTTCCACGTGGGGTATCGTCTCTTGAATTCACAACATTAATATCTCTGGCTGACTTATAATAATCAAGAAAGCGGTTAAATTCCACTGATACAAACTTTGCTATAATTTCTTCACGGCTAAGTTCTCCTAGTTTATCAATAATAGCAGGCATATATTTCATGATCTGTGTTTCGTTTACCTCCACACTTTTCATTCTGTCTATCACATTCAGCAATTGCTTCTCACATATCTCGCTTCCACCCGGAACATTTTTCTGTTCGAACTTTCTTCTGATCTTTTTTTCAATCATCGAAATTCTTTTCTTTTCACGAAGGCTGATAATTGAAACTGAGATCCCGCTCTTACCCACCCTGCCTGTTCTTCCGCTACGATGGGTATATATTTCATCGTCATCCGGAAGATTATAGTTAATGACATGACTAAGATCGTCCACATCCAATCCGCGTGCTGCAACGTCAGTGGCTACAAGTATCTGAAGATTCCTTACCCTGAAACGCTGCATTACATAATCACGTTGCTGCTGCGACAGGTCGCCATGCAAGGCATCTGCATTATAGCCGTCCTTCATAAGTTTTTCAGCCACATCCTTGGTCTCAAGTCGTGTGCGGCAGAATATTATTCCATATATATCAGGATAAAAATCAACAATTCTCTTAAGAGCAAGATAACGGTCTGATGCCTGAACTATATAGTAATTATGACTCACTGTATCGGCACCTGCATTCTTATGCCCTATAGTAATTTCCTCAGCATCCTTCATATACTCCGAAGCAATATCATGGATCTCACGCGACATGGTAGCTGAAAAAAGGAGTGTCCTTCTTGTTTCCGGAACAGAATCGAGGATAGTATTAAGATCTTCCTGAAAGCCCATGTTGAGCATTTCGTCTGCTTCATCAAGAACAACAGCTGTTATTCCCGACAGGTTTATCCTTTTGCGTCTTATCAGATCGTTTATGCGGCCAGGCGTCGCAATTACCACCTGCACGCCTTGCTTCAATTCCGAGATCTGGTTCTCGATACTTGCACCTCCATATACAGCCAGAGTTTTAAGTCCACCGATATACTTCGAATAATCTGTCATGTCGTTTGCTATCTGCATGCACAATTCGCGCGTCGGACTCAGTATAAGTATTTGAGGAACTCTGAGTGATTCGTTAATGAGACTTAGTAATGGCAAACCATAAGCTGCAGTTTTCCCAGAGCCGGTCTGTGACAATGCAATAATATCTCTTGTAGATTCTAAAATTCTTGGAATTACCTGCTGCTGAACCGGCATGGGTATCTCAAATCCAAGTTCTTTTACTGCCCTTTGCAATTCCGGGCGTATGCCTGTTTCGATAAATGACTTCATTTTTATTTTTTTTAATCGCTGTGCGATTGTGTTCCTGAAGTTATTCGTGGAATTGTACTAACGCGCAGTATAAATGAGGCGCAAAGGTAATCTTATATTTCGAAAAAACTATCACGCTTAAGAGATGAGGCTTGGAAAAGGCATTTAGATTATCATAAATTCGGGTATAGGTCTTTGGTAAAATACAACAATTTCAGACTAACATTCGCAGAAAGCTAAACACACTTCAAAACATAAGCTGCAGCGGAGCTACCAGATTCCACGACCACAGACCAAACCCGCTGCCGCGACCTTAAATCATAACAAATTATATGTTGAATAACTAAAAATATTTTTCTATTTTTGAGAAATAATAGTCATAAAATGACTGTAATTACTTACCTGTTTAATAATTCAAAATAGTAACAAAATGGCCAACAAAAAAGAAAATACCAGCCTTGAATGCAGCGCTGATATATACAATTATTACGGCAGCAAACCTGAAGGCGACATTCATGCTAGGGAAGAAAAAAAGCAGGCAACACCACGTGCCGAAAAAGCTCGCCAGTTGTATTTCGGTACCAAGTCGTCTGCATCAGTTGAGTTTCCATACTGGTACACACGCAGGTGGGAGGAACTTGAAGGCGAGATCCCGATCATAAGAAGAGCTGAAGCAATGAAGGCCGGATTCTCACATCTCACTCCTGCAGTATTGCCCGGAGAACTACTTGTTATGCGCAAGGCAAATTATCTCCGTGGTTCATATCCCATGCCCTGGATGTCGGAAGCATTCTTTCTTTCTAAGGAAGATGATCTTTTCAAGGATGCCCAGAATGCAGGCAAAGCAAGTGCAGATGAGGTCACCACAATGGGTCAGGGTGGCGGAAATGTTACAAAGAGCGTCGGCAATGTCATCTCGATAGCCGGCAAATTCGGCCTGCGCAAAGAAGAAATGCCCATACTTATTAAAACTGCAAAAAAATGGTTCAACAAATCTGTTGACGACATTGGCCACAAATACGAACAGCTTGTACCTGGTTACGACACCAAAGAAGAGATCATGCGCGCAGTTATTTGCATGTTCGATTCGGGTTACACACTTCCTCAGGGACGTGAAGTGATAAACTACTACTACCCTCTTCAGTTCGGAATTGGCGGTATTAAGAATATCTGTAAAGAAAAGATAGCCGATGTTGCTGGATTCCCCGACATGAACAGGTTGTATTTCTACAAAGCTGTCCACACAATGCTCGAAGGACTGCAGACGTGGATTCTGAATTATGCAAAAGAAGCAAAGCTGATGGCTTCGCTTGAAAAAGACAACGATCAGATAGACGAATACCTCGAAATAGCAGAACGTCTGGAATGGCTGTCGGAAAACAGACCCCGCAGCTTCCACGATGCATTGCAGATGATCTGGATCTTTCACGTTGCTGTTCTGAACGAAGACCCTATTTCAGGACTATCACCCGGAAGAGTCGGTCAGGTGCTGTATCCATACTGGAAACATGATATGGAAAAGGGTACAATTACCAAAGAAAAAACTATTGAACTTCTCGAGTGCATGAGGATGAAATTCACCGAACTCGATTGCTTTGCATCTATGGGAGTTGTGGGTGGCGTGCTCAGCGGAAATACTTTCAATAATCTTTGCCTCGGCGGGCTTGACAAGGACGGAAACAGCGCAGCGAACGAACTCGAAACACTTATTCTTGAATCAGCTATGTCGTGCGACGTGCCGCAACCAACTTTGAGCATGCTCTACGACGAAAAGCTTCCCGAAGAATTTCTTCTGAAAGGTATTGAATGTACAAAGATAGGAACAGGATATCCCGCATGGATCAACAACCGCACAGCGATGGAATTCCTGCTGAGCAACTTCAAAAAAGAAGGAATGGAACTCGAAGAAGCCAGAGCATGGTCAATAGGAGGATGTCTGGAAACATCACCCGGGTCGTGGATGCCGCTTGAATATAATGGTGAAATACACTTTATACCCGGCGGTTCTGCGCCTGCCACAAGTGTGGGTGTTCATTTTATCTCCCTGCCGAAAGTACTCGAAGCTGTACTGTATGACGGTCTTGATAAAAGAACAGGTCGCCGCGTTTATCCCGCACACGGAAGCAAACTGGAGACATACGATGACATCTGGAATGTGTTCAAAAAATATTTCAGTCTTACTGTTGAAGTGCTGACGCTTACAAATAACATTCAACACGATATCTGGGGAAAATATTCTCCTTCGGTTATAAACAGTATGCTTAAACCCGACTGTCTTGAAGTGGGAAGAGACATAAGCAACAAGGGAAGCCGGTATAACAGGACTTTTAATGTCGAGATATGCGGAGGCGTGAATCTTGTAAACTCTCTTGCATCTATTAAAAAGAATGTTTTCGAAGAAAAGAACTTCAGTCTGGCAGAACTCAAAAAAGCAATTGAAGCAAACTTCGGATATAAATCGGCACTCGAAACCGGCTCCTACAGTCTTATTGAGCAGGTGAAAACTGATAATTACAAGGACTGGCTGAAGATACACAAACAATGCCTTGATGCACCCAAATACGGCAACGACGAAAAATATGTCGACGACCTGTTTAAAGAATGGCAGCACTGGTTCAGCAAAATGTGCGAAAACTACCGTTCACTTTACGACGAGCCGATGTATTCCTGCCAGATATCCGTTTCAACCCACGCACCTATGGGCGCTGTGACTCTGGCGACGGCAGACGGCAGACTGTGCGGAACTACATTTTCCCCCCCTTCTTTTTTTTCTCCGGCGTGTGGCCTTGTTTTTTTCCACTTCCCCCTTTCAATTTAACTCGAGGCACA
>Ga0074195_1003408_pt1 | contig 15046 bp, 16 predicted proteins | sample EPASupsiteHSE623_FD_64525 | JGI IMG/M metagenome (GOLD analysis project Ga0074195, IMG submission 64525) | Bioremediated contaminated groundwater from EPA Superfund site, New Mexico - Sample HSE6-23 | ecosystem: Environmental > Aquatic > Deep subsurface > Groundwater > Contaminated ...
ATAAGCGGGACCTCACTGGCTCGATGATCTCTCCTATGGGCTTGATGATGTTAACCCCCAGGAAGATCATCAGCAATCCTGCTGCCAGGTCGAAGAAGCGGGCTTGTCGGATGAAGACGCCGATGTCAGAGAGGAATAGCCCCAAAACGAAGAAGACGACTGCCATTCCCAGGGTAAAGGCCACGCCAATCATGAAACCCTCCTTTGATGCCGATGCCGTCTTCTGGAGGTACTCCTCCTTCCGTCGTGCTGTCATGACGTAAGAGAACATGGCCAGCAGCAATGCTACGGAGCACGGTGAAAGAGACGTCACTATCCCGAGGAAGAACATGCCAAGGTAGTTCACGCTCTGCTTTGATGCTATGCTCTTAAATCCTGAAACATCGCCCTGCTCTACGCTTTTTAGGTTGCTGTAAAGAGAATCAGCGCTCTGGATGCCGTCTATCTCTCCCTTGCCAAGTTGGTAGACGTGATACAGGCCAGCCACATTTCCATTTTGATCAATCAGAATCAGCGTGGGATTGGCGAAGCCGCCCTCCAGAGTGGAGTAGTCGATATACTTACCAGTAAGGGGATATGGCTCGAAGTCTTCAATCCATGGCCAGGTTACATTGAGATTCCACCAATCCCCGGCCAGAGTACGCCCATCCTTGGAGTAAGGGTTCTTCCTGACGTTAAGGGTGATGATTTCCAGACCGGGATCTTTTTGTTTCAGCCTTTCAAGCTCACGGGTCTGGGCGTTTAGAGCGTTCTCACACTCTCTGCAAAGAGGGTTTTCTATGTTGGTTATATGAAGCAGAACGACTTCACCCCTGTGATCGCCCAAGGACTGAAGCTTTCCATCGAGGTCGGTCGCCTGAAAATCAGGCGCTTGAGCATCCTGCGACAATCCAGGAAAAGAGCTGAAGAGCAGCACTAGGTTCAGGATGGCAAAAAAGTAAAGGAACCCTGAGATCGGGGATCGGTTAGCTTTTAAATACATGGAGGTACCCCTTATCAAGGTTCGCTATCACTTCTTCCAGCTGGAAGAGTTCTCATCGTAATAGCTTATGGCATCCTCAACATAGCTCTTGATCCAGTCCTCGCCTGTGACCTCTTCTGTGCTGTGCCATACCGGATCGACCTTTCCATTAGAGTTGGGGGCCAGCGTTACTATAATTGTCATTGGCACATAGCTGATATCGCCATTTGGGTCATAAGCCTGAAGGGCTTCCTCAGCCCTGGAATCGCCACCATCCGCACTAATCTCATAATAGGCGACATCGCCCTTGAACTCATCGGCGACTTTATTTACGGCCTCAGTCTGTGGTACACAGTAATCGCATTCTTTGTGGACATAGATCAACACCGGCTTCTTCTTCAGCGCATCTAAGACCCACGAAGGATGGCTTACTTCCTTACCTGCACCTGTAGACTGTTTGGGATATTTTGTCCACCAATCATCGTTTCCAGACCCTACTGAGTTTTCGGCTCCAGAGGCACTAAAGCCGGTAGCCAAAATAAAGACTATAATCAACGATGCAACGCAGATCGTTTTCTTAAATAGATCCATGAAACACACTCCTTCGAGCTTCAGATTTCTTCCATTTACCTGAATTCTGATTGTGATAGCTTACGGCATCCTGAACGTATTCCTCGATCCAGGCCATGCCAGTAACTTCTTCTGTGCTGTGCCATATCACCTGGACCTTGCCATTGGAGTCAGGGGCCAGTGTTACAATGGCCGTTAGAGGCACATAGGAGACGCCACCATTGGGATCGTAGGTCGAAACTGCCTCCATGGCTCTGTCGTCACTGCCGTCGGCCGGTATATCGTAGTAGAGAATTCGATCTCCGTACTCACCTACCACCTCGGCCATCGCCTCCGTCTGAGGCCTGCAGTAGCTACAGCCTTTATGGACGTAGATCACCACGGGCTTTCTCTCCAGTGCGTCTAAGACCCATTGGGGATGTTCCACCCCGGAGGCAGCAGCAGAGGATTGCTCTGGATAGACGGTCCACCAGTCATCGCTGCCGGACCCTATCTCATTCTTACTGTCTGAATCGCCTCCCAGCGAGCTAAAGGCCAGAACGCTTGATACCAGAACGATTCCCACTACTAGTTTTGGTATAATATTCTTGGAATATTTTCCAATTCTCACCCACTCCTATCAGTCCCACACCACCCAATATCTTTTCCTGGTCTCCTTGCCGATATAAATCACATCGACCTCTTGTTCTGCCATGAGAACAAGCTAAATTAAGCATATCGACATTCTTGGATATAAGTGTTTCGACTTTATAGGCTTAATGGCCGTACATAATAAAAAGGTTGATTTTAATCTCAATACATTCCAGAAAATTATAATGAACATTGCGGTTATCAATTGTTATTTTTGGCCTAACCGGACATTATGTTATGTATCGTTATTACAATATTTAATATAAGACGTTTGTCGAAAAGGAGCTAAACCTTCTAACCAGAAAATCTTATATATCCAAATAGTTTGATATGGATGTAGAGGATCGAAGAAGGGAAGAATAAAGATCTAAAGTATTTGTCTGGAGCTAGAGGGGCCAAACCTTATAATCCCATGCAACTGTTGCAATTGAATGAGGATCAAACCATGGCATGTATCCCTGAAGAGGCCGTTAAAAGAATGACGCGGCTTATCGGCGATCCCGAAAAGGCCGAGTGCAAAGTTGAGAAGCTTCGCGCGATAACTAACAAGCTGGATGAGAGGGAAATCGAGGCGGAGGCTGAAGCGTTCAAAGCCATGGCCGATCCCTGTCGAATAAAGATTCTTACGCTGCTAAGAGAGGGAGAGCTTTGCGTCTGTGAGATCATGATTGCCATAGACCGGCCCCAGTCCACTACATCTCACCACCTCTCTATTCTCAAGGATGCCGGGCTCATAAAGGAACGCAAGGATGGCAGATGGTCCAGGTACCGCCTGTCTGAAGGGGCTATAATAGAGATGCTAAATCTGGTAAAGCTAATGAATGAAGGTAAATCCGTGAATAGGTGTCAATGATGAAGACCGATGCTACTAACATCAAGGGGTTCAGTGTTCTTGGAGCTTTGATTATATTGTCTCTAATCGCTTTCGCTCCGTTGGCAAATGCAGGCTGCTCTTGCAGCGCTGTGGGCAACTGGGAAGCTAAAGCGCAGTCATTCCTCAACTCGGACGATAACGGCGTACAGCCTGTAATATCCAGCAATCCACAGAACAGTGCCAATGCTGCCGCGAATACTGCTGCCAGCACACTAAAGCCGGAAGATAGATCCAATTCCTTCCCCAACAGCGAGATTCTCAAGTCCATAAAAAGCGTCTCAAGTTCTGATGTGGTTGTAGATGTATCAAACGGCGATGATTATGCCAAGGCTCACATCAAAAGCGCAATCCACATTCCCACCAGAAGCTTCCTTGACGTAGATGGCAATTTAAAAGAGAAGGAGGAACTGGCGCAAGTATTGGGCAACGCAGGCATTTCCAGGGACGACTCGGTGGTCCTTTACGGCAGCTCAGAGAGTTCAGGCGAAGCAGAATTTGCCTTCTGGGTGCTGAGCTACCTGGGGCAAAAGGACATTACGCTAATGGACGGCAGTCTTGCTGACTGGAAGGCTGCAGGCCTGCCCGTTGAGTCTTCAGAAAACAAAGAAGACGTTGTGGTGTATGAGCCGGATATCAACTCTGAAGTTTTGGCAGAGTACGAATACGTGAAGTCCGGCCAGGCTCAGATAGCAGATGCCAGGCCTTTCACGGAGTTCAGCAAGGGCCGCGTACCCGGTTCTACAGCTCTGGACCCGGCCAACATAATCAAGGGAGATGATATCAAAGACGTGAGCGGTCTCGATATGGTATTCGCCAGGCTGGACAAGGACAAGCCGATTGTGGTTTACTCTGACGATTACAGCCGGTCGTCTCTGGTATGGTTTGCATTACGGCTCATGGGGTACGAGGCCGCCATCTATACATGGGAAGATTGGAAGGATCACGAGTTCAAGGGCGTAAAGGGAGAGTCGGCCTTGGCTGGAGGAGATGCTGCTAGCACTCGGAAATACGTCAAATTGGGCAAGATCTGAGAGATAAAATTTTTTAAACGAGGGTATGTTTCGATGACAAACGGAATTAGCAAGGGCCTGGATTTCCTGTCCCGGTACCTTACCGTCTGGATTTTTGCGGCCATGTTCCTAGGGATTGGGATAGGCTACTATGCTCCTGAAATTACTCAGCTAATTCTCAGCCTGCAGATCGGAACCACATCGATACCAATAGCTATCGGTCTGATACTGATGATGTATCCACCTCTGGCCAAAGTCAAGTACGAGGAACTAGGTAAGGTTTTCAAAGACAAGAAAGTCCTCAGCCTCTCCTTGATACAGAACTGGCTGGTAGGTCCCATCCTGATGTTTCTCTTGGCAGTGATCTTCCTGAGGGATTATCCTCACCTCATGTACGGCATAATTCTAATCGGCCTGGCGAGGTGCATCGCCATGGTCATAGTGTGGAACGAGCTGGCCTGTGGCTGCACCGAGTACTGCGCAGCACTTGTCGGCTTGAACTCTGTGTTCCAGGTTCTGTTTTACTCCATTTATGCCTATGTGTTCATCACCGTTCTTCCGGCGACATTAGGTATAGCTGAAGGAACGGCTGTAAATGTAACTATAGCCCAGATTGCTGAAAGCGTTTTCATTTATCTGGGAATACCGTTTTTGGCAGGAATTATCACTAGGTTTGCCCTAATCAGGTCTCGAGGCCAGGCCTGGTACGAGGGGAAGTTTATACCGAGGATTAGCCCCCTTACTCTGATCGCCCTACTTTTTACCATTGTTGTGATGTTTTCCCTTAAGGGAGACTACATCGTGCAGCTTCCGCTGGACGTAGTGAGAGTAGCCATTCCCCTGATCATCTACTTCCTTCTAATGTTCTCTGTCAGCTTCTACATGTCCTACAAGCTGGGAGTGAATTATGAGAATACGGCCGCACTATCTTTTACCGCGGCCAGCAACAACTTCGAGCTGGCTATAGCCGTAGCCGTAGGAGTCTTTGGAATTGCCTCCCAGGAGGCCTTTGCCGCGGTCATCGGGCCTCTTATCGAGGTCCCTGTGCTGATCGCTTTAGTTAACGTAGCCCTGAAGTTGAGAGACAGATACTATCCTAGTGCGCCTGAAAAGGCGTTTTGTGAGACAGGGATAGGAGCTTGAGGTGAGATAAATGCCCGGATCGCCCGCCGATGTGAAGCTCGTGAGCAACGCCATGGCCAATGCCACGAGAAGAAAAATCATGGCCATGCTGGTCGAGAGCAACAGAACAAAAGAAGAGATAGCCAAGGCCGCAGGGGCCTCCATGCTGGACTACCATCTGCAGATGCTGCAACAGGCTGGTCTTGCCGATATAAATGAGGATGCGGTCTCTCTGACGGAATTCGGCAAGAACTTCATGGAGTCTAAGGCTGAGAAGCCCGCCGAGGCCAAAAAAGATCTAAGCGGGACGAAGCCCCTGGAGGTTACAGAGATCAGGCAGCTTCTGCCCTGCATAGCCGATACATCCAAGTTCAGGATAATTGCCAGAATGGAGCCACCTCTGGAAGGAGCCCTCAAGCTTCTGGAGCCCTTGTTCCCCAGAGCCAGATATTCGGAGAAGATAGGTGCGTTGATCATTCAGAGGGGCAACATCCTGATAACAGTCTACGGGACGGGCAACGTCACAATGACCATGATCAAAAGCGAGGAGGAAGCCAGAGAGATACTGGAGAACCTGAAGAACACCATTAATGAGGCCATCGCCAAGGGCGTAACGCCAGTTCCCCGCGAGAATGTCAAGGTAGACCACATGGAGATCTACAAATACCTGCCCCAGATCGATTGCGGGGAGTGCGGTGAACAGAGCTGCTATGCCTTTGCCATCAAGCTTGTGGCAGGTGAGACTACGCTGGATAAGTGCCCGCCTTTGAAAGACCCCAAGTACGCCACTAACCTTGAACATTTGAAGGTTTTGTTGGAGTATCTATGAGGATGGGCACTATCACTATCATCTTGACGGACGGCCCCTACGTTTTCGGGTATGCGGAGATGGCTTACAAGATAGCTATGGAAGCGCTGAACGCATATAGAGTGAAGATCTTCCTCTACCTAGACGCAGTGCATATTCCCAAGAGCGGCCAGAAGCCTGCATTCTTTGCCAGCGTTGGTCAGCTCTTTGAGGAGCTGGCAGACCATAGGGCAGATATTAGGGCCTGCCCCAAGTGCGCTGCTGTGCGAGGCTACTAGGCAGAAGACGGGGTAGGCGAAGATTTCTACGATCGACTGGTGATGGATGTGATGGATGGGAATAGACGGCTCTATACATTTTAACTAAGTAATTCAGGCTGCGGGCGAACTTCAGTCCAAAGGCTGCAACCTAACCACTGTAAAAGGCAATCAGGGTCTTGATGGGATATTTTGTTTAGGAAACCTAACTAATATGACCGACAAAATAGGAAATGCCGATCAGACTAAAAAATGGATGAAAGAGGCCGACTTTCTAAGAGGCATAGCAATATTAGCAGTGCTAATGATTCATACTACCTGGAATTCTACAATGGTTAACACATTGAGCGATCTGGCAATCTTCAACATTATTGTTAACTTTTTTTCACGCTTTGCTGTTCCATTATTTGTTTTCGTTAGCGGCATGGTTTTATCGCGTAAATATTACCATAAGTTAGATAGGAGACATTTTTATTCCAACAGATTCAAATCGATAATGCCAGCATACATCCTCTTTTCAATGTTCTATATGTTATGTGAGGTCGCGTACTTCAGGGAAATACCACCGATCAATGAGATAATCATCAAATGGCTGACAGGTGACTACGGCTACTTATGGTTCTTAGTGCTTATTTTACAAATATATCTATTTTTCCCGTTTATTATAAGTATCTATTGCAAATATACTAAAAAAGCAGATTATTTACTTATCATAGCATTCATAATTGAATTGGCTTGGGCATCAATCGACATTGACCTGCCCAGAGATTTAATGTTCCCCTCAGGACTTTTCTATCTCGTTTTGGGGATTTATACGTATGACCATATGTTAACTTACAATTTAAGATCTTACAAATCGTATATGGTCCTATTATCGATTTTGTTTTTTACAATGCTTATATCTTATCTCCTGATATTCGATATAATAAAATACGGCAGTTTCGAGAATATTCCCGTTAAATATCCAGTACATTTACTTGCTATAGGCCAACTTCTATATACTGCGGTTATTATCTTGATGTTGAACATAGGAGTTCATTTTAAGAATAAGACTAATATGCTAATATCATTAGTATATATCTTCGGCATATACTCATTTGGAATATACCTGACGCACTTCTTCTATCGTCAGTTAATTACTGCGCTACTTATCAAAATAGGCATAACGCTCAACGACTATCCATTTTACACAATTCTCTTTTTAGGGATGCTTATCTTCAGTCTTGCAACTACCTATATCGTTAGCCGACTGCCCTTCGGTAAATATATTGTGGGAACTACATCCACCAGGAATCGAGCAAACATGCGCAAGTAAAGTCACCACCCTGAGCAGTCAGGTCTACGATTGGTGCATGATACCCATAGCTGTCATATCAGGTAAGGAGGCGCTCAGATAAGTTCAAAGAGGAGATTTATGAAATTACGTTGTGCACTTTTACTTGTTCGGGAATGTTGTTAGAATTAGTGCGCGTAACTATTGATCTTATGCCATCAATGATCCAGGGAACATTATTAGCGGATGCTACTTGGATGATTGCATTCATGTAAGTGGAATGGCAATCGGATGAATCCTTCTCCCATTGAAGTCTATTGTAGTTATTAATGAGCTTTTGATAGGCATTATCATCAAACTCAAGGTGATCTATGGAGTCCCAGTGCAAAAAGAGCCATTCATAACTTGCTTTCGTCAAATTGAGGTTATTAATTTTACAGCTCTCGAAGTGGACGACCTTTTTAAACTGTACATCATGCAAATTGGCTCTTTCGCTAAACTCAGATCTGCTGAAATCCGCCGGACCGTTAAAATTGGCATTGCTGAAATCAGCATCGTATAAAAACTGGGAACCACCGAAATTGGCAAATCCCAGGAAATTGCATGCGGTGAAATCGGCAAGTCCGCGAAACAGCGTGTTATTGAAAGTGGCATCAATTCGGAAATCGGATTGTCCGAAGGTGGCGCCTGCAAGGAACTCACATTCGCTAAACTCGACCGAATCGTTAAACCTGGCCTTTGCGAAGAATGCCGTACCCGCAAATTGGGCCTCCTTAAAGCAGGCACCATTATCAAACTGCGCCGAAACGAAATCTATTGTGTCGTTGAAGATAGGCCCTGAAAACTGAGCCGATCCGGCGAAATGCGCCCCCTCGAATGACGCCTTGTTTTTAAATTTAGTGTTATTGAATTTCGCTACCTGGGTGAACGATGACCCCATAAAGTTGGCATCTCCTCCAAAATGCGTCTCATCGAAGACGGCATCAGCTGCGAATTGGCTGGAGACGAACTCAACGTAGTCACAGAATTGAGTCTCTATGAAACCGACAGGTCGCTTGAACTGGGATTCTCTGAGATATACGGCTGAGCAGAACTGGGCATAGCAAAAGTCTGCAATGCCGTCAAACTGAGTGCCAATGAAAAATGCAGGTCCATTGAAATGAGCCTGCGAAAAATTTGCCAATCCGTTGAACCGTGATTCCGTGAAGCTTCCAGTATTCATGAGCGTAGAATGATCAAATGTTGCGTCTTCATTAAACGTGGAGTACCTGAAGGATGCATTCTCTACAAATAATGTATTCTCGAAGCTGACCTCCTTATGAAATACTGTATTGTTGAAGTCCACCCTGCCATCTATAACGGAATTTTTGATCACGATCGAGGAATTAGCCTGCATCGGCTCATCGGATGGCGACATCTTAACCTCAAAGGGGATGCGCAAGATCTGCTTGGCGCTCATGCCCAACCGCTCTGAAGTCAAATTGCCTTTTATAACAACGTTATCGTATTCAACGGGCAAGCCCAGCCTGATCTTGACCATGACCTCGTCGGCTGCGACCACGGATGGCGATTCGCCAAGAGCTGCCCTGGGAGTGACAAAAAACAAAACCAGCCCAAAGAGGATAAGGGCCGCGGATGTTTTCATGGTCCATCTCCTTTCGGGTATCCTTTTTGAACCTAAACACATATCGCGGACCACTTCCGTTCTCTTAGCCATTTGTATGCTGGATGACTCGTTTCTGCTAGAAATGCCAGACGATGTCATAGGTATTGTAGAGCTGATTCTTTTCGTATCGATTATTTCCCCACTCTATCGAAGGTCATATGCTTCTCCGATATAAATGATACGGAGTGAACAACCGCAAACTATATGTATCTATAACGAGCAAGTTTGCATTTTGCCCGGTTTGCGCTTGGCTCCATAAGATACCCTCTTCAAGTCCAGTGGTTGGCCATTCCGGCAATTGCATCCTTGATGATGCATGCAACTATTCTATATCCTTCGGGTGTCATGTGAATTTTATCTGTGTAATATCTGGTGTTTAGCTCATCGCCAGCATCGCCGAGTCGGGGATCTGCAGCTATATCTGCAATTCCATCCGCATACTCACTATAATGCTCACGGATCAACGCATTTAAGGTCTGTCTCCGTTCCTCGAAATTCCTGCGACTTTGGGGATCTGGGCGGGGAGTTATCGTGCATACAACGACCTGAAAACCTGCAGCTTTACGACCCTCGCACCAGTCCCGAATATATTCGTGTAAACTTGCTGCAGTCAATTTTTCATCATAATACAGATCATTTGTTCCAGCCCATAGTACGGCTATGTTTCTATACCTGGCGGAGAATAGATTCGCGTCTACCTGACTAGACGAATCGTTAATCATCGTCGGGTATAGGGTCTGAGCCCCTGTCGCAACGTTATGGGCGATGTTGCCTGTGCCGGCACATAGATTAAACATGCTTACAACATCGTTGGAGTAAGTATCACCTGCAGTGAGCGAGTCCCCTTCAAATACTATGTTATAAGGTGCAGCTGAAATTGCTGAAGTAGCTTTTGCGCTGGAAAATCCCAGACATAGACTGAATGCGATGCTCAGGACTATCAGTCCATTCAAGGCGCCCAGAATGGTTGCTTTAAGGGTTAATTTATTCATGCAGTTTCCGAAGTTTATATTGTCGTTAAAATTTATCTACTTTCCTGCATCATTTAACTTCATATCGTCATAGAGCGATAGGCTTATATCTAACTATGTGATTATCCAATATCATCATGGCCCAAAAATCCGTCTCTTACTTACGTGTGAAAATCCTCAGTGCCCTGTCCGACCCAGTTCGGCTTGAACTGCTGGAATACCTTGCCGATGGCGAAAGGTGCGTCTGCCAGATCCTGCCCGCCTTCGAGCGCTCCCAATCCACGATATCCAAGCACCTCAACATTTTGTACGAGGCAGGAATACTTGACCGTCGCATCGATGGCAAGCGCACCCTTTACTGCATAAAGAACCCCAAGATATTCGACCTGATCAAAGACGTAGATGCTATTGCCCTGGATCAGATCTCGGAATTGGCAATCGTGGGAAAAATTCTGGAGGCTTCGGTAAAGTGAATTTCTCCAAATGAGGTGATCTTACTTTGGTCATAGAAACAATCATGGCAGCCCTGAGTGCAGGGCTGGCAACTTTGATGGAATATCTATCAGCTCATGTCCTGACATGCCTGATTCCGGCATTCTTCATAGCGGGTGCTATATCTGCACTTCTACACAAAGAGACGGTGCTGAAGTACTTCGGAGCTGATGCTCCCAGGTGGCTCAGCTATAGCGTAGCTGCTACCTCAGGCACTATACTGGCCGTATGCAGCTGTACCATCCTGCCCATGTTCGCAGGAATTGAAAAGAGGGGGGCAGGAATCGGCCCGGCAACCGCTTTCCTCTTCTCCGGGCCCGCTATTAACCTGCTGGCCATCATCCTCACTGCCAGGGTTCTGGGCCTTGACCTGGGAATTGCCAGAGCCGTAGCAGCTGTCAGCATGGCCGTGGTCATCGGCCTTATAATGGCGGCTATATTCCAGAGGTCGGAAGAAAAACGCAGCGCTTCAGCCGCTCCAGCGGTTCAGGTCGATCCGGACCCCGAAGAGAAGAGCCGTCCTGGCTATATCACTGGTCTTTTCATGGCCATCCTGGTGGCCATACTGCTGGTGGCCACCTCCGGCTTCATCCCCTTGCTGCCCAAAGCGATAATCGTAGGAGTACTGATACTCATAGCGGCCTTCATGATGAGGATGTACTACATGCCAGAAGAGCAAGAGGCTTTCCTGGGAGAGACCTGGTGGCTGACCAAGCGGATCTTTCCCCTGCTGGTTGTGGGCACTTTCATAACGGGCGTGATCGGCTACTTCCTGCCCGTGGAGTGGGTCCGCACTATCTTCGGAACGAGCAGCTTCTTGGCATGCTTCGTAGCCTCAGTTATCGGTGCCCTGCTTTACATGCCTACCCTGCTTGAAGTTCCAATCGTGGGTACGCTATTCGGATACAGTACCGGCGTCACTGCTCCAGGCCCTGCTCTATCGCTCCTGCTGGCAGGCCCATCTCTGAGCCTGCCCAGCATGATTGTGATCACACGGGTGATCGGCATTAAGAAAGGCGGCGTCTACTTTATCTTAGTGGTTCTGGTCTCCACCTTAGTCGGCATGCTGTACGGAGCTCTTGTTCCCTATCTTCCTTGAGAGGTGAAGTAAAATGGCAAACGGAATACTCAAAGCCAGATCGATTTGGATGCTGGGCCTGGTTATCCTAGCCGTCCTGGCAGGCATTGTCGCAGCAGGAAGGTTCTCTCCCATGCCGCTGGACGATACCTATGTGGATGCCGGAAAGGCGGCGGAGAGTTTCGGCACTGAAAAGGTTCTCTGGGTCACATCGAATAAGGGTATGCCCGTCAGAGTGGCCTACCTGACCTTCTCGGGCATGACTACGTTCCCCAGCCAGATCGACTCGGCCAGTCTCGATATCTACGTGAGGAACGTGGAGCAGCCGGGCGAGGTAAGCCTCCATCTCCTTGACCGGCCTATCATGAGCTACATGGCCTGGGAAGATCGGGAAGAGTATGATGAGGAAAGGCTGGCTACTCTGAACATAGAGGGCACAGGCTGGCATACCTTTGATGCTGCCGCTCTGGTGAAGAAGGCAGCCCTGGAGTGCAGCGAAGGCTGTCCCTTCACCGTAGTTCTGGTGGCAGAAGGCAGTGCTTCCATCGGGTTCGCATCGATCGACTCAGCGGAGAACAAGGCCAAGATGGAGTATAGAACTTTAGAATGATCCGAGAAATTGGGCATGGTAGTGTGAAAGGCGGCCGGTGACAACCTCCCTCCGACTGCCAATAATTTATAAAATTTTATGGTTGAGCAGAAATGCATCCAAAATCAAGCTCAAAACCGCCTGAATTGGCTCTATCACTGCTGTTCGCGCTGATACTCCTCCTGGGCATAGCCAGCTCAGCCTCTCAGGTAACTTTGATCACATCTCCCGGTTGCACCAAGTGTGCCGCTGCGGCGAGGGCTCTAGACGAGGTACTGGCGGACAGAAAGGAGATCCAGGTGGTGGAGTTCAACTTCTACAGCGATGAAGGTAAAAAGGTCATCAGGGAGCACAAGGCTAAGGACGTCCCGGCCATCATCATCGGAGATTCGGTCGTTAACTACCGGGATTATGAGGGCAACATGACGCACCTCAAGGAGCTGCTTAATGCTGCTTTTGAAGGCGAAAGCATAGTTCACGAGTCGACGAAGGCCGAAGAGAAGCCTCTGATCCTGGAGAAGCTGACGTTCTCAGGCCTCTTTACGGTATTTGCGGCGGGTCTTCTGGCAGGCTTCAATCCCTGCCTGCTGGCCATCCTGGCATTTCTGGCCAGCGCCGTGCTCTCCAGCGCAGGCCGCCGCCGGGACATAGTGAGCATGGTGGCCTGCTTCTCCCTTGGCATATTCGTGGTCTACTATCTCATCGGAGTGGGACTCTTTCACTTGCTGCAGGAGAAATCCATCGCCTCAGGCTTCAGGCTGGCTCTGACGGCCCTTCTGCTGGTCCTGGGACTGATGCAGCTGGAGGATGCAAGACGCCTCTATAACGGCGGAGATTCGCTCTTCCGTACCGACTGGGCTATGAAGTACGTAGAGGGCGCTGTAGCCCGCAAGAAGTACAGCGCCTATTTCCTGCTGGGTGCCCTCTTCTCCCTGGTCAAGGCACCCTGTGTGGGAGCTGTTTACATAGCCATTATAGGCGTCATATCCAGCCAAGGCTACGCCTCGGCTGGGCTGATCTACCTCATGCTCTACAACCTGGGGGTCGTCTTCCCTGTTCTGATCTTAGGAGGGGTAATCGCCCTGGGTATGAGCCCCGAGCAGGTGGATAGGTTCAGGCACGAACACAGGGTGGCAATCCGAGTGGTGACAGGACTTACGCTTATCGTTCTGTCCCCGCTCATCTACTGGGAGCTAATTTAGCCGTAGTTATATGTAAATGTAGAGATCTAATTTGTATTAAACACAGCCAAACAGATGGGTGAAAATAAATGGTGAAGGTTGAAGTATTGGGAACAGGGTGTGCCAAGTGCAAGAACCTCTTGAAGAATGTGGAGAAGGCCGTCCAGGAGTCAGGAGTTAAAGCCGAGATCATCAAGGTCGATAGCATCCAAGAGATCATGAACCGCGGCGTGATGATGACACCAGGCCTTTACATAGACGGGGAGGCAAAGGCCATGGGAAGAGTTCCCAGTGTAGAGGAAATAAAGAAGCTGCTGAAGAAATGAATGAAAAAACTTGGAGGCTTCTCCAGGCCGATTAGATTCGGCCCTAAGAAGCCTTTCTTGAACGTGGTGGAACTCATGAACTCATTATCAAGAAAAATGGTGATCCTGGGAGCCTTCACGGCTCTGGTAATAACAGTGGCCTTGGTACAGGGAGTTTATGCTGCAATTTATCTCCCGGAGCACTCATCCTCAGATGGAGATCCATCTTCAGGAGATGGAAATCTTAGGCAAGGAATGGATGAGGTCAGCGCTGGAAGTTTTGATCAGCCCAAGGCCAGCCCTAATTGGCCTGAGAAGTCCAGAGAAGAGATGTTAGCTCCTATCGAAGAAATTTCCGGTATTGAGGTACTATTGGATGTAAGCGAAAGTGCCAAAGAGCATATACCTGGTGCAGTTGCTGTTTCGTACGAAGAATTCATTCTGGGTGGAGATACCTTAAAATCATTGCCGGAGATCGCAGCGATCCTCAGCAAAGCGGGGATATCTCAGGATGATTCTATAACCATTTACGGCGAGTGCATGCCCTGCGGAGGAGGTCCAGCGCCCTCGACCTATGTCTACTGGATAATGAAATCACTTGGACATAAGAATGTTAGGATCATGGATGGGACAGTGGACGATTGGAAAGCATCAGGAAGGCCTACAACCAACTATACACAGACCAGGCCAAGAACCAATTACGCTCCCGAGTTCACATCTGATTTAATTGCTACTTATGATTACATAAGATATTACTCTCCCCAGGTCGTAGACGCCAGAGCTAAGGCGGATTTTGAATATGGATCCATTCCCAGGTCTATCAATATTCCCTACGAGAGCGTTCTAGATGGCGATAAATTAACGGATGAAGCATCTTTGGAAAGGATCTTTTCTGTGCTAACCAGAGATCGGCCGGTAGTTGTATTTACTCAAACCGGGGTTAAGGGCTCTGTGGTATGGTTCGCCTTGAAGCTAATGGGTTTTGATGCAAAGCTCTACTCCTGGCGAGATTGGCTAGAAAATCAAGACTCCAATAACTACGATAGCGATAGGTAAAAGCAAATTTAAAAAATGATTAGGAGAACTTGGATATGAAAAACGATGAAAACTGTTTATGTAAGTCGTCTAAAGTGCTGATCTTTTCGTGTTCTGGAGGCTCGAATGTCGGTCAGCTGGCCAATCAGGCTGCTGTAGAGCTTACCCGGTCAGGAAAGGGCAGGCTCGTCTGCCTGGCGGGCATCGGAGCCCATCACAGCGGA
>Ga0074195_1003409_pt1 | contig 15045 bp, 19 predicted proteins | sample EPASupsiteHSE623_FD_64525 | JGI IMG/M metagenome (GOLD analysis project Ga0074195, IMG submission 64525) | Bioremediated contaminated groundwater from EPA Superfund site, New Mexico - Sample HSE6-23 | ecosystem: Environmental > Aquatic > Deep subsurface > Groundwater > Contaminated ...
ACATAGCAAGATTGATCCAATTATTGATGCAGCAAAAACCATAAAGGCGCATTGGAGTGGTATTGTAAATTATGCCGAAACCAAAATAACCAATGGGGTGTTGGAAGGATTAAACAGCATAGTCCAATCCGCAAAAAGCAGTGCAAGAGGATTCAGAACAACAAGGAATCTCATACTAATTATTTATCTTAGACTTGGAAAATTGCAGTTCAATCTACCCATATAAAACAGCGAGGAACCCTTTTTTTCATCGGCGTGATAACGATGTGGCGTTCCGCGTTGCTTTGGAAAATGTTTGAATTCGGAAAAAAGGAATCTCGATCCCTGGACAAATGGCTATTCCGAAGAGAGCTGCTCATTCCAAATACCATTTGCTATGCGCTCTTGGTCTTAATTTCTGTGGAGCTGTTCTATGGAAATACTGACTACCTCTACGGGATGACATTGGTAGTAATATGGTTATTATTAGCTGGCTCATTAAGCGCATGGTTCCTTATGCTGCAATTAGCGAAGATGGCGAAAGAAGAAAAAGCTAAGAGATAGGCATTGGAGATTTGAGACGCCAGGTTGGAAAGAGGATAAAGCTGTAATTGGTCTTCGGCCATAGGGGGCAGGCGAAGTAGCTTGCAGGCTGTTCCGGGGGCTGGATGCGTGCTCCTCAGCAACCATAGGCAACAGGACATGCAGTTTAAGGGCTCTTAGGGCGATTGAAAAGATAATCCCGGGGCGGTTGGACTGAAGGCGGATGCCGGTTGCGTCGGGGGGGTGTGAGATGCGTGGCGGGAATCCGGGCGAGGGTGGATCGCCGGGTAGCCATTCATCTCCGAGGCTGGCCACCATGGGAATCAAATATTTCCAAATTAAATGAGTTCCGTTAATTGGCTATATATCTGCTCGAAGCCTTCCTCATGGCGTCGCGATCTCCAGCCTCGGAGCCCAATCAATTGCGATAATCTCCTCGATTTTCAGGAGACTTATGCCATCGGATTCTTTAATCACTAGGTGACAGGTATCAAATTCAACAATGTTTCCGGTCCAAACTCCAACGGCTGTGGTAACCGCAATGTCCTGACCTTGAAGTCTCTTCAGAAAATCGAGTATAATGGCCCCTTTTGGCTCTGATCTCTCCATGAAATACATCCCCCACATCGCAGTTCATGCCGAGATGCAAACGAAATTCGTTTCATCATGTTCTTACTGGATGTCGAACCTTGGGTACGACTATCAACGATATAAACCTTCCGTTCCCAGGTTCTGTCAAGTTGCCTGTTGTTTTGCCTCCTCAAATGACCTATTAAGGCTTGGTAAATTACCTTTTAGAATTGAGATTGGGGCATGGATGGCTCGCATGCCTGTTTCGAAGGGATGGAGATTGGGATGTGTGGACCTCCCGCAGGAATTAGGCCGACAGTGCCTCACCTGTGATCGAGGAGGCTGGCCGGTCCTCGCTCGTTTGCAGCTCCGGGCAGCGTGCTCCTATGCAGCCACAGGGGCAGGAGGCACGCAGCACTGGCAGAACTGATGGCCGGTCCTCGCTCGCTTGTTGGCTAGCTCCAGGGCTGCCAACTGCTCGCTCGGCGGCTCTCGTGTGGTCGGCCATGCTCGTCGGGTGGTCATTTGGATTGGCAATCCATGCCTAATTGCATGATTTGCCTGCATTGGTGCAGGGAGTCCCTTACAATCTTTTATCTGTCACCTAAAAATAGAATGCCTAAAATAGTCGATTTCTTTAGCATAAACGCCACTATCAATGGCAATGCCGTCGCTAGGAATATCTGTAAAATTACATTCTGAGTATAGAATGATGCAAGGACCATAATTGGCAAGTGCAAATACATTATTATCATGGTGTAATCTCCAATAATGCTCAATACTGTTATTCCAGTTAGCTGGCGAGATAGTCCAAACAGCAATGAGGTCATAGCTAATGGGATTATTAGGTCGAGTAGAGGATTATTGTAAACTACGAATTTCATATCAAGTAGATAATTGAAAATCTGAAAATGATTCAAAACCAAGGCCATGATAAAGATAATTAGAGATAATTTTATCATATTCTCATTATGCAAAATACTTGATCTTTGTCGGGCGAAGAAGCCTATTGAATAATAGCTTAGAGCTATCAGCGCAACGTCTGCATCCCAGGGAATTAAGAAATGCAATTGCGTATGTGCGAAAAGATAAGAATCGATACTTGGAAGCAGATAAGATTCTATATGTGCCAAAATGAAAAAAGTGACTATAATAAATAATTGCGTTCTAGCTCTGAAGCGGAGCATATTGGCGAACGCAACCTGAGTCACAAAGAGGCATGTGATAAACCAAAATGGGGCAAATAGCGGATAATCGTCATTCAGAGCTCTGCCTCCAATAATTAATGCGCTAAGGCTTGGTGGATTGCCCAATGCGATGTTCAAACCAAAGAGCAGAACCAGGAAGCATAGATATGGTATTAGCAATCTGTAGGCTCTATCTTGCAGATAGTTTTCCTTTGGTTTAAACAAATACCCTGCGATTATGAAGAATGCAGGCATGTGAAACCAAAATATAGTATTAATTATATCAGAATTTATATCAGAATGACCAATAACCACACATAATATGGCAATTCCTTTTGCAGCATCTAGCCATTCTTCTCTTGCTTTCTTCATGGAGTTAATTTACATTACAGTTAAAAGAATATATTAAATTTTGCTATGTTGGGCTTGCATGCATAACGGGCCCAGGGATGCAGCTTGGGCGGCATCGAAGGCTACCGCGAGTCCGATCGAGCGCGAATCGCCGGTCGCCGGGCAGGCTGGCCGGTCCTCGCTTGCTCGTTGGCAGCTCCGGGGGGGCGGGCAGCGTGCTCCTATGCAGCCACAGGGGCAGGAGATACGCAGCCCTGGCAGAGCCGGTGGCCGGAGATCGCAGCCCATCCGAAACTATAATACGTATCTATGGTATTTGCTAATCCTGATGCCCCGACGAAGCAGAGATAAAATCATCGCCGATATCCTCGAAGTCTGCCTGATGCCTGGATTAGCCAAAACCAATGTCGTCTACCAGGCAAACCTGAATTTCAAAACGGCGCTGCCTTATCTGGATCTGCTGACCAGAGGGGGCTTTTGGAAATGGTCCCGGGCGAGTCCACGATCTACATCTACAAAACGACAGCGAAAGGCAGGAAGGCTTTGAAGGCCCTCAGGGCGATTGAAGCGATAATCCCGGAGCGGTTGGACTGAAGGCGGATGCCGTTTGCGTCGGGGGGATGTGGATTCGTGGCGGGAATTCGGGCGAGGGTGGATCGATGGTTGTGGGGCGGGATGGCCGTGGCCTCGCTCGTTGGCTGCTCCGGGGGCGGGCAGCATGCTCCTATGCAGCCACAGGGGCAGGAGGCACGCAAGCCCTGGCAGAGCCGGTGGCCGGGGTGCCGTTGATATCTATAATCAGACTGATCTAAAGAATCTGAATGAGCTTACCACGCGGCCATATCGCAATTGGGGATCTAATAGACATTGCTCCGATCATCAAGCTTCAAAATAAGAATCATTTGGCTTGCCTCGTCTATTTCATAAATAAGCCTGTATTCGCCAAGTCTCACTCTGAATCTTGTTTGATGGCCTTTGCACTTTTTGATATCAAAATTGGTCGATGAAATATCAATAAATCTGGTTCTTGATGGGTATGGATTTTCGCTCAAGCGGTCAATTAGTTTCCCGACTTTTTCCTGGTGAGCGCGAGGAAGCGATAATAGAAAAGACCTGATACCTTTGTTTAATCGAACGCTAAAGCTCATAGACCAAGTTCTGCCTTAAGATCTTCCCAGGATATGCCACACTTGCGAGTCTCTTCAGCCAATCTATCCAGCTCCTTTATCTCAGAAGTGCCTAATTCAATTTCCTCAATTGTGGTTTCCTGGATGACGGCTTTCTCTTTAGCACCAGCCATAGTAGGTACTTCTCGCTGCAGGGCTATAAGGATTGCGAAAAGGCCGTGAACCGGGCAGGGATTATGACCTGCCCAGAGAGCGCAAAAGGTGCCATTCAGGGCGGCGTGGATGCCTGGCGGGAATCCGGTCGAGGGTGGATCGATGGTTGCCGGGCAGCCTGGCCGGTCCTCGCTTGCTCGTTGGCTGCTCCGGGGGCCGGGCCGCGTGCTCCCATGCAGCCGCAGGGGCAGGAGGAACGTAGCCAGGCAGAGCCGATGGCCGGGATTGCAGCACTGTCAGAAGCTATAATAAGTATCTATGGTCTTTGTTAAAGCTGATGCCCCGACGAAGCAAAGACAAAATCATCGCTGATATCCTCGAAGTCTGCCTGATGCCTGGATTATCCAAAACCAATGTCGTCTACCGGGCAAACTTGAATTTCAAAACGGCGCTGTCTTATCTGGATCTGCTGACCAGAGGGGGGCTTTTGGAAACGGTCCCGGGCGAGTCCACGATCTACATCTACAAAACGACAGAGAAGGGCAGGAAGGCCTTGAAGGCTCTCAGGGCGATTGAAAAGATAATCCCGGAGCGGTTGGACTGAAGGCGGATGCCGTTTGCGTCGGGGGGGTGTGGGATGCGTGGCGAGAATCCGGGCGAGGGTGGATCGAGGGTTGCGGGGCGGATGGGCGGGCCTCGCTTGCTGGCAGCTTCGGGGATGCCGGATGCCCACCAGTAGCATAGTTAGCGTGAATTCTATCGAATCGACTATTGTAGCCTTGTGAACGCACGTCAATAAGGGCCAAAGATACGCTTTGTCTCTTTCGGCTCCCAAATGGAGATTACTCTCGATGGAGAAAGATATGTATAAAAAAAATCGCCGAGTGGCTATGCGGGAATTCATCTCCAATGGAGTATCGGTTATATAATTAATAGATTTTTTATATCATATCTCCAAAAGATACCATTTGGCTCCACTTCTATTTTTATATATTCTTCAGGGATACGATATATTACGGATATTGTGTCATACAAGAAACCACGGATGCCCATTCCAAGAGAATGAGGCTTTGGCCCGAAAGTAAGATAGGCAATATGATGATCCTGTTTATTCAAGGATGGTACTTTGAGCGCTTGCCACGCGGCAATGGCATCTCCTGCGGTTGCTGAGACAATCGCATCGTTTCCTAAATTATATTCTTCTATTAAAGGGTTGCATTCTTCCCTACTTTTATAAGCATATTCAGAAGTAAAGCCTGGATTTGGCAATAAAATTCCCAGACTGTCCGGTTCATATTTTGCAACAATGCTTCGATAACGACTTCCTTCCCATCCTGCAGAAACAACAAATAGCTTTTTATTCAATTTGTACTCCCAAGCTTCGAATCCTGGTATTTCCATTATTTTCCAGGATCCCTTCGTATGAACATATTCTTTTGGACTCGTTCCATAAATTCCCTCTGAATAAAAAAAGGATATTTCTTTTGCTGCGCCAGTTCTAAGGCAATACCCTAAAAAGTATAAAAAAACGAATCTAGGGCAGCATGTCATATCAAACCCGACATAAATGGGTCTGCCCATCTCCTTTACCAAGTCGGAAACCATTTCATCAATGTCATGTGTTATGCTATCTAAGTCAGTGGACTCATTTTCTAAAAGGGTCATTTTCTTTGTTTTGCTGGTTGAAAAAGAAATCAGTTGTTCCATATACTTATTATCATATCCCAGATCGCTTTCTATCTTGAACGACATTATAGCCGCGGAATTAAATTGAAATTTTCCTTTATCATGATTTAGTATTTCTGTGCATCTGCTTTCCCAGCCGCAACAGAAGATAAAGAGATCAAAATGAGAATCTATTCCAGCGTCTCTTGATATTTGCGAAGATTTTCCCAAAATATATTTTTCTAAGCATTCACTTATCATCGAATTAACCACCTATCTAATGTCGCCACATCATCTCTTTTCGATGTATTATCTTTTACAATTCCTTGTATGATATTATCAATCATCGTTTCTGCAGCTAATTCGTCTCTTTCCTTGCAAAGATCGAGTAAGATATTACCTTGGATTGGAACATTATAATAAGCACCCCTGTAAGAGAATACAAATTTCGGTGCAAACAATTTATGCAAGCGAATTGAAATCTTATCACTAGATCTATCTATTATTTTTATGCAATGGCAATCACTAGATAATTTTATAATCTCCTTCAAATCATCACGCTTATCCATGGATAAGTTAGAGAAATCGATATCAAATATGCCCCTTTCTACAGCCCTTAACGAAGCAGGATCATTATACGCTGACTGAATCTCAGAAGTTATCTCCCCTAATGAATTAACTAGTCTTGTAATTTCTCTAGTTCGAGCTTCTGCTTCTTTGCCGATTCTTTCATACCGAATTTCGCTTGCCCTGCAGATAGCTTTATGTTGCTTCGACGGATTTATTTGCTTTGCAGCAAACCTATCCGCCGAAATTTTTTCATTCATATATATTTCGTGCATTAGCAGCAGAAAATCGCGAATACTTCTATCACTCATGCTTATAACCATTCCGATTCCTGCATATGGGACGGTGATGCCATATTCTTCGCACAAGCATAGCATTGCAGCGACCATTTTTTTCCTAAATTCAGTACTTTTTAGTGGTCTAATTCTATATTTTTCTTCTTCCTTTTGAGGAATCTTGAGTTTCAACTTTTCAATTAAGTATGTTTGATAAAACGGAGGAACGTCCATTCCTATTCTTTCCTCTGGCAAATACATTTCTAGATTTTCTTCATCTTTGAATTGCATGCGAGGACTATCTTTGGGCTTTTCTTGTTCGACTTGCAAAGCTCTCTTGATTTTAAAAAATTCTTTTTCTGCATTTACCTTTGACCTTTCAACAAAGGCTCTAACTTTTTCTTTTTCCGATTTTTTGATTGAAATATTATAAAGAAGAGCATTAAGATTCCAGTCACCTAGAAGATTCCTGAGATTCAAAGAAATGCTATCATTTCCAGTATATTTTTTAAATCGAAGATTTGTAACAGACGATATAAAATTAAAAAATTTGCTGGGTGTCCCATATATATCTTCAAGAGAAACATGTCTCCTATCAGCATATGTTAATGGATGATGTGGTATAAAATTGTCACTAATATTGTTATCATCGCTCAAAGATGCTATAATAAAAGATACTACCCCCTTATCGAGACCTGCAACCATAGTATTAATGGCTTTCAACTGATAAAATTCGATGCTTTCCGTTTGATCGATACAAACCTTCAAAAGCCATGTTTGAGGTTTCTCGCTATTTTCTTCACAGTCTATATCTTCGCCCTGTGAGCATAAACTGACTAAACAGCCTGCAATTTCTTCAAGCATTTTTCCCATTTGCAGAATTGGATATCCCTTATCCGGCATGAGTTCTTGCCTTTTTACGGCACAAAAGCGGATATTCTCATGCATGAACTTAAAGCAAAGCCTAATATCGTTCAATCCGGGACAACTGGGTTGATTCAAAAGAAACATATTGATTTCTGGCCGCTCACTCAATATTTTCTTAATTGCTTCATACTCGTCTTTCACAGAGAATTTGAGAATCCTTCTTTCTCTTAGCCCTTGTATGGCTTCTACAAATAGTTGAAGAATTTGATATTCTAGATATAGCGAATAAAGGCGAGCCTTCTCTTCTTCCCATTGAGAACTATCCATATTTTCTTTATGGGGTGGCCAATCATTAAACTGACTTGTTATGTAGCTCGGTGTGTTCAGATATATTCCTATATAGCGATTGATAAATGGATCGGGTCCCAGTTGATCTCTAAGCGATTTATTAGTTAATCTTTCACTCCATTCGAATGCTCTTAGTAATGTTGTCTTTCCCGAACCCCTTGATCCCGTAAAGTAGACATGTGGTTTCCGCTCCCACTCTTGGAAGTCCTCAGGTAGCCAAATTATATGATCGTCATCTGTCTCCCAACGATTATACTGAAATGGAGAACGAGGATTCATATGACCACCTTACATACTTTTCTCATTCCCAACGGATTGGTATCGCTCCCTTTATTATATTCCACTAGTCCTAGCCAATCGAGTTCATCTATCAACTTTTCTATTTCATCCAAGGAAGAAATTTGACCAGTTTTTTTATCGCTAGCATTCTTCAGATCTGTAAGATACATCTCTCGTTCTATTAATTTGAGAATCTCTCTTTCTTGATCCGTAATGAGCGCAATTGTGTGAGGAAGGTCCCAAAACCTTATTCTGACAGAATTTTTTTTCGGCGACAAATCCGCAAATTTATTGTTTATTACTTCGCACCCAATGGGAGTTTTATTATTTGTATAGTATATTTTTATTTTATTAAATCCGAAATTTCTACTCCCAAATTCCGTGTTTGGGAACAATAGTGGGGCAGAAATACATATTATTTTTGAATTTTTGAAATTTGGAGAAGAGATTATCTCAATAGGATCATCATGGAGATGCCCGTGCAAATATAGAATTGGCCTGTTTAAGCCAATCAGTATATCGCGCATATATCCACTATTTATCAGCTCCGCATATAATTCTAATTTCGGAGTGCTCTGTGTGAGCAAATTATGATGAGATAAAATTACAGGAATGCAATTATTATCGATGTTTCGGATACAACTAGCCAGCGCATCAACATTTTCCCTATTAAACATTGGAGTATCTAAATCTTCAAAATCTTTACAATTGGGATCTTTGTCTAATAAATTCCCAATTACCTCGCGGATCTTCTCTGGATAACATCTCCTTTCTCCGCACCCATAACAGGAATTTATGGTAATTATTAAAGCCCTGACAGAATCTTCCCCGAAAATCTCTTCGGTCCTAATTGAATCTAGTGGCATCTCTGGGAAATTATTTTCCTTTAGAGCGTCGATCATCGGCCTAAATTTCGGCAAAATAGAATCCTCAGCAAACTCTCTCCTATCAATGTCATGATTCCCTGGAACAATGAATACTTTTTGAAAAGGATCAGAGATAAAAAAGTCTTGGGGGATCAGTCTAAGGAATTTAAGGCAATTCCTAAAATCCTCTGTGTCGCCTCTTACACATAGATCTCCAGATAATAAAATCACCAACGGATTTCCGTTCATTTCATCTGTGAGATTACCAATTACCGAACTACATCCATCTGAAGAAAGTACCCTTGATAATTTTGAGGGGAATGAGCTATCTCTTTTGACTATATGGCTATAATCTCTATTAATATATTTAAAGTGAATATCACCTATATGAAGCAATTCGATTTTGGACGTATACTCCTCCAGCAGTCATGTTACGTTTATATTACTATCCGATACATTGAGGTAATATATATTGTTCTCTCTTCATTCCGCATCGACTTACAATCGACGGCAATAGTAGATCATCTTGAGCTTTCACTAGATAGAGTACTTCCATTTAATTCTTTCCCGGGTACTTCAAAAGAACCATTAATTCAGTTTTCTGAATCGTACAGTATAAATAATATAATTATTATACAAATATGGAGTTATCTAAATGGCCTGCAGGATTTTATAGTGCATATAAACAAAGCGTCGCTCTTCAAGCGGTCTTCCACACGAAACCGTTAGCTTAGGGGTTGACGGGTGATAATTTACGCATCTCCAAAGAGGCGATATCTTGAATGGCCTGCGCTCGATGGCTATTTTCAGGTGATGTAGGCGAAAAATTGGATACTTTATTTCCCGTCAGCAACTTAGACATTTTAATAATAAATATAACTCAGGGTAGCTTTTGAAATATCTCTGGATCCAAAATAAATAAATATTCATTAATTTCTCGACGAGATTTCGAATCTGGACATATAAGGCTTTTTCTGGTGAGTTGCCGAGGTTGAAATGGTTTATACAAATTAGAAAGACATGGACTACATGCATTGCTTATAATAACAACGGAACCACGTTCGCATGCATTCATGGCGACTTTAGCCAGACGTTGTTGATCGTGCCACGAAAAATTTCGTTCATTATATCTTATAAAACCATTGTTTTCGTGGGCCGTGGTATACGTAGGATCACAATATATTACATCGCCAGGCTCGGCTTTGTTTATTATGCTTTCGAAATCTGAGACAACCAACCTTGCATCCTTCAACGCTTCTGAAGCATTTTCAATTAAGCCCTTTCTCCATAGGATATCAGGTGTACGCTTACCGCCACCATACGGTACGTTGAATTCACCTTTTGAATTAAGACGAAAGATTCCTCCAAATGCAGTCCTATTTAAATACAAAAATCGTATTGCACATTTGAGTGGATCTTTCGGTCCCTCTTTTCTAATGATATAGTATTCTTCTTTACTAACTGGCAGACTCTTTATACCCTCAATAATCGCGTCGGGATTTTTTTTCACTTGTATATATACATTTATCAATTCTTTATTTATATCCGAGAGAATCGCTTCTCTGGGCCGCAGCGCAAAAAAAACAGCCCCTCCGCCAAGAAATGGCTCGTAGTAACGACTCTTAAGCCTTTCAGCTATAAATAGGGCTATCTCTCTTGCTATCCAACGCTTCCCTCCAGGCCATTTCAGGAAAGGCTCTATATCCTTGTGGTAGGAAACACAATGCGATGGAGCGAAATCATTCTTCTGAATGATATTAAGATTTTGGCGCATGTCTTTCTACGACCAACGTGAATAACCTTATGTCATGATTACCTTTTTGATTCGGATGAGCTGCTTGTATCAATCAATTAATCTTATGAAGAACTTTCGCTGCAATCTTGGGCAAACTTGATATAGCCATTGCTATCCATATTTGCTCGCATTTGACCTGACAAGAAAAAAACCATTTAATGAAAAACCTTTTGGACGGGACAGCGAAGACTTCCGTGGAAGCCGGAAGTCATTCGCCTCGCTTCCTGGGTTAGGGTCGCGTGCGTGATTTACTAAAAAGCGCTAACTTGTGATGTGATGGGTACATGAGGTCAAATGAATTCCATGCATCCAATTTTAGCAAGAATTTTCAGTAATTTCCATCCGCGACCCTGATATAATACATGGTCCAAATTTAAACAATTGTCAGATAATCATATATCAAAACCCTCTTTTCCATGATCAAGAAGCGTGCATTCTAATTCGATAGTTAACCAGTTTAGTATCTCTATTAGGATAGTGTCAATATCGTAATACTGTTTGGAAGGATCCTTTTCCAAGATATTATTATCAGAAAAGCAAAAACCCATCTCGTTCAATTCATTTGCATAATCAACCGCATCTTTAAGAGTAAATTGATAGCCCAATCTATGGGCAAATCTATTTCGCAATGAATTCAGTTTAAGATAAGCGGGGTTTTTGGTTCTATTCAGAAGTCCTAATGAAACACAAAGGTCAACTTTTTTTGGAAAACTCAATTCAAAAGCATCAAATTCTTTATCATTCAATTTGATATTGATCACCTCGACTAAAAGAGCTTCAACTACCAAATGACCCATTAATATTGTTTTTATTGGCTGTTCTTCTTTTAATTCATCCATATAATAGCTGAAGCTTGGAGTAACTCGATTTTTTGCCATTTTCTCATTAAATCATTCAATTAATTGTATAAAGATATTTCGGGTAATTTACCTTCATTGATTTTGATTAATCCTTTATGAACCACAAAGCCGACACAAAGGAACTGATCTCATCAAATTGGCGTTCCCTACAGTATATCCTGGCGACGCGGTCCCTCGATGTAGTTTTTTTAGTGAATGAAGCAAATACTTGATTTCAAGTGTCAAGTATTGAGTCGATGTCTCCCTATATCGACCTTTAATGATATCTCTATCGAAATATTATCTCTATCTAAGACTAATCAATATCAGAGAAACGTGCAAATCTCTTCAAATTCAAGTTAAATTCCTGATCTTTGAAGAGAAGAGCCGCAATACTTGACACTTGAAATCAACCTTTCTCAAATCGCAAGACCAACAAATTTCGCCGTTTATTCACCTGGGACTTCTTTACCTCGATGATGTCTCCCATCTTTGAAACCAATCTTGAAAAAGAGGCTTCATCCATCTCCATTCTTTTGCGTGCATCCGACGCGAACATCTTGCCGCTATTAACAACCAAGAGGCCACGAAGGATCTCGCGACGGTCCCTTTGTTTCGGGCCGGGTTCAGGCTCTTCCCGGAACCTGATTTCGCGAATATACTCACCATGCTTATCGAGCCTCATTTCATGCTCATCCACGAGACCTTGTAGACCTCTGATCTCCTTCCTAACCTCACTCGTGGCATTCGCGATAATCTGGTTAAGCTCGCCTCTTGTGAGCACGAGTTGATCTTGGTCGGACGGCGATACATTCTTTGAAAAAGCTGATATAGCATCAGCTAGAACAGATTCATGAGACATTTGGGTCCCTCCAATTGTCCGGACGGGCTAGAGATTCAAGGTCTCTGCCCGTCGATAATTCTCAAAGGCGTTTTTAACTTCTACCGACCTTTATATAATTTATTTTATCTTCTGGTATCGGTTTTATGGCAAGTACAAGTATCTCTTCGCCTGCTTTGTTTATGTCAAGATATATTCTTCCATTTTTATCAATTCTCTTGTAAAGCGGATCAAGAAGCGTTTCGCGCTCCTTTCCTGCGAATTCGACTTTCATAAGATCCAATAAGGATATCATGATTACTAAAAAGCTCTCATCCTATTTAACACTTATGTCTAGTTCTTCTTTCTTGTGCAGTTCGTCTAGTTCTTCTACACAAATTATTTATACTAACGAGTCTAGTAGGTATTGGAGCGTGAACCCAACATGTCCAAACTGGACGCATCAGTCGTGAAGACCGCATATGACCGCGTCGCAAACGCCAAGGCCGCCGCATACCAGGCCCGCAGAGCCCTGGAGGCGACCGCCGAATTCCGCACTGCCCAGGATGCCGATAAGGAGCTTGAGCTGGCTGAAGACTGCCTGGCAGGCGTGCAGATGCTCCTAAGTCAGAGGGTGGTGTAAGAGATGAAACCAAAAAGCAGAAGCGAGCTGCAACAGGCCGCTTCAAACGTATTTCAGGATCTTGAGAAGCAGTATCGAATGTGTGAAATGGTCTACATCGTGAGCGAACTGACCAAAACGATGTCCCTGGCCATGCTTCAGAGAGAACAGGAATCAGACTGATCGCTAATGTGCTCCAGGCCGACTTTGAATCCTACTCCCGAGGCCCGGAGCGATCCCTGCTCCCTATAGGATGGCAGAGCACCGGGGCCCCATCAAGCTCCGTAGGCCGGCGGTTCGAATCCGCCCGGGAGCTTTCAGAAAAGGAGGAAGAAAAAAATATGCAAGCAAAAAGGGAACCGCAACAGGGCGATCTCGCCCGGGCCCGCATCCTGGCCGAACTCTTCAAGCCCCGGCACTTCTGGTTGGCCACCGTCCGAAAGAACGGCATTACCACACATGGCCGCGTCATTGGTGCCAGCGCCGAAGAGGCGAGCACGAGAGCCGCCATCGCAGGCGAAGTGCTTGCCGTGCAGCGAATGGAGACCTGAGATTACTTTCACCTCGCGCGGCTAAGCTAGGTGAACGCATGAAACGTACTTATCGCAATGAAGGTATCTGAAATCCAGCCAATAACAGGGTCACAATTTCGTCATTATGTCGAGATGCTTTCGACAATCGACGCTAAAACCAATAACAGTAAAACAGGATTTCACAGAAAGATATATATGATCCCAAAAGAAGGAATAAGATAGCCTAAGCTACATATAACGGCCAGCAGGACCGGCTCTCAGTTTCCCAGCCGATGGCCGATCCTGGAGGGCATGCACTCACCGGGAGGTTTCCCGATGTTAATGAATGAAATAGCCTGTTTGAAATATAAGCATTTCGACACGGTTTCGGTGCTATTTCAGCATGCCCATTCTGGCAGCGGAGGATGGGCATGAAGGAAATTGAGAACGATTTGTTAAAATCCGCCGAAGCGCGGGACGGAAAGATTGCAGCGGACATCACCAGACCGTTTTTAAATAAATATTCAGAGCATAGAATGCGGCGTGTTATTCTTGCGCTTGCCGGAGAGGGATTCCTGCATCTCGACCGCACCAGTGTGAAGGGTCGCGTCTTCGTTAAGATCACTCCACGGGGCCGGAGAGCGATTACATGAGCGGCTCTTCTGCCCTCAGCATCTCCCCCGCCTGGGTCCCTGTGGAACCCACCCGCCTCAAAGAAGGTCAGGTCTTCCTCGGCTATCTTTCCGATGTCATAGAGCCTGACGGCGAGGACATCATTTTCCCGCTGGTCGAGAATTGCATGGTTGAGGTCCCGAAGTATCTCGCGCCTGAGCTGCGGAAGTTGGTCGGCAAGCGAGTTGTCATCGGGCAGTTTGACGGCAAATACCGGGCCGGGAGGTCTTCTATATGAAGCGCAGCAGGCCCGCCATCAAGCTCGCCATACTCGACATGTGCCGAGAAGGCGCGAATGTCCCGGCGATCATCCACGGCTGCAATCTCAGTTCCGTGCAGCCATATCTGGATGAGCTGGCAGAGGCGCGGATGATCGAGTGCCGTGGCCGTAGCATTTGGGCCACGCAACGCGGAATCACGGCAGCAGGACTGGCCAGGGCGTCGGAGCTGGTCTAATGAACCTCCTTCCACTCAGGAGGGGCCTCTGTCACCAGCTCGCCATTCTTCCCAACTCCGAAGCGATCCAGAGGCGAGAGCCCGGGACTACATTAAGGAATATTCGCAGGAGCAGACGGCCATGATTGAATCTTGCTCTGCGAAGGCCAATGTCATCGAGCCGTCCTGCGGACGCTGCATCATTGAGCGGTTCAGTGATAGACGGTGCTTCGAGTCTTCCTGTTATGACTTCTTGCCGCGGGTGCGAGCATGATCCCCCCCTACCTGCGCCGTGCTCTCTGCTGCGTGCTTGCGGAACTCCCCGGCGACAAAACGCCGTTAGGGAAAGAGACGCTTGTGGCTAGCACAAACCATTCCGACCGGGAGGCCTGAGCGATGGCCTCTGATTCATCTGCTTGGGCGGCTGAGAATGGCTTTTCCGCAATGGGCTCTCATCTCGACAAGGGAAAGGAGATCTTCGGGCAAGTAAATGGTATCCAGCCAGTCGACGACGAGACGGTCCGGGTCCAGATCGGCCAGGTGAAACTGCTTCTTCCCGCAGGCCTGGACCTG
>Ga0074195_1003411_pt1 | contig 15041 bp, 9 predicted proteins | sample EPASupsiteHSE623_FD_64525 | JGI IMG/M metagenome (GOLD analysis project Ga0074195, IMG submission 64525) | Bioremediated contaminated groundwater from EPA Superfund site, New Mexico - Sample HSE6-23 | ecosystem: Environmental > Aquatic > Deep subsurface > Groundwater > Contaminated ...
AAATAACATTTTAACCAGCTTTCCTTACCTTTAAAACTTCTGAAGCCCCCCAAAATACTCACGCTACAGAACTATTCCTTCCAATTTTTGGGAGATGGTCAATCCATTACTCCAAAGTACATTTGCAAAATCTCCATTCCTTGTTGCCATTTCATCAGACAGAAAGCTTACGTAACTTCCCAACATCGGTACTTCCCCCCATATTATAGAAGCAATTTGGTTTAAACCTTCATTGGTCATATTATCAATTAACTCTGAACCTGTATAATAAGCCCCTGATCCAGAATATACTTTCACGTCAGATGCAGTATATCCTATATATCCCATGCCTTCAACCTCACCACCCGTCCAGGTTCCATTGGCCACCATTTGCTCATAGTCAGAAAACGAATAAACCACTCCACTTCCCCCAACAAAAAATCTTTGCTCATCACTCCCAATCATGGCCATCTCGCCTTCCATTTGTTTCAAACTAAGTTTCTTTAATTTTTTCATTTTGTTTAAATTATAAAGTTTATAATTAAGTGTCTGACCCTGCTTCAACCAGGGTATGCTTTTCTTTCTTTATTGTTTCAAGCTGCCAAATGCCCATTTGCTTTTGTACCAGGTCGGCATAATGACCTTTCTTTTCCATCAGTTTCTCATGATTCCCTACCTCGATGATCATTCCTTCCCTTAGGACTATAATCTGGTCCGCATTCATAATGGTGCTCAAGCGGTGGGCGATTACCACTACGGTCCGTTTTTCGAAGGCATGATTCAGCGCCTGCACAATTTTGTGTTCATTAATGGCATCCAAAGCGTTGGTGGCTTCATCCAGGAATAGGAATGAAGGATTTTTGTATAAGGCCCGGGCGATAAGTAATCGTTGTTTTTGTCCACCACTCAATCCGCGACCCACTTCTCCGATTTTTGTTTGGTATCCTTGAGGCATCTGCTCTATTTCTGCAGCAATGTGAGCAATTCTGACCGCTTCCTTCAGTCGCCCGTAATCAAGTTCTTCATCATCCAGGGTAATGTTGCTCAGGATGGTATCATTGAAAATCTTTCCGTCCTGCATCACCACCCCGCAATGATCCCGCCATTCTCTTAGACCCAGGTTCGAAATATTCATATTGCCAATCAGGATTTCTCCGAAAGAAGGATTGTACAGCCGCAGTAAAAGTTTTAACAAGGTTGATTTTCCGCTGCCGCTCCCGCCAACAATCGCTGTTATTTTCCCTTCCGGAATAACAAGGTTAATTTGCTTCAGCACAAAAGGAGCGTTGGGCGTGTACTGAAAAGAAACATTCTTTAGCAACAGGCTTTTATGGTTGGGAATGCTTAGGCTGTTGGTAACCACTGTGTCTTCTTCATCCTTTAACTGGTGGATCTCGTTAATGCGTAAAAAACTGATCTTGGCATACTGGGCAGAGATGACAAAGCCAATGAATTGCGTTAACGGTGCATTGAGCATCCCGATGATAAATTGGGTGGAGATCATCACCCCAAAGGTAATTTCACCATTGATGACTGCCTTGGCACAGTAGAACGTGACCAACAGGTTTTTAATGCTCTGGATGAACTGAGCTCCCAGGTTCTGTGCATTGGTTACATTCAATACCCTCAGGTTCACTTTGTAGAGTTTCGCCTGGATATTTTCCCATTTCCACCGCTTTTGCTTTTCGTAGTTGTTTATTTTGATATCCTGGATCGCACCAACTGTTTCGACCCAGTAACTTTGATTTTTTGAGATCAGGGCGAAATATTCCCAGTCCAGTTTCTTACGGATCTTCAGAAAGCCCACTACCCATCCAATATAAAGGAAGCTGCCTCCAAGAAAAATGGCAAAAATGATTGTATTGTAAATCAGTAAAATAATGCTGAAAGTGATAAAAGTAAGAGAAGAAAAAACCAGGTTCAGCGAGTTGTTCATGATAAAGCTGCGAATGCGTTCATGATCCTGGGCCCGCTGAAGGATGTCGCCGATCATCTTGTTCTCGAAAAACGTAACCGGTAATTGCATCAGTTTGATCAGGTAATCTGAGATCAGGGCTATATTAACCCTGGAGGTAATGTGCAAAAGCAACCAGTCACGAATTGCTCCTGAGATGGTCACGCTGACGATGATCACGATATTGGCAATCAGTACCAGATTGATAAAGTTCAGGTCACGGGTTTGTATGCCGACATCGATCACGGCTTTTGAGATAAAAGGTAATAGTCCCTGAAGGGCTGTTGCGATCAGCATAATGATCGCAATGGTAGTAAAACTCCTGCGGTAAGGTATGAAATAGTGACGTTAAAATTGGGTATTCCAGTAACCAGCGATCGATACTTTCCCGGTCTTCTTTTCTGTTGCTGTCGTCAACGACAATTGATATCTCTTCGCTGAAATGGTTGATTAAAACAGGAATTGCCGGATACCGGGCATTTTTTTGAGTATTACCGGGAGGACCATCAATGATCAAAAAATCAATATGATCGATATTCCTTTGTACCTCCAAAAGATCATACCAAAGCCATTCCTTATCATTGATCATGATCCTGGTCAAAGGAGCGTATATCAGGGTAACGTATTCTTCCAGTCCATGCAGCTTGATACTGTTTTTTGTAGTTTCATAGAATAACTTATGATGTTCCAAAGAAAAAACATGTCCAATCCCATTACGTTTAGCCATATATCCACAAATAATCGTCGATAATCCGCTTCCGCACTCCACAATATTTTGGGGTTTGTTTTCCTTCAACATGTCAACAAGCACTTCCAGTAAATCAGGAGAAAGCGCCCAACTGGCTTTTAATGGCAAGGGTGCAATCGGATTCAGTTCCAAATAAAGCCGGGCAATTTCTTCTTTTCGGTTAGCGGATTGATCGATTTGAACGTCTACTGAGTAACGGTAAAAATCGTTTACCCAACGCCATTGTTTGATATCTTGCATCAATTCATCTTTCCCCTCTTTACAAATTCGTAAAAGTTCCATCAGGTTTTGCGGATGATTCCTGACGGGAAGATTATTAATGCTGATACGATTATCTCCCTGAATTTTAATCAGTATTCCCTCTGCTTGATGTAGTTTCAATCCAAGTATTTCAAACCGTTTCCGTCTTTCCTGACAGTTCATGACCCAATCAGAAATATTTTCATTTTCTCTCCCGACATTTTTATAGACCTGATGACCGATTAAAACGGATTGGCCAACGAATTCATGCATAACCTCTTGTCGTAATTGCGCTCGCTCACATATTCCTGCGAAATTTTCATTATTCTCAACAATTGTTTCCAACAAGAATCTGTCCACGTAACGGACACAATTACTGTTAAAAGGATAGGAATAATCCGGCTTGTTCGTGGTCAGGCCCCTGACTGAGTCGTAGAGTTGGTCTGGCGGTACAATTTCATCAATTTCCCAAATCGCTATGATCGAAGTCTCGACTTCTTCGATCATCTTATTCAGATACTTCGCTTTTTGAGCTACCGGAAACCTTTCCTGACAAAATTTGTACCTGACAGTTGATTTCAGAAGTTCTTGCGGGAAATGCGGAGTTTGTCCCAATTCCCACACCATCAGGTTTGTAATAAAATACCTCCCGAAGTATTTTATAAGGCATCTCAGGTTATACAGGTCTTCGACCGAACAGGGAGTGAAACAAATCAAAAAAGTGACGTCTTTAAGATCAAATCTTTTATTCCCTTCCATATTTCGATTAGGATTACAATCAGAAATCCAAAGAAAATGGCAAGAACAGGCAGGCAGTTTCATATTTACTGCCTCCTGTCTATTACCTGTTCTCTATATGATCCGTTCCAATACCGGATTGAAATGACAAACAACAGGTACTTATTGTACCTTGTTATGCGATAGTTCTATTTAACGGGTATAAGCCCCAACTTCCACGATTACCACATTATCCGTAGCACCCGTAGGAGTAATGGCCACTATCTTGAAATACCGGATATCCTGAGACTCCGGAAAATCGAAATATTGTACTGTATTCGCGATGTTCAACACAGAATATAACCCTATCGTTGACCATTCTGTTCCATCAGTACTAATCTGCACCTCTATCGATTTTGGCGTTTCGTTTCTTTTCTGTACAAGGACAGATATTCCATCAACACCTTCAACAACATGCCCCATATCGATAGTAAGCGTATGAGGGTAATAGGTCGGCGGCGAAATTTGATTAACCCAAATAGTCGATGTTTTACCGTCAATTGTATTAACAGGCGGGCGGTAAGAACTTCCGGATCGGGAATCAAAACTGGACGCAGTTGCTGTCCACCCGGACTTCGAAAGATCAATTGTCGGACCTTTTACTTTCACTGTTGTAAAAGCGGTATAAAACGTATCGATCGCCATGGAATCAGGAACATAAACAGTACGATACGAAAAAGTTGCATCAGGATGGAAATCATAATCTTTAACGATCGTGGAATCTGCATCCGTTGCAATACTTATGGTACGTGTAATACCCTCCGTGTTTTGATAGACCAGTTCTGATCCGATCGATGTTGCATCAGCGGGATCTCCCCAGTCAAGAACAAGAGATCCTTTTGTATAAAATGCACTCTTCAGCAGCCTTGTAAGCAAGGAATTTTCATATAATTCACCATAGACACGACCTACCGCAGACACTGGTATTGATCGGTTCTCTTGATTATCATAAGTATAAATCGTAAAAGCATATGATCTCTCTTCCATACCGGAAAGCATGGCTTTTATGGTATCTCCTTTCCCCGTCGACTGTATTGGCACTTCCAAAGAATCCTTTTCATAATTCCAGTAAATCTTTGCTTTACTCACATTTGGATCTCCAAAAATTAACCAGGACAATGCGATCCGGTTTTTCCCCGAATATACCCGTACTGAGTCTGCAGGTGCAGGATAAACCCGTTCGCCGTCTTTCCAGAAATGCTCATACGTATGATCCATTTCACTGCAGGCTGTCAGATAGAACATGCCTGTCATCCATATAAACAGGGATCCTGACCAGAGAATGATATCCTTTATATTTCTAATTTTTTGCATAAGTTTTAGTTTTAAATTATCCTTTGAATCATCGCATAAGTCATAGAATACCTTTTTATCTCATGCATATCTTCATTGGCTTCAACTTAAATACGTTTATATTTTTAGTTATATGTCTCAAGGACTTCCCCCCAGAAAGTCAGCTCGGCCATGTAAATGTAGCTTACTCCTCCCCAGTTTTTCAGGATCTTAAAACGCAGATACCTAACCGGAGTACTGACCGGAAATTCAAAATCTTCACCGTCTACACATGCATATTGAATATCCTCATCCGTCCACGTTGCGGAACCCGAAGGTTTAACCGATTGGAAACTTCCTAATAAGTCCCAGCTTTCCCATCCGCCCTGAGAATCAGGAGCATTACTTCCATAAACCTCCAGTATTTTCGGGGCTCCGGCAGAATACTGGCCATCAGAATTCGCACCATTATTTCCTCCTTTTCTGTGATAAAGCTTAAACCGGCTTAATCGTGCCTCTACTCCTAAATCAATGGTAAACCATTGAGGAATTCCTGTATTGGGTTTGGTATGGAAACAGGCATCCGTTCCCCAGACATCATCCCAAAGTCTTTCCAGTGTATAAGTATCGCTCGCATGTGGCTCATAGGTATCGGTAGGAAGTTCCACTGCCTTAAAATGGGATTTATTCAGTTTTTCTTCATACCAGGGAGTTAATTTTGTAAAAAGTGTATCTGAATAATTATTCCAGCGATCCTGTGCATATATTCCAAAAAGCCTTTCTTTTGCGTCGAATCCCCTTACTGAAAAATCTCCGGTTTTTCTTTTGGTATAATAGGTTTGTTCCGAATAAAGATCTCCAAGAGAATCTGTAGTCAGAACAATCATTTTCAGATTGGCTTCGCTTTCATTTTCAAAATTGATCTTTACCCCGCCAAAAGTGGGATTCATTGAAATTGAATTGAAAGCTGCTATCACCGGCGGCGTCAATGGATTAATGGTAATTGTAACCGGATCTGATTTTGTTCCGCCTCTTGAAACCGAGTATAATTTGATATCGTATGGATTTGTATCCGGAAACCCTTCCACGGTAATATTATTGCTGTAATAGGATGATTTCTTTTCAAGCGCAATCCCACGAACAGTATACTCTGCCATTACATACAACAGATTTTCATTCTGCGGTAATACATAAGAGATGGTTGCACCTCCCGCGATGTCAGTTACTTGCACATCAGTGACAGGTGACGGAGCGATATCATCTTCATTGGTAGGTATTCCTCTTTCGATATCCTGGCAACTCAGCAGAATAAACAGAAAGATCATTGAATAATATTTGTTCATTTGTGTAAGTTTCTTAAAATACTTCATTCTGATTTTACATAAACTATAGTACATTTATACTACCAGCCGGGGTTTTGAACTAATTTATTGTTCGCCAAAATTGTGTTTTCATTTAACGGCCATAAATAGTCCCTCGTAATAAAGGTCTGACTAAAAATAGCGCGCTCCCTGTAATACCCTTCATCCGTCTCCTGGTCCAGATCCCATCCGGAAACGGTTTTATTCAGTTCCTCAACGGCTTCTTTCCATCTTCTGAGATCCCAAAAACGTTGCCCTTCAAAAGCCAGTTCGACTGTGCGCTCGCGGTGAATGATTTCACGCATCCCCTCTTTGGTCGTATATTTTCCCGGATTTTTCGAATAATTTGTCCAGGCTTCTTCGACCGAAAGAATCCCTGCTCTGGCCCTTATGCTATCCACATAATGGTATACCTCTTCCCCCGGGCCACTGACTTCATTCAGCGCTTCGGCATAGAGCAGGTATAGATCGGCTAAACGGATCACCGGCCAGGGATAATTTTCCGTTGTATAGGTTTGACCGGAACCGATGATACTCTGGAAGTGGACCAGTTTTTTTGGCCAGTAACCAGTGGTAGAATAGGAGCTCAGATTAATTGCAGCTGCCGGTTGTCCTTTTTTACAGGATACATAAAGCAGATCACTTCCTTTATCATTATAATGTCCCTGGCCATACCAAATGCCTCCGTCAAAACCAAGACTGGCATAATACCTCGGCTCACGGTCAAAATTCAGTTTTGCCGTGGTGTAACCCTGCTTCAGATTATACCTTTCATCTTCTCCCGGTATTTTTAACTTAAAACGGCCTGCATAGTCCCAGGTTATATCTTCATTGATGGGAACTCCATTCTCACTGTAAAACAATTCTACAATCTTTAACGGAGGTGCAAGACTTCCTCTTGTTGCTCCGTTTGCTGACAATGCAGGATCCAGCCCGCGTGGCGTGGCACTTCCCTGTAGCCCACCCTGATCGACCATACTGTTCGTGTTTCCCCAAATAATCTCCGGATTCCACTTTTCACAAACCGCATTCCGGATGCTCATTTGGATCAGCGTTGTATCCGAAAGATCATACTGAGAAATCAACGGCTGATATTGATAAAGACGATGTCCAAGCGATTCACATAAATCAATGGCTGTTTTACAGGCATCAGCCGCTTTTTGCCATTTAGCCGGATCCAGAACAGTGTTAAACAGAGCTGTTCCATCATTGTTGGTATATCCCTGATAATCCTGATTACCATTAAAAAGCGGACTTGCTGCCGTAATTAGCACCTGCGCTTTAACAGAAAGATCAATTGCTTTGGTAATACGGCCAAGTTCTGAAACTTCAAAATCAATTTTCTCCGGAAGATCATTTGCTGCTTCATCCAGAAGTTGAACGATATAGTCAAAACAGGTATCAACGGGCGAACGTGGTATTTTGACCTCATCCGGATCAGCCGAAACAGGCAGATTTTCTTTGATCAGCACAATTGGACCGTACATCCGGACCAACCAGAAATGATAATAGGCTTTCAAAAATTTTACTTCTGCAATCCACCGTTTCTTTTCAGATTCTGTCATATCAGGAACATCGCTTACGTTCTCCAGAAACACATTGCACTGCCGGATACCCTCATACAGATCTTTCGAACCATTATTGCCCTGCCATGCATTGACATAGGGGTTGACCACGCGCTGATTACCCCTGGCGATCATCCAGCTCACATTCGTACTGGTAGGAACAAGCCATAGTTCATCTGCTCCCAGAAAAGCCGGATTTTCATTTAAGGAGCCATGCGAAGGCATGTAGGAGTAACATGTAAATAAGAACCTCTCGGCCGTGCTTCGCAGCCGGAATGCATAATCAATTGTAGCGACATTATCAGGAGTAACATCCAAAAAGCTATCGCACCCGCCAAATATTCCGGCAGATAAAAACAACAGCGCTGTTAATAATTTCTTTTTCATAATCTGTTCCGTTAAAAAGATACCTGAATACCTGCATTAAACACTTTCTGAATGGGATATCCGAGCCCGTTACCGCCCATTTCCACGTCCCATAACTTAAAACTGCTCCAACATAGCGGATTGGTACTGTTAATATAAATTCTAAATGTTTTCATGTAAAGCTTGCTTAATACGGATTGCGGCAGGGTATACCCTATTTCAAGCTGTTTGAGCCTAAGGAAAGAGCCATTTCGCATGAACCAGGTACTGGTTTGTGAATTATTACCGTTTCCTGTTGAAGTAGTACTTAGTCTGGGCCACAGCGCATGAAGATCCTGATTGTCTTCTGACCAGTGACTATCAGCATAAGCTTTTAGCAGCTGATTCTGAGGTTTTCCCGGCAATGATTCATTACTGTAATAAAATGACGTGAACGGTGCAGTAGCCTGGGCGTTGATCCAGAAAGATTCCCGTCCCAGTCCCTGGAAAAAAACGGAAAAATCAAATTTCTTATAACCTACAGAAAATCCGAATCCATATACGATTTCAGGAGATGTAGGATAGCCAAGAGGCACCTGGTCCAATTCAGTAATCTGACCATCATCATTCACATCACGGTACTTGATATCACCGCCGCCGTATTCTCCAAAGTTCTGGCGCGGAGATTTGGCTGCTTCCTGATCATCAACAAACAACCGTTCTGCCAGATAACCCCATTGCTGGTTAATAGAATAGCCCAGATGCGATTTCCAGGGCGCATCCTGGTAATCATATTCTTCATAAATCAGGAACTTGCTGGTGGCATAAGTAAAGTTAGCACGCCCTTGTATCCAAAAGTTATTATTGAAACTCTTATTGTAATCGATCGATAAATCCACGCCCTTTCCTTCAGCTTTACCAATATTAGCTTGTGGCTGTGCCGAAAGGCCCATTTCTGCGGGTGTAGCAACACGGCTTTGCAGGATATTACTCCTGACCTCCTTGTAAACGTCAGCCTGGATCTGTACCTGATCAAAAAGGCTAACCTCCAATCCCAGATTCAATTTTTTTGCTTTTTCCCAGGTGATTGTCGGATCTGAATAACGGGAGATGGAAATTCCGGAACGGGAATACCCATTGTCACGTCCAAATACAGCCCCCCGGTTAGCGTCATTCATATTCACATTCGACAAGTAAAGGAACCGGTCATTAGCCGACCCGATATCGTCATTTCCTGTTAATCCATAGGTACTTCTTAATTTCAGTAAGGTGATAGCATGCTTCCATGGTTCCCAGAATTTTTCGTTTGAAATGGTCCATGCTAATCCAACCGAAGGGAAAAAACCCCACCGGTTATTTTTATAAAAACGCTCCGAAGCATTATACCCGAAATTAAATTCAGTATAGTACTTGTTTTTATAGGAATAGGTAGTTCTTCCAGCAATTCCTATATTACGATAGGGTAAAGATGATTGCAAATTATCAGAATTCCCGGTTAGTCTGTTTTGAGCCATGAAAACAAATAAAGCACTAATCGTATGCGCGTCATTAAAAGTCCTGTTAAAGTCAGCTGCTGATTCTGAGTAAAAACTGGATTGAACATTTTTATCTCCCGGAGAATATCCCAAATATTCAGTACCGCTGTCTTCATTCAGTAATCCCAGCTTGAAAGAATCGGTAGACTTGTCATAACTTGTCGCCTGATACCAAAAAGGCTGATAGGCACGTGTTACCTCAAAATAAGTGTTCCTCGTGGTATTGAGCATGGTGCGAACCTGAAGACCATCAATCAGAAAAGAAAGATTCTGACTGATCTCAAATTGTGCGTTCATCACCGACCGGGAATAATCCTTATATCCTCTCACCATTTCAGCATAAGGATTCAAATAATAGCTGCCACTTCCATCATCATAATTACCAAACATGATATGCTGCAAATACTGATGCTCCTCATCAGCAGGATAATATGCGGGAAATAAAACAGGATTAGTCCGCATGACATTCCTGTATACCTGAGTCCCTCCGCTAATCGGACCTGTATAGTCGTCGAATGTACCGCTAATGCGAACATCCAGTTTGGTTGTTCTGGTCAGATTAATATTTACATTTGAACGAAGTGAATAGGTCTTAAGATCGATGTTACTGTTAAAATCATTGCGATGGTCAACTTTTAATAATCCGTTATCCTGATTAAAAGCACCTGCAACATAATACCTGGCCACCTTCCCTCCTCCGCTCACATTCAGATTTACACTTTGATTGGTGGTATAATCCTTAATCAGCTCTTTCCTCCATTCGGTTGTAGGATACATATACTGGTTAACACCATTAATCGTATTATCTATTTTTTGCTGAGAATAAGGTAATATTCCCAGAGGGTCCCGGGTCAATACTGCTTCATTATGCAATTTCATATAGGTGATTGGATCGGCCAGTTCCACATCTCTGGTTGGCATGGATACCGAATTCTCCAGGCGCACAACAATGGTAGCTTCTCCTTCCCTACCTTCTTTTGTTTTAATGAGAATCACTCCATTGGCAGCACGGCTTCCATACAAGGCTGTCGCCGTAGCATCTTTCATGATAGAAAAACTTTCCACATCGTCAGCCTGGAGACGGGCCAGGTCGGTAGTGCTGCTTTCAATTCCATCAATAAGGATAAGCGGATCCTTTTTATATCCGAAAGTAGTTACTCCACGAATGAAGAAATCAGCATTATCCTCCCCGGGTTCTCCGCTTCGTTGATAGGAAATGACCCCGGCCACCCTACCGGCAATAGCTGTTGTCAGGTTATTGGAAGGCACTTTCAAGTCAGCAGGTTTGACGGTTGCAATAGAAGCGATAACACTTTCTTTTTTCTGTTTCCCAAAAGCAACTACCGTCACATCTTCAATTCCCACCGTTTTTTCTTTCAACTGCACAAAAAGGTTCCCTACAGATTTGGTTATTACATAATTAAACAGCTCATATCCAATGAATGAAAACTGAATCGTATCTCCAATATTCCCATTAATCAAGAAATGACCATCCCCGTCTGTAACTGTTCCGGTAGTTGTCCCTTTGATGATGACAGATGCACCAGGAACAGGCTGAGGATTTGTCGGAGAGGAATCAAAGACCGATCCTTTTACCGATTCTTTTCGTGGCTGGTTTGTCAACTCTTCTGTCACTCCTCCAACCAGAATCGGATCTGTTCCGGGAAAGATAACAATCTGACGGTCTGAGATTAAATAATCCAAATTGGTTCCCTTCACGACGCGCTCCAATATCAGACCTATAGTGCCATTTTCAACATCGATATTCAGCTTTCGGTTCAGATCAATCTGGTTATCTTTATAAAAAATGATAAATTCACTTTGTCGCTGAATCTCTTCAAACACCCTTTTGATCGTTATATTCTGCGAATGCAGGGAGAAACGGGTATTCTGGGAATAAGAAGAATCGGCAAAGACAATTCCGACGCCGAGAAAAAGAAATAAGAACGTTATTTTCATCACTCTAAAAAAATGCACCCAATAATCCTTTTTATAAAAAAGGAAGGCACAAATACTACTTTTTTTCATAAATTTGTCTTCAGTTAGTTCGTTAATGTCGCTGCTAAGCGATGTTAATTGGATTTTAAGCTTGTAGATGGTGTCAACATCTGCAAGCTTTTATGATTTGTTTATATCATAGGCCTGCTATTTGGAATTAATAAGAATCTCTTCATTTTCATATCTGATTTTAAACGGTGTCATTTTAAAAATCATTCCTAAAACTTCTTCCGGACTTCCCTTCATATCCAAGCTCCCGGAAAATATTTCTTCCCCCAATGACGGGTCTTGTATAACCATTTTTACATTATAATATCTCCCCAGTCTTTTCAGAATATTTTCAAGTTTTTCGCTCTTAAAAATGAAATAACCCTCCCTCCACGACATGTAATCAGCCGGATTAACCTGATATTGCTTCAGTATTTTTTCTTCCGGATTAAAAACGGCCATATTGCCGGGCATAAGAATTAATTCATCTTTTGAAAAGAAAGATGTCCGGTTAGTGACTATTTCTATTCTTCCCTGTTCCAGGATCGCTCTGGAGCATTTATCATCAGGATATGCACTTACATTAAAAACCGTTCCTAAAACCTTTACCTGAAAATCTTTCGTTTTTACATAAAATGGCTTTGATTCGAAATGAAATACGTCAAATATCCCCTCTCCTTCTAAATAAACATCTCGGGAATCTTCTTCGAAAAGCACAGGATAGACTAACTTGGAACCGGAATTCAGCCAAACCCGTGTCCCGTCAGAAAGGGTAACTTGTGTCCTTTTTCCGTAAGGTACCACAATCGTATTGAAAACCATTTTTTCAAGTTTCATCTCCTGGGTTACTTTTTTAATGGAATCAATAACTATACTTTCTCCGTTTTGAACATACCGAATCCTGGATTCCTTATTATCAATCCGGATCTCTCTTCCGTCTTCAAGAATCAAGCGGGTTGTACCTGCCATCTGTACCTGATTATAAGGTTGATCAAAATGGTCAAATCCGTGCCTTGAATCACTGAAATAATGCCAAAGCGAAATGGAGATCATAACCAGAAATACAGCTGCAACCGCCGACCATTTTAATTTCCTCTTTTTTTTATCGTTTACTCTTCTCACTGAAAAAGTAATCCGTGTTTTAATTTGTTCCTTCTCCAAAGAGGTAAGCTTATTCCAGGAATAGCGGGACAACAGGAAGGAATAAATCCTCCGGACTATGCGAACTTCATCCTGTCCAATTTCTTTGCGTTTCTCCATATCAGCCAGAAGTTCCTCCGAAAAATCTTCCCTGGCTAAAATGTCTTCTGCCTTTATTCCTGACTTTCCATCCATTAATTGATCCTTGTTTATTCTAATAAAGCATGAGAAAGCTAAAACATAGACAAGAAATCACATTTTTTTTTGGATCAACTTCCGTGAGGAGAGATAAGTCTGGAGGGACCAGATAAAAAGTACAATAACTGAACAGATTGACCCTTTTCCTTTAGACATCTGCGTAGTTCTTTTAAAGCTCTGTAAATACTCGTTCGAACGGATTCGACTGAGATATTCAGAATCTTTGCAATTTCAGGATAAGAAAGATTATATCTGAATTTCAGGGAAATGGTTTCGCATTGTTTGTTTGAAAGTGTTTTCAAGGCTTCCTGCAATAATTTTAATTTCTCCTTTTCAGTCTCAGAAGCAACAAGATCATCTTCATGAGATGAAACCGAGTCATCCTGGAGTAATTGAATTTCATCAATATAAGCAATGGCTTTGTTTTTAACCTGTTCTCTTTGGATTTTATGACGAAGGACGCAAAAAAGGTAAAATCTGATATTATCTGTATCAGAGAGCTTCTTCCGGTATTTATAAAGATCCAAAAAAAGATCATGAATGCAATCCTTTATGAGATCCTGATCTTTAAGATACTGAGAGCCGAAACGATATAGAATGTCAACGTACTGATCGTATACTTCAAAAAATGCCTCATCATCACCCTCTTTAAACCGTCGCCAAAGAAAATAGTCCTGTTTCAAATTCTTATTCATATCTTTTGCTCAAATTCTGTTTCAGAAAGTCTCTCCATTCAAAGTTAGGAATTTTAATTTCCACACAGGATGATGTTGAATAAAAATCTCCCACTTTTGTTCTTAAATATTGTAAGCTTGAACAAGAAATGTTTTAACCAGACTGACTCCTGTATTCCAGAAACTCATTTCTGTGACCATCCATAATCAATTCCCGGAAACAGAATTTTACTGCGGCTCTATCTTTTGCATAAAAGTCCCATTCAATAACATCGTTGTCGGATATTTTCTACCTATTTTGTAACTCACAATGATCACACAAACGATTGCGTATTTAATTTTTATTTCTTAAGTTTGTATAAACTAAATAACTAATAAACCTGAATTCGAACGGCAACACTGCTCTTTTTCCTGCATCAAGGATTTTCCGGAGACTCTTCCGTATACTCCTTTGGCGTCTGAGATCTTATCATCTCCATTTTGCAAAAGCGTCAGCAACAGGTAGAACGGAGACCAGTGTTTGGACAAACTCTTTTCGTTCATGGCGCTAACGACGGGATGAGTGGCATTTTGGCAGAAATGCCGCCTTTTGTGACAAATCGCGATATATGCAGTTGCTCAAAACGGATAAAAACAGGCTGAAGGAGACAGGTTCTTACGGGTTCGTATTGGCAAAGAGCCTGATAATATTTAATTTAAAAAAGCAATTATAAATCATCATTACCTAATAATCGTTACTATGAAAAAAAATAACTTATCCCGTCGCCACTTCATTGGCACAGTATCATTAAGTACGGTTGGCATAGCCGCATCGGGCGCAATACCGGTTATTGGAAACACATCCGGTAATTCAGGTAAACTGGCTATCCTTGGAGGTGAGCCGGTACGCAAAAACAAAAGCTGGCCACAATGGCCGCACGTTGATGACAAAATGATTGCCCGGCTAACCGAAACGGCAAAAAGTGGTTTATGGGGACGTATTAATAATCCGAAAAACGGGACAGTCGCCCGCTTTGAAGAGGAGTATGCAAAAATGATCGGAGTAAAAAGTTGTGTTGCTGTGGGGTCCGGCACCCAGGCACTCCATACGTCAGTCGAAGCGCTTGGATTGGGTCCCGGCGACGAAGTCATTACTTCTCCCTATACCGACCCCGGCACCATTGCAGCCATCCTGTCGGCCAGGGCGCTTCCTGTGCTTGCCGACATCGACCGTTACTCCTTCCAGGTCAATCCGGACGATGTAGAGCGCAGGATTAATAAAAACACC
>Ga0074195_1003412_pt1 | contig 15025 bp, 12 predicted proteins | sample EPASupsiteHSE623_FD_64525 | JGI IMG/M metagenome (GOLD analysis project Ga0074195, IMG submission 64525) | Bioremediated contaminated groundwater from EPA Superfund site, New Mexico - Sample HSE6-23 | ecosystem: Environmental > Aquatic > Deep subsurface > Groundwater > Contaminated ...
CTTTTTCGCTGGTACCCAAATCCTTGTAGCAAGAGCATATTAAAAGTGCCCCGGTTATCAATAAAATTATATTCTTGAATTTCATAACTGATTCTTATTAATAGATTGTCTAATTGCCCGGCATTACCATCCGGTCAATATATATTCTTGCACCTGTCTCATCATCGAATGTCGGTATAGCATTCAGATAATTTGCCAGTCCTGTAAAGTACGACCTGCCTTCATTATTTACATCAAATGGACAAGTTTCCACATTGGCGAATCTGCTGTTGAACGATATAAGTATCTTCCATTTCTTTGGGTGATAGAAACCTATGTAATCGTATCTTAGCGATGATGACCACCATACGGGCTCCGACAAATAGTTGTTGATATGTAGAGTCGCTCTCAGACCATCTCTCATTCCCAGGTCAAAGTCATCACTGGCTTCAAGTTCAAGACCCAACAGTACATCCTGCGGATTAGTGAAGCTCGAACTCAGATCTTTGCGGTATACAAGAATCTTTAATGTATCTCTTAATTTTCCTGCCTTGAAAATCTGTTTTTTCTCAAACTTCTTATAGTGCGTACCCTCTACTGCTGTTGTTGAGTCTTTAAAAATATTCACATTGTAAGATCTGTCTACATCTGAGGGTGTACCTAAATATTCAACGATAATTTTTGCAGTGTCTGCCTCAACATTGTCGGGACGCATTCCAAATGAGAATGTCTGCTTGGTGATAGGAACCATCTTTTTATTATAGTCAAGTGTGTAGTACATAAACTGTATCCTTGACTTCCCTTCATACATGTTGTCTATCTTCTGGTCACAAGAGTATGTAATCAGCAAGAGAACAAGAAAGGTTGTATAGTATAGAAATTTTTTCATTTTCATAATTGTTGTGAGTGGTTTTTAGTTTCTGTTTCCTGTCTCTATTTCTTTCAATGGTATAGGGATCACAAAAATATTATCGCCCGGAGGTACAATACCAACCACACCACTGCTGGTAGGAATGCCCAGGTTTAGTCGTTTATATGCGTACCACAGCTGACCCTCTCCAATGAACTCTCTTTTAATCTCCTGTACTATATAATCAAGAGTAAGGAATCCCCAGTGTGAATTGTTTCTTATACGATGGTCCCTTAATGTATTTATGTATTCCAGCGCCTTTGTATCATCTTTACCTAAATAACTCTCAGCAAGTATAAGATACATTTCCGACAATTTAATCATAGGCATTTTTGGGAAAAACTTCTCTTTATTGTCGACATTGAATTTGACAAAGTTCCCGGTGGAAACGTTGAACCACTTGATATTGCGGATGTCGTCATTGTTGCTCTCATAAACTGTAGAGATATTTACAAATGGCAGATACGCAAATCTTGTAGATGTTGCAGTTATTTCAGGATAGTGAAGCTGAATTGTATAATCCGGAAGTTTAATGTTCCTCAGTGAGAATATATGCTCGTCTGAGAAAAGAATATCTATCTCCTTGTCGGACTTGTCTGTACTCGCAAAATCCAGAAGTCTGAATTTACCGGAGTTGACTACCTCTTCTGCATATTTGATTGCATTGGTCTTGTCGCCTCTCATCAGACTTACGCGTGCTAGCATTGCTTTTACGCTGTAAAGGTTAATGCGTGCAACATATTTATCTGCTTCGTTCTTGCTTGTCAGCTGATATGGAGTTGCGTCCTTTATCGGATCCGCTGCCAAAAGGGTTTCGGCCTCTTTTAAATCGTTATAGACCAATTGAACATTCTCCTCTACGGTATACATCGGAGGTAGTGAAACTCCGAACTCTGCATTGTAAGGAATGCCTTGCACCTTAGGGCTTAGTTTGACATCCTTGCAGAACATCCTTATAAGGTCGAAGTGTAAAAATGCCCTCAGGGCCAGTGCTTCTCCCTTAACTGTATTCCTCTCCTCTGGTGTAAGTACCTTAGTGTCAAGAGATACCCATTTGATTATATTGTTTGCTCCGCCTATTGCAGAATACATGTTTCTCCATATACTGAGGAACTTGTTTTGGAGTGCAGCGTCGGCAAAGTCGTATACCTTGAGCTTGTCGTATGTTGCAGAGACTCCATCATAATTATAATACTGAGCCATTACATCCATAGTCTCCATTGTAAGGTTCATACCGTATAATGAAGAAGATGCCATCTGGCTGTAAACACCAGCCAATGCCTCAGAATATCCCTGAGGTGTGCTGAAAAGTTTCTCTTCAGTTACCTTGTCTACTAAATCTATATCCAGCCATTTATTGCAAGACAAAAGCAAGAAAGAGAGACACAAAGCTGTAATTATCTTAATTTTCATAACTTTATATTTCTTTAGAATGTTAAATTAACTGCAAGTGAGAATGTCTGGGCAAACGGATAAGAGGTTCCTCTCTCTATTTTCACTGTTGATATTCTGAACAAATCACTGGTAGAGAAAATCATCTTTGCCCTCTCAATAAATGATTTTTCCAGATATTTCTTAGGCACCTCATAAGATAGCGACAATGTTTGCAGCCTTATAAAATTGTTGTCCTGAACCAATCTGGTTGTCTGATAAGGCATAGATGTGTCATCGATACGCTTGAAAAGAGCAATGTCGCCCGGTTGTTTCCATCTGTCATATAATACTCTCTTGTCTGCATTGTACAACGGCGAAGAGCCTTCTACTTTCTGTGCTAGTGTAGAGTTGTAAATCATGGCCCCGTACTCATATGCAAGTATTACATAGAGGTTGAATCCCATATATGTAAGGTTCGACTGAAAGGTCCCTTGTAAAAGAGGATTGGTGTCACCAACCAGAATCTTGTCCTTAGGGTCATATGTAAATGTAAGGTCGCCATTCAGTTTTCTGAAAATCTCGTTACCTGTTGCAGGGTCGATACCTAATGATTCAACAACCATAAGGGCACTTTGAGAGCGACCAGCCTGATATGTCCTCAACGGCTTGGGACCAGTGACATTAGTCTGTGAGTTGGCTTCCAGGTTCATTGCTTCCAAAGCGTTGGAGAGGTTCTTGATCCTGTTCCTGTTTGAAGAGACTCCTAAAGTAACGTTCCAGTTAAGATCCTTTTTTGTATTCTTAAGAATATTGAATCTCAGGCGCATATCCATACCAAGATTTTCCATTGAACCAAGGTTCTCGGTATAGCTGCTGAAGCCTGTTGATGGTGCCACATCTATTGGAAGAAGAAGATTCTGTGTATTCTTCATATAGGCATCAATATTCAGAACCACTATATTTTTAAGGAATGACACGTCGCAACCTACGTTGTACTGAATGGTATTCTGCCAGCGAAGGGCAGGGTTTCCATAGCCAAGTAACTGAGCTCCGTATATTCCGTTATACTCATAGTCGGAACTATACTGATACTTTGTAATAGCCTGGTCGGCAGAGAAATTGACCGAACCTGTACTACCTGCAGATGCTCTTAATTTCATGGTTGCATCACTTTTCCACCACGCCTCCTTATTAAGGTTCCATGCTGCTCCAAATGACCAGAACGGGGCAAAGCGTGACTCTTTACCGAAACGGCTCGATCCGTCTGTACGGAAGGAGATATCAATAAAATACCTGTTCTCGTAACCTACATTCAGGTTCGCAAAAAATCCTACCAATCTCGATTTGTCAAATGATCCTGAAGGTTTGGAATTTTCCTTGAACTTCTGGGCATACTGTACAAATCGCATGTTATCACTTAAGAATCCTGTGGCTGTATATCCGTCTCCTATTCTGTCCAATGTGGTTATGTTTGCTCCAACCCCAAAGTTTGTGGAGTATTTTCCTGCAAAGGTGTTGTTGTATGAGGCAGTAATGTTTCCGTCAAAGTTGAGGTCCGACTTGTTCATAGTTGTATAGCTGCCTTTGTTTGCAGCATCGGTCTCCTTGTAGAAATAAGACGATAACGGTGAAAGGTATTTCTCTGTCTTTTCAAGTTTTTTACTCAAAGAGGCTCTCCCTGTCACACGGAAATTATCATTGATCCTGTAGTCAAGATTTATATTGTCCTGAAATTCGGTATATCTGTTAAGGTCTGTATTTGGTAGGTTTGCATTAATAAGTGGATTGACAGAGTTGTTGAAAGCATAGGTGCCAATCATATCTCCAGTTAACCTGTCGTATATTCTCTCATTAGGATTTTGCTGTGAATAAGAGGCGAATGAGCCATAAGGTGAGTTATAGCCTTCCACATTGTTTACAGTCAAATCATTCTTGATGACAAACTTAGTTCCTATATTGTAGTTGAAGCTTACATTTATTCCATATCTCTCTCTTCCTGAACCCTTCATGACGCCTTTATCGTTGTCGTAGTTAAGGGTTATGCCATATCTGAAACTTGCATCACCGCCCTCAATAAAAGCATTATACCGTTGATTTATGCTTGTCCTCAGTGGCTTGGAGAGCCAGTATGTATCTACTCCCCTTACCACCTCAGATAGACGGTCGTTATATTTGATATCAAGTCCAATCTGCTCCTCTCTGTTGTTTGTCCTGCTTGTATAAACTCCTGCAAGACGTTCATACTCCAGCTTTTCTGTAGCATTCATAAGATTGTAATCTCTCAGGTCAGGTACAGAGATAGTAAAATTCTCATTTGCTGAAACCCTTATCCTACCCTCCTTTGGGGGAATGGTTGAGATCAGAATAACACCATTTGCTCCTCTTGAACCGTATAATGATGTTGCAGAGGCATCCTTAAGAATTACAAACGATTCTATTCTATTCATATCCAGGTCATAAACTCTTACCGCAGATACTTCTATACCATCGAGTATATACAATGGTGCATTAGGGTTGGTTCTTGCATCGTCGGCACTTGAACGAAGGTCAAATCCGTTTTCTCCACGTATTGTGATTTCCGGAACCCTGTTGGGGTCGGAACCGTACTCTGTGTTTGGAACTGCCCTTACCGAAGGGTCGAATGCAGATATTGCCTGCATGAAGTTCATAGATCCTACCTGTCTGAGTTCATCTCCCTTTACTGTAACGGTAGAACCTGTAAGACTAGATTTTGTCTTGTTGAAATAACCGGTGACTACAACATTGTTGATGCTGTTTTCAGATTCCTTCATTATAACTTTTGTGAATGACTTCATGTTAGAAGGCTTGAACGGCATTGTCAGGTCGTTGAAACCTATATAAGAGAATCGGATATTTGCTGATTCGTAAGGAATTTTAAGTTTATAGTTACCATCGAGGTCTGTTGTTATACCCTTGGTGGTTCCTACAATATGAATATTAACACTAATCAGGGGCTCTCCCTTCTCGTCTGTCACAATACCTTGTATCTCATACTCTTTCTGCTCTTTTTTAGCATTTTGGGCAGGAGTTTCTACTGCTTGTTTTTTGGGGATAATGACAATAAGGTCCTTCTCCACTCTGTATGTAAGTGAAGTTGACTCAAGTAACTGGCTTATGGCAGACTCTAAGGGTTTGTTTTTAAAATCGACACTTAGTTTTTTTGACAAATCAGCCTGATTGTTGTTTTGAAAAATTGCAACATTTGTCTGTTTCGAAATTCTGTCCAAAATGGTTGTAATTGGCATGTTATCAACCTTGATGGTCACCAGAACCTGAGGGAACTGTTGCGCCTGGACAGGTACAACTGCAAATGTGGCAATAATCAATAGAAATAATTGATAAAGATTTTTCATCGATAGTTTAATATTGGTTATTTATATGGTTAGTTTTTTTTGGATAATATAATTGCGTCGTCGCTTATGTTCCATTCCAGACCTGCACTTTCTGTGATCAGCTCAATAATCTCCTTTGGATCATACGACTTAAGTAATTTACCAGAAAATCTTAAAGAAGAGAGAGTTTCGTCCTGTAATACCAGTTTGAGTCCGTAAAACCTTTTGATCATTGTTGTAAGTTCGTTCAGTGGAATGTTATGGAACCAAGTCTGGCCGTCGATCCAGGAATTGTACTCACTTACATCTACTTGTTGTGTTACAATTGATTGATTGCTCTGGTTGTACCTTATCTGGTCACCTACTGCCAGTAATACTTGCTGGCTGTTTACTCCAACCTGCACGGAACCCTCCGATAGTGTAACATGGTGCGACGCATCATCATCATAGCAACTTACATTGAAGCATGTACCCAAAACTCTGGTCATTAACTTCTTTGTCTCTACAATAAAAGGAGTTTTGTTTTTCTGTTTTGCAACTTCAAAATAGGCCTCTCCTTTGAGATAGACCCGTCTCTCCTTTCCGGCGAAGGTTACCGGATATCTTAATTCACTCTCTGCATTGAGCCAGATTTTTGTGCCATCGCTCAATGTAATCTGGTATGTGCTTGCTATAGGAATTTTAAGGGTATTGTACTTTACCTCTGTCACCTCATTTGCTCCTGAATATGACAATCCGTTGGATACTCCCTTCTCAATATTGACTCCACTATCCTCAATTTTTGCATCTATATCGGACAAGGTGACCTCCCTTCCGTCCGAAAGTACAAGTGTAGGTGACTGAGACTTTATGACTGCAACTTTAATATCCTTGTCTGCAAATTGTGTCGGTTTATCCTTAAAGTAATCATAAATACCAAGAGTCAGCATTAGCAGTGCCACGGCTGCAGCAGAGGTTATATATGCAAAGATGTTTCTCTTTCTCTTCTCTATGTGTTTAATTTTGATCTTTGCCTCTTCTCCTAGGATGGCGTCAAGAATATGTCTTGCTTCTGCCTCCTCACTTGCGTTCAGTTTCCTGTTGACCTTTCCGGCAACATACAATTTTTGAATACTCAGGAAGTAGCTTTTGTTTTGAGGCGACTCTTCAATCCAATTCAATAGTTTCTGGTTTTCCTCAGAGGTACTCTGATTGTTTAAAAACTTGACAATAATTAAATCCATTTCTATCTTCATTTATATTATAACGACATGACGGGTACCATACCCTAACAAAAGGGCATTTATTTGTCAATATATCTTTTTTATTGGAATATGCGTGATGGCAGGAGACATATCAACCGTAGTGTTCATAGGTGGCATGAAAGTAGCCATGATCCCTATTATTTACGGAAGTCTCATTTATCTGCTATCGCTGATTATACGGGTTATCCAGAAGCCAAGATAGGTTAAGAAAGTTTTTCTTTAACCATATCTCTGTACTTTCTTGATATTTCAATTGATTTCTCTCCAATATTCACTATTGAAGAGTTGTAACCGGTTATATGTTTTCTATTAAGCAGAAATGATCTGTGCACCCTTATAAAACGATGATCCAAAACATCTTCCCATTGAGAAATCTTCATTTTTGTCCTGTACGATGTTCCTGTGGTTGTTCTTATCCATACCTCATCGTCTTTTGACTCTACATAAGTTATGGAATCAATTTCTATTGATATCCTTTTTCGTTCAGATATAAATTCGATAAACTTCTCCTCGTATTCCGATGTGAACAATTTCATTGCAATAATCTTTTCAAGTGAAATAAAGGAGATAAGCAGAACCCAGATAAATATTGGATTGATAATGATATCGGGGCAATCACGTGGACCCGATTTCTCCAAATACCAATAAGCGAGAAATATTCCCAGATATTCTATAAATAATGTAGATAACGCCAGATACAATGAATTCAGCACCCCTTTCAACCGGTCCTTAAATGATAGGTCCTTTAAGAAATACTTTGCAAACAAAGCTCCCGGCAAAAACATTACTGACAATAAAAGAGCATATGAAAATGAGTTTAGTATACTTACAAGAATTCCACTCATAACCAATGTCACGAGCGACCAGTATACTAAGCTGAAATACTTTTTCATACAGTAAAATTAGGTATTCTTCCGGCATATGTAAATAAATATTTGACCCTCAAAGCACAATAGAGGGATTTGACATGTCCGGAACAGGTTTTTACTTAAGCAAAAAGGAGATTATGAGCTAATTTTGCTGAAACATTTAAAACCAATATTATGATTAAATTATTTTACATGGGAGGTCCTCTCTTTATGAGTATCCTCACAATTGAACTGATTTTTTTGCTTGTCTCTGCATGGAAAGCTCCTGCCTGGGTAAAAGAGATAGGCCTGATAGCGCTGATGACAGGAATTATGAGTGTATTTACAAGTTTGTATCATGCTTTTGACGCAATTCAGTTGGTAGGTGATATATCTACCTCAGCTCTTGCTGCGGGTTTGAAAGTAACACTTATTCCAATTATTTACGGAGTTTTGATTTATGTTTTATCGCTGATTATCCGGATTACGCAAAAGACAAAGATCTAGCAGACGTACACCAGCCCTATGCTTTCATGGCATGTACCTAATTATCAGGGTGTTGATAGAATTGTCAAATTTGCATAAACAGTTGATATTCAGCGCTTGGCCATGAAAGCATAGGGCTGATTAGACCGAAAATGAAGGACCACGCAAATACTGGGGTGATCTCAAACATAAACTTAAAAATGAAGGTAGCGAACTGTCCGAAAAAATCGGACAGATGAAAATGTTAGCAACTGACAGAAAATGCGCATGACGGATGCTGCAACTGTTGAGCAACTCTTCCGCCTTATTCAGTCAATTCCATCACCAAAAGCAGAAGCCTTCAAAGTATGACTGGCCCAGGTTGCCCGTGAACGTCTTGAGGAGATTGACAATCCGGAACAAGGTATTGCCCTAATCTCCAAGTCGCTTGACTTTTTTATAAGAGTTTATCATAAAAACCTTAAAAAAAATATTTCCAATTTCTTCAATTTTAATACTGCTCCCAATATAACAAGCAAATTTTCTAAGCTTGTCCCCTACCTTGTATTCAATAGCATAGAACCCCGCATCAATTACTGACCACTCATCTGACACTGTGTTATTTTCTGTATACAACCAATATTGATGCTCGTTATCTTCTTTGGATATTGCAAACAAACCCAATAAACCCAAATGATTAACTAATGAGTCAGTATTTATTTTGTCTGTAACATCCTCACAAACAAACTGTCGCTTCATATCCTTTAATTTAACTCCATGGCTGCCACTTCTTCTCCAATGCTGTTGAGAAAACCTTAAAGTGTCGTTATAATATTCGTAAAAATAATTCTTTACCTCCCACTTTTTGTTAAACGAAATAACAACATATACATTAAGCGGATAACTGTCCGGGTCATTCCAAGGGAAAGTCGCATTGAATCGTATCTCCAAAAGATTTTCTGACTCAAAAATTGATGGTAACTTAAGTGGACAATTACGTTCCACTGGAACCTTGGAAAAACTGGCAGTATCAGAAAGAACCTTCCCTAAAAAGATACATCCGTCGTTTTGAGAAAAACCAATTATCGGAAGCGTAAGTGTAACTGCTATGAACAGGAGCGCCTTTTTCATACTCATATAAAATTAAACAAATCAATATAAGCCAATTACAAAAATCGCGCCCCGCTCTGCCCACAAATATCATCCCGCAAAACAACCTCAGGGTTTATAGTCAAATCATACAAGGATGTCAAGTCAAGCCCAGCATCTATTTATAGAACAATTTAGTATTTTATTTTTTCATGCCTTTTTCTTTAAATCTGCCATAATCTTTTTTTAATTCATCCACAGCTTCTTTTATCTTATCTGTAGTTATTGAAGTATTCTTGGAATAAAATGAGTTGATTTCATTAATTGACGTCATTAAATCATTGTAGTAAAACAATGGGATATCATTCTTTTTAAAATCCGATTCTTTAAGAGAAGTACATAATTTTTTACCATCAGCATAAATACTTTCTAACAATAAGTCGTACAATTTCACACGTATAACTTGTTCTTCTTTTGTTAATAACGAATCGGGTACATGATAAATTCTTTGATATTGTTCTTTTGTTAAAACATCTTTATCTTGAGTGAAACAATTTATACTACTTAACAAAGAGACAAAGATTAAAATGATAATTCTATTTTTCATGGTTTTAAGTTTTAAATATTAATATAGAGGTGATTAGCTACTAGCAAGATAACATGATTAACCTGTCAGAGCTATTTTTTGGTCAATTATTGTGTTTGCTTTTTTTTACTTTCATATATTGCTGTTTTAATTCTGAAATACTTTCTTGCATTTCCTTGGAATTGAAGTTTTTACTCTTTGCGTTAAGCTGATTGATTTCATCAAGACTTTTTATGAAATCGTGATAGTAATAAACAGGCAAATCAATATGCTTAAAATCGCTCTCTTTTAGATTAGTATAAACTTTTTTACCGTCGAAGAGTATGTTCTCAACAATAAGATCATAAAGTTTATATTTTAGTTCTAACTCCGATTTAGTCAGAAGACTATCTGGTTGATAGATCCTTTGATATTGCTGAACTATTTTCGAATTGTTTTCTTGCGAAAATGAATTTAAAGAAAATAGCACAAAAGTCAAAATAGTAAAAATAATTGTCTTCATAATATAATTTATTAAGCATGTTTATAATTAGTTGTAAAATGTGTATGTAACTCTGTAACATCAGCCCTATGCTTTCATGGCATATATCTAATTGTCAGGGCATTGGCAGCAATCTCTATTTTGTGTAAAGAACTGATTTTCAGCATTTGGCCATGAAAGCATAGGGCTGATTATTATTTTCCAAATTTTCCGAACTTGGTACTTAAACTGAACATGACGTATCGGCCTATTATGTTGTAACTCTCCTCCTGAACAAAGTTGTCGGCATAAATAATCTTCTTATTCTTTGTCTGATTCAACATATCATATGCTTTCACACTTAAAATAAGCTTGTCCTTTAGTATTGATTTACAAAGCTCCGCATTCCATATCCTTGCAGGATCGTTGTTGTAACTAAAACCGCTATAAAAAAAGTGGTTGTAGTCAGAAATCAGATTAAATCCATAAGGTAAGGCCCATTTCAAATTTGCTGCCAATATGTTTATCCAGGTTGACCGATCCTTAACTTTATTTACTGAAAACCATGAATTAGAGTATCTGGCATTTAATCGTAATCCGGCTTCAAAAAAAGTGGATTTGTACCAAAGCCCCAAAGATCCGTTCGGAGTGACGCTGTTTGACGCATATTCCTCATTATTAATATATCCGAAACCTCTGTTGTATGCAACGCCGAGGCTCCCGGAGAATCCTATCCTTCTTGTTAATTTAACCTGCATAAGGGAAAATCTAGAGTTAGCATTAAATGTCGGTCCTTTGTTTACGGGCACAGTGTATGTTATACCGAGCTCGTCGATGGTGCGTTTTTCTATAATTTTATTTTGTATCAACGAGAGGTCAATATCATAGTAGCCCACTCCGCCACGTTTACCTACACTTAGTGTGTGGATATATTCAGAACGCAGGTTTGGGTTTCCGGTCCTGATAAATAACGGGTTATTGTTATTAACTATCTGATGCAATTGCATGAGCGACGGATAATTACTCCTTGCCGAATAAATTGCCTTAAAATTGTAATAAGAATAGTGGATTGTGGGAATAATGTCCCATTTTAAATACTGATCTGAGAATTGTTTTGTGTCGACACGGTTTAGGGTTGGTTTCAATTCGGCAGAAATAATCAAATATTCACTCCGTCTTTTTTTCAGCGGTAATGTATATTTCAGGGTAATACTGTTATCGATAATCTGATTTTCTATATATCCGCTACTGCTTTCATCCTGATTGACATATTTGCCAAGATCGCTGTCGTAATTAAACGTCTTGATATCGGAGGTCGAAGTTAGATAACTGAAGTTATAAGACAATGTAAGCTCTTTCACCAAAAAAGCAAAATAGAGTCTGGTGTTGATATTCATACGATTGTTTTTTTCGTTCCTTCTTTGGTCGGAGTGCGATACCTCGTTGTTGGACATCCGGGTAGATGACTTGATGAAATAATCGGAATTAATGCTGTTATTGTTAAGGGACACGGTTGCTTCACTGAAGTAGAATTTTGATTTATCTCTTTTATTCCTATTTATTGTCAGTGGTGCGTTAATCATAAGATTTCTGCTTTCGCCATTATTCAATGATTCGCTGCTGGTATGATTTTGCTCGTTGTAGGACATGTAAGAGGCAGAAGTCATCCGGGTATCAGATTTAGCTGAGCTATATGATATCACAGGATTGAATTGGATATAGAGATTTGCTTTGTCTGCACATCGTTGTGTTCTGTGAATTTTAGAAAAAGTAGAAGTAAAAGCATCGCTTCTGGTATTAGACAGATTTTCGGAAATGTATGTACTGAAACCTTCCGGCAACGTTGTTTCGCGTTTTGTTGACTTTTCAAGAAGGGTATTAGAGTACCGGTAGGTCGAATTTGCGTAAATACTGTTTATGGACCCGGCGGTTGATTTGGCATAATCGGCTCCGGCCAATATTGTCTCTATCTCTCCCTCATATTCTCCCGGACTCTGGGGTGACTGGGGCATGCCCATATTGTATGTTGTCCCCGGGCCGGCATCCCTGGACGTGTTATTTGCAGAGCCTATGACTGCCGTCGTTGCTTTTTTATCAAATCGTCCGACAAAACCCTTGACCAGATATCGGTCTTTGCTACCGTAACCTGGTGTAACGTTGCCGATCCAGCCAACTTTCATGTCATCTTTAAGTACGATATTCAACTGGATGGGAGCGTTGATATTATCTTCTATCCCACCTAAGAACTGTTTTTTTCGTTTGAAAACACTTACTTTTTTTACGGCATAGGCAGGCAGGTTGTCCAGTGCTACAGTTTTATCAGATGCGAAGAATGGCCGGTTTTCTACTGTCAGTGTCTGAACCTTTTCCCCTTTAAAATAAATATCTCCTCCGGACAACTCCAATCCCGGCATCTTCCTGAGCAAATCCTTGAGGTAGTCGTTGGGTGCGGGATTAAAAAACTTCGCATTATATTCAGTCGTATCGCCTTTCTGCACAATTGAACCCTCTGCTTCGACAACGGCCCCATTTATGGCAATGATTTTTTGTTTTAATATTACTTTGCCAAGATCGATATTGCGGTTCTGTCCGTCCGGAATATCAATTAACAGAGGAGAATAGCCCATATGTTCGACTATTACCGCATATTTACCTTTATTCAGCCTGGTTATCTCAACATAACCTTTGCTGTCGGAGATCCCGTAATATGGCGACTCATGGTTACCATTGACAAAGACCTTAACGACAGCATTATTGACAGGCTGATTGTCAATACTATCGATCAAAATCATCCTGATTGAGTTCCGGCCCTTATTCTGTTTCTGTGCATGAGCGGAAAACGTTACGACTAAGCACAAAACTATAGATATAAACCCTCTCAAAGCTGCAACTATTGTTTTTTAAGTTTATTTTTTTGATTCTTAGATTTTGATTTTGAATCCCGGAGTTCCTTCCATTCTTTTTGAAGTCTGGACAACTCCTCCATCTGTTTAGGTGTCAACACATCTTTATAGAGTATCTCCTTCATTATTCCAACCTTATCCATCCTTTCTCTCCATTTTTTATTGTTAGCTAAGAAAGTAGTAAGAAAAGGGAGCTCCTTATCAATCTTTAGATCTATTTCTACCAACTTATCGATCTGAGCTTCGGTTAAGCCCTCCACACTTTTTAGTTGATATACAATATTACTCTTTGCAGTTTCCTCAATAGGAACCGCCCTGGATCCAGGGAATTGAGCATATGCTCTTCCAAAAGAGCATATTAATACAATCAAGCATAATTTAATTTTTTTCATAGGCATTTGATTTTAATTAGAAATTTAATCTTATTCTCTCCTCCTTATTGATTATTAAAATTTATGACATTTCATTGTTTTCATAATATAATTTATTAAGCTTGTTTATAATTATTTGTAAAAAGTGCATGTTACTCCTTCTCTGTAATATAGCAGGAGTAACGATTTTGACTGAATTTACACTTCAAATCTGTGTTGTTGTCTCATATATAAATTATTAACTATATATATATAACACCGATTACCCTAAAAATCGTTAGTCAAAAGACAATTATTTTTAATATAAATTGCAAAATAAAGGATACTAGCCCTATGCTTTCATGGCATATGTCTAATTATCAGAGCATTGACAGCAATGTCTATTTTGTGTAAATAACTGATTTTCAGCATTTGGCCATGAAAGCATAGGGCTCATCTACATTAATGTTAGACCAAGGAAAATGCCATCAGGATTTTTGAAGAAAAGAGAGTGCGCTCTGTATGGGATAGTGATGTAGAAAAATGGTATATCTCTATAATTGATGTTATTGAGGTATTAACCGAATCTTCAAATCCCAGGCGATACTGGAGTGATTTAAAGAAGAAATTATCTCTTGAGGGAAGTCAGTTGTACGAAAATATCGTACAACTTAAATTGCAATCTCCAGACGGCAAATCATACAAAACAGATGTAGCTGATGTAGAGCAACTCTTCCGCCTAATCCAGTCAATTCCATCACCAAAAGCAGAACCCTTCAAAGCATGGTTAGCCCAAGTTGCCCGCGAAGCAACCTCAGGTTTTCGCAAAACACAGGAAAAGCAATTTGTGTGAAGATGCTCAATAGGTAGTGCATAACCCCACTTGGCAGCCTCAGGTTTTCGCAAAACACAGGAATAGTAAAGAGGTATTTGCTGTAGAGTTGTAAATACAAATTCTCCGGTCTCCAAAGCAGCTTTTTGTTACACATAGCCCGTGAAACAACCTCAGGTTTTCGCAAAACACAGGAAAAGCAATTTGTGTGAAGATGCTCAATAGGTAGTGCATAACCCCACTTGGTAGCCTCAGGTTTTCGAAGAAAACTGGAAAGCTGCCAAGTGGGGTTATGCACTACCAGAGCATTTTCGTACATTTGCACCATGGCATCGATACTCCAGGCAGAAAACATCTCCAAATCATACGGAACAAAGGTTCTCTTCGAGAATCTTGCAATCAACATAAACGAAGGCGACAAAATAGCACTCATAGCCCCCAATGGAAGCGGGAAAAGCTCTCTTTTAAAGATACTTGCGGGCAAGGATAGCTCTGATTCCGACGGGGTCGTAAGGGTGATGAGTGGCGTGAAGGTTGCATACCTCGAGCAGGACCCCGGGTTTGACGAAAACAGAGGGGTATTCGAAGAGGTCTTTGCAGCATCGGACCTGTTATCATCAACCGTTGCAGAG